>Ga0208919_1001844_pt1 | contig 11643 bp, 16 predicted proteins | sample 4_EtaG_FD_184076 | JGI IMG/M metagenome (GOLD analysis project Ga0208919, IMG submission 184076) | Marine viral communities from the Subarctic Pacific Ocean - 4_ETSP_OMZ_AT15127 metaG (SPAdes) (version 3) | ecosystem: Environmental > Aquatic > Marine > Oceanic | place: Pacific Ocean | collected...
CATCGGTAATATCCTCGCCATTGGCAATGGAGCTAGTGAGGGCAGCAAGAGAAGCACGGAGCTTGTCCTTGCGAGCCTTAGCCTCTGAGATGAGAACCTCAGCCTCGAACTTCTGAGTCTGGATCTTGGTGATCCGATCCTGAGCCTTGGCAATGCGCTCATCGAAGTTTTGCGGACCCTTAGAGAATCCTTTACGGGCCATAAGTTCAGCCTTCTCGACCTCCTTGATCTCCGCTAGGAGAGGGGCCAGAAGCGGGTTAGATGCTGCCTCGGATTCAGCAGCTTTGGCTTGGAGCTTATCCAAGCGGGACTGAGCATCTGCGATCAGTTGCTCGGGTGTCCTCCGAGTTCGTTTGTTGTTTTCCATGTCGGTATTATACCATAGGGAAGGGGTGAATGCAAGTACTACTTGCTGGATTTTAGTTTTTCTTTTCGGATGGCTTCGCGCTTTTTGAAGGCCTCATAGCGCAGCCAGAAGGTGTAGTTAGCTCTTACTTTCATGGCCCTATTATATCATGGATCTAGGCATATGCAAGCACTCATTCCTTGTTTTTTTCTGGCGTAAGTTGTTATGGTTTCACGACTTATGGGGGTTTGCGGTGCCCCCAAATGGGATATCCTACCGAATACTGGCGTGACCAAACCAGGAGCAGATAGGTTCCCAAAGGTGGAAGGGGAGAGGATTGATGAAAGGTAGAACCAGAAGCCAACCTGAGGCCCCCTCTCCCCCACACTACTATGCCTCCATAGTAGCCCACTCAGGATGGTATTCCTGTTTCCCAGAGCAGATATCACGCTCAATACCCAAGCCCATAGGAAGCCTGATAGATTCAAGCTCTGCAAGTGTCACATAGCCAAGCTCAGGTGAGCCCATGGCAAGATCACACATACCAAAGAAGAGCCATGTATCCATGCCCTCCTGATAGGACCCCTCATAAATCTCCCAACTCTCAGAGCCCATAGGGTTGAAGAATCTCACCACCACCTGCTTATCCTCAAGGGGAGTGTCTTCGGTGGAGTAGAGAGGGGGAAGAGCTTTCTTGATTGCGTCTGTGAGTAGTTTCATGATTAGTTTTCCTTGTAGAAGGGGGATTGGGCACGATAGCCGAGGGAGTAAGCATAGCAGCCAATGATGAGGCCAGCGATGAAGGAGAGGAGATATATCATGCGTTCTCCTTTTCGAGCCACCATGTGGCCCATGCTTCGATGTCTGCGTCTCCAAGCTCTGACTCATCAGCCATAGCCTCAAAGACCTGTGCTTGCGTAACCTCTTCTAGGGCATCGCCCATAAGTTCTAAATCTTTCATGCGTGTATTATACCAAGTGAGGGGTGAGATGTCAAGCCTGAACTGGCTCAAAATAGTGGTGAAAAAACTTATGGCAAGCCCAAGGGCTGTCCTTGTACTCTAGCACCCTGATAAACTCCTCCACCTTACTCATGGGCAGATAGCCCTCTACTTGATCGTAGGCTGAGAGGTGGCAAAACTCACCATGCTCATTGAGGACTGCGATCTCTACCGTGCCTTGGTGGCTTGAGCAGTAGTGAATGCTCTCGTCTGAGCCTACGGAGAGAGTCCAGCCATGGCCTTCGAACTTGTATTGAGTAAGACCCTCACGCAGAGTGGTCATCGTGTATTTGTTCTTTTCTTTCATGTCCCTATTATATCACACCACACACTATATGCAAGCCATAAATGAAAAAACTTTCTGCTCTAACCCCTTGTCCCATCACGACTTACACCGCTTCGCGGTGCCCCCTTTTGGGATTTCTTACAGGCTCCCACGCCCTGGATCGTGTAGGTGGCTCAACATGTGAACCGTGCCTAGCACTAACTCCTCAACAAAGACCAGCCTTGGAGAGGGTCTCTGCGTCCATGTAGCGTACATGGTTCACGCCATTCATGAGGAGGAAGTTCCTCAGGCGAAGACCACCCCAACCGAGGAAGTTGTCCTCTGAGAGTAGGGTATCGGTATCTCCACCGTAGACCTGCACATCAAAGCGAGGCTTAGAGGGAGTGGAAGCAGGGTCTAGTCTGACCTCTGCACGGTTGTTATTTCTATCTTTCATGTATGTATTATACCAAAGGGTTATGAGGATTGCAAGAACTTCTTGCGGAATTTTGTGACATTTTTGATCCAATGCTTATTGAGCCCAGTAGGGTCATTATCAGCACCAACAGGGCAATAGCGAGCCCCTAGGAATTTGATATACTCACCCTTCCTGCCAGCCTTGACCCATCGGTCATAGTTCTTCTGGACAGTAGCAGCACACCACCCAGCCTGAGAGCGATAGGTAGGCTTGACCCTAGGGTGCAGTATGCCATACTCACGCCCAGCCCTACCATTCTCTGCGTAGCGTATGGCTGCTACTATGGGTGCAAGCTCACGCACACACTCGGGGCGTATGTTGACCTTGATAGCATCATCGAACATAGCAGCACACGCCTTGCCATCCTTAGCGTGTATGGCTTGTGTGGGTGTGTCTGCGCGTACTGTGCCTCCTATGACCACCATAGCCAAGAGGAGCCAGAGGGCATAGCCCAAGAGAGTAGAGAGGATGATCGTTACTGTGTCTTTCATGTTTTCCATTATACTATATTATCGACCAGATAGCAAGAACTCTTTATGCCTAATTGGGATAACTTTGGGTGTTCCTATGGTCGTAAGTGCTTGCAAACACCCCACTTAGGGGCCTAGGATGTCCCAAAATAATCTAGGATATTCCAAATATTTGGCAGAAAACTTCGCAAAAATGTTGGAGTCCCACATGTGGCACCCACCTAGATAGATGGAATCTTATAATTATTAAAGGGACTCCAAAAAAAATTCTAAAAAATTTTTACGTTGTTTAGAGGCCGTTTTTGATTGGTCTGATTTGTTGGGACTCCTATATAACTATATGAACTCATATGAAAGAATTTATAATCTAATAACAGAAGAATATGCGTCTGCTAGGCAGCATAGTAGGACTGCATATCAAAGAAACACAAGACTCGACAAAATATACAAAGATCCAAGAAGACAAAACCCCTCTATAGCTGCTAGTGATGCGGAAAGATTGAGAAAGGCTAGACTTGAAAAACAGGCAAAGCTTTCGGATGCTGCTGCTCAGGATATTCCTGGCTCTGAACAAAGTTTAAAGGTTAGGCTTGCAAGAAGTGACAAACCACCTCTGCGTCTTGCAGCTAGAGGAGGATACAGGTAATGAACTCAAAAGAAAATAAGGAAATAATGAAATGAGCAACTATGAAAAAATTCGCGGCCTCCTAATGGAGGCAGAAGCAAAAAGACTTGAAGTAAGTGAAGTCACAACAGAAGGAGAACGTAGAAAATCCAAACTGCAAAGCAAATTGATGACTAATTTAGCTTTGGCTCGTAACGACGCTACCACTCCTTCTGGGAAAAAAGACCCTGGGGCTCAAGAAAGACTTAAGGCTGCACAAGAAATGGTAAAAGCTGTTTCTGGTAAGCACAGAAAAACAAAAGTAAGAAGTAGGCGACATGCCAAACAAACTGATGTAAAGATTGTAGCAAGCACTGAGACCAACATGAACGGGTATGAGAAAATTGTTGAAATGTTAGGTGGAGGAACCCCATCTCACAAAGCTCCAGGACACAAGGAAAGAATGGCAGCACATATGAAAAGAATCCAAGGTGATCCTCAGTTTACAGAGCCTGATCCTAAAGCAAAAGCACGGGGCGCAAAGGGTGCCGAAAAAACAAACACCTCAAAAATGCAAAATCCTGCGACTAAAGAGACACGGGAACTAGTGCAAAAAGAGATGCCGAAGAGAATTTCGAAGCCATCAAAAAAATGAGTCTGAACAAAAAAATAATCTCTGAGATAAAGATTAAGTCTATAAAGCCTAGTACAAGGACTGCTCGGGTTCAACAAATGGTTGGAACTCGAAAGAAGATGCCTACAAGGCAACCAACTCCTTATGATCCTTTAGCAAAACGACCTACTTTAGATCCTGGTTCTCAAAGTGACCTAACTCCTCAGCAACGCCTTCAGATGTATCTTAAAGGTAACAAGCAGTTTGGACAATCAGATTCTCGTTTCGCTCCAGGAGGCTCTAAGTTTAGAAAACCCCTTGATTCAGTTGCACCTAGAAACCCCTTTGATGTTTTACAAGGAAAAGGTAAGATTAGCTCAAGGGCTGCTAAAACGGGTAAGAGGATTTTCACTGATCCGTTTAAAAGAAAAGCCGATTCTTATGAGTTTGACCCTGCGATTAGGAGCGCAGCTAAAAGACTTCGCGCTCCAGGGATTAAACCTAAGCCAACACCTGATGCTCCAGGAATAACAGCACCCACTCCCACTCCCGCACCAGCCCCTAAACCAGATCCTAAACCAGATCCTGGCTTCGGTGCGGGAATTGGTGACCCAGGGTTTGGGGCTGGGATTGGTAAGCCTGGACAACCAAAACCAAAAGCTTTAAAGCTACCTGCAATAAGAAAGACGGGTGAGATTGATCGTTTTAGATCAAGACAAGCTAGAACACCTGAAGTACTACCCGCTCAAAAAAGACTTCCTGGACCTTCAATAGAGAAACAGAAAAAAGTAATAGACGTTGAAGGAAAAGTGGTACAGCCTAAACCTGCACAAATAACTGCTCCTGCTAAAAAGCCTACAGCATCAGGAGGAAACCCTTTTGTCACTGGTGGCCGAGGACAACGTAGACAAAAAGTTAAGCAAGCAAGAAGTGGTGGGCGCGGATCCTATAAGCGAGGAGGTGGCGAAATGAGACTACGAACCAACTCTACTAAACACTTAAATCGGCTCCATAAATTAATTTCAGAGCAACTGAAGAAAAATTTGTTCTAGTCGTACTATATACAAATGTTAAGAGCATAAATCGCGGGGGGTTATAGTAATAACCAGGAGATTACAAATGCCCAACACACCAATCGTGGACAATCAAGGATATATTGATATTGAATCCGCTGTAAAGCTTAAAGAAGCGGAAAGCAGGACTGCTGTTGAAATGAAACATGCAGAGTCTGAAGCTATGTTTAGAGAGTTGTTAATTAGAGAAAGCGCAAAAGAGACCGCTGCAAAGCACTTAGCAAAATTTGCTGGTTTTTATCTTACTTTCCTAGTGATGGCCTTCATTTTGAGTATACAGTTCATTCCTGAAAATACGATTGCCGTTGTTGCGGGTTTAATCACGCTTGTGGTCACAAATTTATCGACTATTCTTAAGGGAATTGTTGAGAATGGTGATGATGCTGATGGAATTCCAAAACCCTCAGATAGCTCTAAAAAGAAACAAGAAACATTATTATCATGAATAGATTTTGGGCAATATTTTTTAAAGACAGGTTTAGGAACCCCTTTTCTGTATATCGCATGAGTTTAGCAGAACTTATTGTTGTGGGTGAACTTTTTGCAGGGATTGGGTATGGTTTAGTTAGAGGAGTTATGTGGGTTTTAGAGCGAACCCCTGATTCTGCAATTGAAACGGCAATTGATACAACAATTCCTCTATAATTAAATCAAAGTAAGCTTCAGTTGGGCTAAATAATATGGGGGTACTCCATTGAGAACATTCATATTATTATTATTTGCTGTAGTTACACTTTCTTGCTCTACCTTAGATGGTAGAAAAACCTTAGACCTAGTTACTCCTGACAATTTTGGTATTAGTCAGGGGGATGGTGATATTACCATGAAAGGGATAGGCAAGCGTCTTGGCAATTTTGGTCAAGAAGGCTCTGAAGTTATGAAAACAGAGTCCACAGGAGAGACCACTAGCACTGCTGTATGGTTGGAGTGGTCTTTGCCAAATTGGGAGCAAGAAAAACCCGCATTTAATCAGAAAAAACACTTCTTAGAGGTAGAACGGCTTCAAGAGGAGCAATCTTCACATACCCAAGAAATTCAGGTTCTTTTAGAGCAATTAATCAAGCAAAACGAATATTTGGTGGCGCAAACTCAAAAGCTGCTTGCTGAAAATCAAAAGCTAATAAAGAAACAAGTAAAACAAGAAGTAATTCCTCAAGCTCCTATCCACATTCATTTAGAAGTTACAGCCCCTGAGCTTGAAGTTCGAAAAGCGGTTGTAAAACCAGCCCCCCCAAAAGAAGATGATATTGCCTTGTTAGCAGGTGCAACAGTATACAGTCTTTTTACGTCAATTGCAGGTGTAGCAGGAATTGCAAAGAAAAAATAAAGGCTACCGAAATAAAGACCCTAGATATAATGAGAAGCTCGCTGTATTTAAACGGCAGGTAAAACGATTGTTTGTTCGAGAGACCAAACGAAAACACGGGAAAAAATTAATATGAATTGGAAAGACAGAATATACAATAGTTTGACAGAAGAACTCACCGCAGATGGGAAAAAGCAATTAGTTGGCACTGTAAGAGGCCAACAAAGAGGACTGAAACCTCACGGTGGTAGAGGCAAAGTAACAACAACCCATAAAAACAAACAAGGGCAGACTGTGATTGTTACTAAGATGCCTGATGGGACAGAAAAGAGAACAACATTGAAATGAACTGGCAAAATAGAATTTACGAAAGCTTAACCGAGGTTAAAGGTCCTGCGGAACATGGCGCAGATGTCTTTCATAAGAAGCTAGGTAATGCTGGTGCTGGAGAGACCAAAAGAGCCAAGGATGCAATTAAGGCAAGCGATAAGGCTAAAGAAAGAAGAGCCCAAAGACTAAAGGCAGTTAAGTTTGGTAAAGGGCAAAGAATCTTTGGAAAACCCAAGGATTTCAAACCTGGAGCAGAGCAGTTTAGGCATACTCCAGCTACTGGTACAAAACCGTAATGGACTGGAAAACTAAAATTTATGAAAGTCTGGTAACAGAAACTCGTAGCGAAGCAAGTCGTAGAAAAACCTCTTTAAGAAAAAGGGGAGCAGAGATGGATAAGAGGAAAGCCGCAGGTAAATCTATCGGTGCATATGGTGCAGGTAAACGTGCTTCGCAAGCCTTGGCTAGGGGTGATGAAACAGAAGCAGGGAAACTCATGGCTCACGGTAGAAGATACAAGGCTAACCAAGAGGCAGCAAACAAAGCTAAGAGCGCAGAAACATCTGAACCCTCGCGCAGTCCTCACGGAGCAAAGATGTCGAAGAAAACAGCAGCGGCAGTGAAGAAAAGAAGCACCTTTTAATGATCTGGCAAGAAAGACTTCTTGAGCGTGTGGAAAGTTCTTTTAAGTATAAGGTCTGCACTGACTCTATTGCTAAAACTGCTGGAACACCTAAAAGAAGTAAATGGTCATCTGCTGCTAAAGCAAGGTATGATCGGTGTCTTAAGAAAGTGAAAAAATAATAACTTTTTTCTTTGTTTTCGGTATCTATATACATATAAACCAACTCCGAAGTGCTTACGCCTTTCGTGTTGGAACTTCGCTTAACTTCCCCTAATTCCTGTGTTTTAGGGGAAGTTTTTTTTATACATGCCTATATATTAGTAGCATGAAGTGGCAAGATAAAATTTACACCGTTATTTGTGAGGCTAAAGACGAAAATCGTCACACGACTATTCGTAGTAACATTAATAAAATTAAAACTATGGAGGATGGTGCCGATAGAGAAGCATTAAAGAGGCAAACCTTGAAGCTGATTACGGGCGGTAGGAAGGCTGGCAAAGGCGCAATCGAAACAGCACCTAAACCACGCACTAGTAACTAAAAAACTAAGTCTTTCGTCTTTTTATCTGAGCAGGTAAATAGGTACTAAATTTTTTCACAAAAGCGTCTTTATTTTGATACCAAGAATCTCTACCCACTAGTTCGCCTCTGGATTCATGACAAATGTTAATGGGAATGGTAGCATTTACTTTTCCCTTGATATGTGCCTGAAAAGTGTAGAAAATATCATAGAAATCCCAATTTCCCGTAAAACTATGAGGTTTTTTTAGTTGAAGTGATCGTAAGACCCTTTTTGTTGTAGCTAAAAATACTCCATCCAGTACGACTGCCTCTCGATAAGGACCAAAGTGTGTTAAATCGTTTTCAGAAAGCTTTCCGTGCATTGCCTGTCCTGTTAAACCGCCTTTATCCCATATTTCTTGTTCCCACCATACACCACTTTTGGTAAATATGGATGCTCCAGCGACACCCACAAATCCTGCATTTCTTTTGCTTAGGTTTTCCTCTAGGATGCTGGTAAATAGCTTAGGATCTGTTAAAATTTGAATGTCATCATGGCATAAAATAATAATATCATCAAAATCCGCGTCTATCTCATCCAAACCTTCGTCGTAGGCAGTAAATATAGAGGGTTTATCAACTAATAGTTTTGATTCTACGGAGCACTTCTTAAAGTACTCTAATAAATTAGTGGTGGTTTCGGAAAGTGGCCCTCCGCGTGTGCAAGTTAAGGAATAAAATTTCATGGAAAAAACAGTTGTAGATGAGTTTAAGAGATGTAAAGAGGATCCAGTATACTTTATATCTACTTATATTAAAGTCACGCACCCTGTGCGAGGGTTAGTGCCCTTTAAATTATACCCATTCCAAGAGAAAATTGTATCAGAAATTCTTGCAAATAGGTTTAATATCCTCAGAAAATTTAGACAGGCGGGATGTACAACCATATCTGCTGCTTACTGCCTCTGGTTAGCTATTTTTAAGCGACATCAATCAATTGTCATCCTCTCTAAAGGTGATACAGAGGCCACTGAGGTTCTTGACAGAATTAAAATTATGTATGAAGAGCTTCCAAAGTTTTTACGACCTGATATTACAGAGGATAACAAGCATACGCTAAAGCTAAAAAATCATTCTGTTATTAAATCTAGGCCATCAGGTAAACAATCGGGGCGATCACTGGCGGGATCCTTTCTAATTATTGACGAAGCAGCCTTTATTGAGAATATTGATACAATTTGGGCTGCTGTTTATCCAATTATTTCAACTGGAGGAAGAGCCTTCGTTCTCTCTACAGTGAATGGTCTGGGAAACTGGTTCTATGAAGTTTATTCTAAAGCTATGGATGGCGCAAATTCTTTTAATCCAATTGATATTAAATGGAAAGAGCATCCTGAGTATTTTAGGCATGAGGGGTTTGAGCATATTTATAATGAGATGGAGTCAAGAACGCCTCCTTTTGATATTGACACCTGGGAGAAGGTGACAAAATCAAATATGCCTAGAAAACAATGGCTCCAAGAGTATGAGTGCGAGTTTTTAGGAACGGGAGACACCTATGTAGATGGTGGAGTTCTTACACAGCTACATGAGCACGTTAGTAAGGATTATTACACGAAATATAACAATAGAATGCGGGTTTGGAAGGAGCCTCAGCCATATTACGAGTACATTATTGGCGTAGATACCGCTTTGGGTAGAGATATGGACTATTCTGCCGCACAAATTATTAATATCTACAATGGCGAGGTAGTAGCTGAGTTTTATAGCAACAAAACCCCCATAAATGAGTTTGCTAAAATTTTAAATGCCGAAGGGCAGTACTATAATTTAGCAAACATCATTGTTGAAAGAAATACAATCGGCAATAATGTTCTTGAAACCTTATTTGTTGAATTAGAGTACGAGAATGTTTGGCATGATGAGCGAGGAATTCCAGGATTTCAGGTTACTAATAAAAATAGAGAGGTTATCTTAGCAGAAATGGAAGAGAGTTTAAGGACTAATATATTGAAAATAAATTCAGAAAGAACTTTAAATGAGCTAAATACTTTTGTAATAACATCTACAGGTAGGATTTCTGCTGACAAAGGGCGACATGATGATCTAATCATGAGTCTTAGCCTAGCAAATCACGTTATGAAAAGCATAAGAGAGACTTCAATGGTGGACTTTAAAAAAGAAAGTGCTTTTAAAGAAGAGAACAGGTATAAAGTTAAAAATTCTACAAATTTAATCTCGTTTGGAGGACAAAAGACAGAAGATTTATCATGGTTGACCAAATAAAAGAAGAAACAACAATTGTTGAGGATGGAGGCCAAAGCACCTGGAATAACTATACCTCAAGAGGACCTTTTTACTATCCTAGAGGAGCACTAGGCAAGTTTTTTGCTAGATTTTTTGCTTCTCCCGCACAACAGGCAGTAACTTTAGCCGCTAATGACATAGAAATTGAAGATAAAGTTCTAGGCGATACTAAGGTTCAGCACTCTGACACGGGTAATGTTGTTGTTGGTGGTGGAGCAGCGTTTACTATGAACAGGACAACGCCTGTTTATTCTCCAATTGAGGTTACTCGTAGAGCCAGATATAAAGAATACGAACGAATGGATGAGTATCCTGAAGTAGGGGCGGCATTCGATATCTACGCAGATGATTGTACACAGCAAGACACTCAAAAAAGACGCTGGATCGTTGAGTCTGGAAACCCTGAAGTAGTAAAAGAGGTTAATCGTTTATTTAAAGGTATTAAGCTGGATCGTGTTTATTACGATATTTGTAGAAATGTTGTTAAGTTTGGTGATTGCTTCATGGAGCTTATTGCTGATGTGAATAACATAAACGCAGGAATTCAAAAGATTAAGGTTCTCAACCCTAATTATGTAATTCGTGTCGAAAATGAATATGGGTATTTAAAAACTTTCCTTCAGCAAATTCCAGACAAGGGCACCTTCGATACAGACCTAGGATCTCAGGATGCATATGCAACGATAGGGACAAAAGATACAAAATATGTCGAACTAGACAAAAATCAAATTGTCCACTTTAGAACTTTTAACTCAGATCCAAAGTTTTATCCTTACGGAAAATCAATCGCCGCATATAGTGTACAAACATTTAGATCTTTGAGACTAATGGAAGATGCTATGCTAATTTACCGATTGGCAAGAGCCCCAGAGAGACGAATCTTCTACATTGATGTAGGTAATCTTCCCTCAAGCAAGGCAGAGATGTATGTAGAAAGAGTAAAAGAGAAGTTTAAAAAAGAAAAGTACTTTAACAAAGGCGGCGTAGATGCTCGATATAACCCCTTGGCTGCTGATGAGGACTTCTTTGTGCCAATTAAAGGACAGCAAGGAACAAAAATTGAAACATTGCCAGGAGCAACCAATCTTGGAGAAGTTACAGACGTATCCTACTTTCGTGATAAGCTTCTAGCTTCTCTTAAAGTTCCTAAGGATTTTATTGTTGAAAAAGACAAGTCCCCAGAGAGGAAGGCCAATCTTTCAGAGTTAGATGTTAAATTTGCGAGAGCGGTCTCTAGAATTCAACATGAGATTGAAGTAGGCTTGGAAGTGATCGCTAAACGTCACCTTGCACTAAAAAACTTCCCTAATTCCCTAATTTCAGAATTAAGGATTTTGCTCCCTGATCCTTCAGATAGATTTACTAAACGAAAACTAGAAATTGATCAGGCAAGACTTCAAATTATTCAAACCGTTGCACAGACACAGCTATTTCCAAAAGATTACATCTACAAGGAATACTATGATATGAGTGAAGGAGAGATTCAAATAATGAAGCAAAAGCTGAAGGAAGAGGCGCAAGACGCTGCTTTCCAACAGCAAGAGCTAAATCAAGTTGCCCCAGGAGCGGGTGACTTATCGCCAGGAAATACGCCTGGAGGCCAGGAAGCAGTTCCAACACAGGGCCAAAGAGAAGAAGATGATTTTTCAAATATTTTGAAATTAAAAACTAAAAATTTGGTTGGGACTGGCTATAGTCTCCGAGAAGCAAAAATTTGGGACAGAA
>Ga0208919_1001846_pt1 | contig 11639 bp, 16 predicted proteins | sample 4_EtaG_FD_184076 | JGI IMG/M metagenome (GOLD analysis project Ga0208919, IMG submission 184076) | Marine viral communities from the Subarctic Pacific Ocean - 4_ETSP_OMZ_AT15127 metaG (SPAdes) (version 3) | ecosystem: Environmental > Aquatic > Marine > Oceanic | place: Pacific Ocean | collected...
TCTAAACCACATAGAATTTTAGATATGAATAAATGGGACAGAACAGAGAAATTGTTAGTTCACAGAATACATCAAATGGTAGAATCTACTAAAAGTAATCCTAATTCTGAAGAAACTAGAGATCAGCTTCTAGATTTTTTACAATCAAGACTTACACAAAGAAGAGTTGATTCTCAAAACTCAATTTCTTCTGCTAAACAAATTTTAACAGGAGATTCACGAATTTTTGACCTTCCAGAAGAAATATTAGAAAAGATTCAAGGTATTAGAAAAAAAGTTTCTATAGATAATTTTGGAAGTTCTGTAGAAATGTCTCCTAATGTATTAAGCGAAAAGAATAAAACATTACTTTTTGGTGCGAGGAATCAAGATGGAGAAAGAGTAGGAGGAATTATACAAGAAAATCGCAGAAAAACAAATGAAACTTATGAGGCACTAAAAAAAGAAGCTGCTAATAAAGATATTGATATAGATATAACAGATTTTCTTAATTTAATTACCAAATCAGAAACCGCTACAGGATCAACTTTACCTGATATTTTTAATAAAAGAGCATTGCCAATAGCTCTTGCAAAATCTTTTACTGAAAAAGTAGTAAAACAGTCTTTAAATAAATTAGTTCCCGGTGATACTTTAAAACAGCGTTTAATATTTATTAATGATAATGTTTACAAAAATGTTAATGAGAGCGCGTCTAATGAATTTACTAAATTTTTATTAGAAAACACTGATGAACAACTTGAAGTTTTATTTGAACAAGGTCTTATTCAGAAAATGTTTAGTGATATTTCTGCTAGTGAAGTAGGAAAATCAGCAGCTATAGGGTTACCAGATTTTATTCAATTAAGATCAGGTTTTAAAAGTATGGCTGGTAAAGTATTAGATTCATCAGATACTAATATTAAATATCGAAATATAAAAAGTTTGATTGATTCATTAAATGATTCAATAGATAATACTAATTTAGCACCGGGATTACGCAAAGCTGATAAACAATATAGAGAAACTGTTAGTCCATTTTGGAATAGTAGCTCTTCTTTGCATAAAATATTTAAATCAAGAAGTGATGAATATGCTCCCACTGCTGGAGAAAATCTTTTTGTAGGTGTAATTAAGCATCCTAATCAAGAACAAAATGCGTTATTGTTTAAAAATATTATGCAAAATGCAGATGAAGATACTAAAAAAGAACTTGTTGAAGGTTTATATTATACTCTTGCAAGAGGACTAAGATATAAAGAAGGAGAAGCTCATATAAAGGAAGAAAAAATACTTGGATTTTTGGATAGATTTGATTTTATGTTTAAAGGTACTAAATATGCAGACGATATAAGTGCTTTAAGAACATATTCTGCTCATAATTCAGATACTTTAGTACAAGATGCTACTGAACAAGCTAAAAAATCTTTAAAAGTAATAGCGGATATAATAAACAGCGCACAAGAAAGATTGGATGCTGGAAAAATACCTGATATTGCAATCTTAGCTAAAATAACAAATTACGATAAAGATCAAACGATAGATGGTATATTAGATACTATGCTTGGTAAAAGTGACGAATTAGGAGTGCCAACGACATCACTAACCAAACTAGGTCACGTTACAGAAGATATGTATAATGCTAAATTAGAATCTATTGCTGGATCGAATAAAAAAAGTATTGAAGAAGTTAAAGAACAATTCGGTTCTTGGCAAAAAATAAAAGATACTTTAAGAAATATAGATTCTGAATTTGATTTTGGTCCTGATGAAACTATAAGTAATGTTGATTTTCTAAAATATTATTTTAAAAGATTTCATAGTAATGAAGAATTTGACACTGTTATGAAGAATTTACAAGATTTAACAACTCATAGAATATTAACTAAGACATTTCCTGTTTCCAGATCAAGCACAGGAGAATTTACAACAAAACAAATAGATGAATTAGCTAGGCAAGGAACAGGTATTCTTGATAAAGTTTCAAGAGCTTTAGAAAAACAATATCCTAAACGTATGCACAAAGAGTTACTAAGAACAGCGACCAAAGTTAAAAAGGAAATTGATAAAGGTGTTGATAGAAGAGATATTTCTCCATCAGACCTTGCTATTTATGACAGATTAGCAAAAGCAAACATTCCTTTAGATCGCTTTACTGAAAAAACAACATTTCAATTAGATAGAGAAATGAACCCTGTAGCTTTACATGAAATTCTGACTAACAAAAGAACAGAATTAGCAAAAATTTATGGTAAAGATCACGTAGACCTACTTGATAGAATATTTGCTTTTTCAGCTAGAATGAAATCAAGTGAAGTTTCTCCCGGTACAAATGTTACTGGTATGCAAGGCGATTACACTATGAATAATGCTCAAGCAAGAGCCTTTGCTGTTGTTAGAGGTGTGTTATCTCCTAGATATGCTATTGGTGAATTTTCTTTAGTTCAATTTAGAATGCAACGATTCCAAATAACAAGAGAACTATTTAACGATCCTTTATATGCTCAAGTTTATAAAGATATCTTTTTAGATGGAAATTTAGATAATATGGAAAGTATGCTATATTTTGCTAAAAAAACTATAGGAATAAATTTAGCTGTTCAAGCAAGACTAGAAACGTATGCAGAAAAATATGGTATGGAGTCTATTTATGACGAAACAGATTTTAAACCTCATTTTCTAAAAGGTTTTGATAAACTAGATTTTGAAAAAGGTGAAATAAATGAAGCTTTCTTTCGTATTGCTGCTGTAAAACTTAGAGAAGAGTTAAAAACAAGAAAAGAGTTAGATAAAGAAACATTATATCTACAATCTAATTATCCTGCAAGAACTCTTGAAGATCAATCTATGTATCCTCAAGAACTTGAATATCAAGGAGCAAGAAATTTAACAGAAGAGGAACGTTTAAGAGAGAAGAGTGGTATTTATTCTCAAATAAATCAGTTATCGCCTGAAGAGCTTGATCAAGCACAGTTTCATTTTTCAAGTATTTTAAGACCATTTACACAAAAAGCACCCGTGCGAAAAGAAACAAGACCTTACATTGCTCCAAAGTTTTAAATTTGAAACATGAACTTCATAACAGAACATTGGGATCAACTGATATTCATAGGGCTGTTGATCGTTTGGGCTACTCGCTCAAGAGAACAGATTTCTAGTCTTATAAAAGATACAGAGATACTTCAAAACAGTATGGACATAATAACAACACAAAACAACCACCAACAAGAAACTTTAGTTAAACTACGTGCTGAACAAGACGTTACTAACAAGCAAATAACAGCACTGTGGGACTTTGTAAACAAGATAAAAGATAAGGTAGGCTAAGAATGAATCCACCAAAAGGTATGTATGATGTCGATCTAAATAACGACGGTGTTGTAACTGAAGAAGAACTACGTGCAGCATCTGATGCAGAGAAGATGGACGCACAGAAGTCTATGGCGTGGATAGCTCTTATCTCTATGCTGATATTTACAGCGTTGGTGTTTCTACCAATCTTTCCTGACTCTAGAATTAAAGCTCTAGCAGACTTGTTCTCTCTGTTCTACATAGGCATGGCTGGCGTTGTAGGAGCGTATATGGGCGCATCTGTTATGATGAGTAAGAAGAAATGATCAGTCTTCTAGGCACTCTTATAGGATTTGGTACGTCCATTGTACCGGAAGTATTAGGTTACTTTAAGCAGAAGCAAGCTAACGAACAACAGCTTAACATGCTTGAAGCTAAAGCCAAGTACGCTTCACAACTATCAGAACTAAAGCTTAAAGAGCTTGACGCAGAAGCAGACATTCAAGAAACAAAGAGTATATATGAACATGATAGAACTATCGACGCTTCACCTTTTATCGACTCTCTTCGGGGTTCTGTGCGCCCTGTCATTACTTATCTGTTCTTTCTGATGTTTATTTGTGTTAAAGGTGTACTCATGTACGCTTTAATCGCGAATCAGAATCTTGATTGGACAGTAGCTATTGAGATGGCTTGGGACCCTGAAACGCAAGCTATATTTTCTGCTATTATAGCGTTTTGGTTTGGTAACAGAGCCATGTCTAAAGCAAGGAAATACATAGCCTCTAAAGAATAGAAAGTAAGAACCTAGCATACTTTAAAGCTGCACTTTGTTTTCAGGTGCAGCTTTTTTATTTGTAGTCATGCTGAGATTGATCTAATCGTTCCATAGCTTTTTCTTCAGCTTCTTTTTCAGATAGTCCTTCTTCCATGAATTGCTCCATTAAAGTTTCAAGATAGTTTTGTACGCGCCAATCTAAACTCACTAGGATATCTCCCCTGTACCTTGTAAACTATGAACCATCTTACCGTGATCAATTAACAAGTTTATGAGAGCCTCTTTAGGTACTGAAACTGTTTTAGTGTTCTCCCTTGCCTTGTTAACAGCAACGTGCAAAAGATGAAACTGATCATCTGTTGTACTTAACTTCATTCCCTTTCTTCCTTATCTTGTAAACTATAAAACATTTTAGATTCTGTTCTATAGTTACATGTGTTACAGACAAATTTTGCAGTACCGTTATCCACTAAATCTATGTTTCTTGCTTCATCAAGATTTAGATACTTCTTACAAAATTTGCAATATAGCATAACTATTTTTCCTTTTTCAATTGTTCTACTTCCTTCTCCAATTCATTCATTCTGTGTATTCCTATAACATCTAACATTGCTTTAGCTACTACTAAGTGTATACATCCGTTTAAACTCATAAGTAACACAAAACAACATACAACCCTACTAAAACATTTTCTTTTGTTCATACTTCCCACTTACTATGTCGTGATACCTAACGTATCTATTATATAAACTATTAGATACTTTACCTATTCTCTTTGATAAACAAAAACAAATATTACCTGTTATTTTGTAGAAATACATTTTACATTTATTTATCATTTTCATCCTTTCCTTTAACATAAGTTACATAATCTTTATGAAATGTATCTTTACTAACAAATGATTTTATGTTTGTGTTTAACATATACCAAGCATTAGATTCAGAAACATCATTTCTAGAACATAGTTGCATATGATCTATATAGTCTCTATAGAGATTACTCATTTGACCCATATTTTTTCCTTCTTAGACCCTTGACAGGAGCATTATAATCCTCTATATACAGCACACCGAAATCTATGTCAAGAGGTAAATGAAAAAAAAATGTCCTACCAACGAAAGCAAACGGATCGAAAGAAGGGATCGCGCAGAAACGTCATGGCGCACAACCTTGAAGACCCTTTGTACAGAAAACGAGTTGTAGAATCCAAGAAAAAAAATAAATCGGCCAAGCGTTACCCCAGTTCAAAATTATTGAAAATGGTAAAGGATGATGATGATGAACTTTATGAATGAAAGGTGTAAAAAGATGTCAAAAACAGAGATTATAGTGTGTTTAATAGGCATTTTAATGATTATTGTGTATATAGTCCTTCCTTCCATTACTAGGACATATTTTCCATGATTGAAGTTGATGTATCTGAAAAAGTGCTTGACAAGGCCCAAAAAGCATCCGATAGTCTAGGTGTCCTTAGAAACTCTATAGCTCAAGGCAGAGGCAATAAAGCTGGCTATGTAGGTGAGTATTGTGTTATGAATTATCTTTTAAAAAATAAACATGATGTTGTTGAAGAGAATACCTATAATTATGATTTTTACATTAACACAAAAAATAAGAATAAACTAAAGATTGATGTTAAAACAAAAACTACAGGAGTAATACCACTAAGTTACTACGAATGTTCAGTAGCAGAATACAACACTAAACAGAAATGTGATGTTTATGTGTTTACTAGAATACTATACAGTCTTAAAAAGCTTTGGATAGTAGGCTGGTTACCTAAACAAGAATACTTTAATGAATCTACTTTTCTTAAAAAGGGATCAGTTGATGAAGACAATGGTTACAAAGTAAAAGCTTCTTGTTATAATATTAAAATAGATAAACTTAATCTAATGGAAAACTTGTAATGAAAGTATCTTTAATAGATAGTATGGGTTCTGATCTTACAGTTGTAAATGCTGCAAGAGTTTCTTTTAACAAGGAATCAAAATGGGAAAGCATAACACCCGCTGGTCCTGTTGAAAATGTCTTGACAGAAAAGGATGAGCGGCTTATAAACTACCTTGCCAATCACAATCACTGGACTCCATTCGGACATTGCTTCATTCAGTTTCGTATCAAAGCGCCTGTATTCGTTGCTCGACAGTTAGTCAAGCATCAGATAGGTCTGGTCTGGAATGAAGTGTCAAGGCGATACGTTGACGATAAGCCAGAGTTTTTTATTCCTGACGTTTGGCGTAAACGGGCTGAAAACAAAAAGCAAGGTTCGACAGAAGATGGTGCCATACATTACAATACAGCGCCTTTAATGAAATTTGTTACTGAATGTTATTCTAATATGATTAATTCAGGAATTGCTCCAGAAATGGCAAGAATGATTTTACCACAAAATATGTATACAGAGTGGTACTGGAGTGGTAGTCTAGCAGCGTTCGCCAGAGTGTGTTCTCTACGAACAAAGGATGACGCACAAAAAGAAACTAGGTACATAGCGAATTGTATTAGTATAGAATGTAACGATCTTTACCCTGTATCGTGGAAGGCACTTGATGAACATTTTCTATCTTGACAAAGACCCAGTACTTGCAGCGCAAATGCACTGCGACAAACACGTAGTTAAAATGATCCTTGAATCCGCACAACTTCTTTCAACAGCACACCGCTTGATAGACGGTGACGAGCTTGCTGATGAATATGGTTTGTACAAAGCTACTCACAAGAATCATCCTTCTTCCAAGTGGGTACGTGATTCTTCTGAAAACTACGAATGGTTGTGGACGCTTTACGATTCACTTCTTAATGAGTATACTTATCGGTACAACAAGAAACACGCTTCCGGTAGGCTTCTTCATGCTTTGTGGACGTTTCCAATGGACATAGAACACAACGATTTTATACCACCGCCACAGTGTATGCCTGACTACTGCAAAGGCTCTGACACTGTTGAAGCGTACCGCACTTACTACATAGTAGAAAAGTCAGATTTTGCTAAATGGAAAAAGCGTAAAAAGCCAGAATGGTTTAAAGTAGAAAAGTCTAAACCTTATTATCACGGGCTGGGGCTACCTGATGAAACACGTACTTGATATTGAGACTGACCATCTTGATGCTAAGAAAATATGGGTTGTGTGTTCTAAGACGATAGGTAAGGACACTGTACACGTACACAAAACAAAGGAAGAGTTTCTTTCTCACGGTTTTGATTTTGATAATGATGTGTTTATTGGACACAATGCCGTAGAGTTTGATTTCCCTGTTCTTAAACGTCTTTGGAATGTGGACATAAAGAATGTTGAAGATACTTTGATTATGTCTAGATTGTTTATTCCTGACAGAGAAGGTGGTCACAGTCTTGAATCTTGGGGATGTAAACTAGGTATAAGTAAACTGAAGTTTATAGACTTTGAGAAACTATCAGAAAAGATGATAGAATATTGTAAACGTGATGTTGAAATAACATATAAAGTATATTCTATTCTTACTGAAGAGGGTAAGGACTTCTCGCAACAAAGCATTGATCTTGAGCATGATATTGCTGACATAATATCTCGACAGTCTAGGTATGGTTTTTACTTGAATAAACCAAAGACTTTTGAGTTAATAAACAAGACTCAAAGTAAAGCCAATAGAATAGAATGTAATATTACCAAGTATTTCCCACCTAAAGTCAGAGTATTACGTAATGATTTACCTAAGTATACTAAGACAGGTACTATGTCTAAGGTAGGTCTAAACGGTTTTGACTATGAGGATGTAGCTGGACCTTTCTGGAAGATAGAGTTTCAACCATTTAACATTGCTTCACACAAACAAATAGTTGAAAGAATGAATGAATCTGGTTGGAAGCCTATTGATCTAACACCAAAAGGTTCTCCCAAAGTAAACGAAATCAATCTTGCTACGTTACCAGAATCAGCACCAGAGTCAGTAAAGAAACTTTCTGAATGGAAGATGCTTACTAACAGGTGGAAGACGGCAGAATCTTGGATAGATTCATTAGGTAATGACGGTAGAGTACACGGCAAAGTATTTACGTTAGGTGCAGTTACAGGGCGTATGACGCACAACAATCCTAACATGGCAAATGTAGTTGCTGTAGATAAACCGTATGGTAAGGAATCCAGAGATTGCTGGTCTTCTCCTAATGATAGCTTTCGTATTGTAGGTATGGACGCTCAAGGTTTAGAACTACGTATGCTTGCTCATTATATGAACGATACTGACTACACAAAAGAAGTTCTTTCCGGTGATCCACACAATGTTACAATGGAAGCGTTAGGTATAGATGATCGTAAACTGGCGAAAACATTCTTTTACGCATTCATATATGGTGCTTCACCTACTAAACTAGGAAGTATTTTAGGCGTTAGTCCAGTGCAAGGTAAGATACTCAAGGATCAATTTCTTAGAAACGTACCAAGTTTAGGTGAACTTTTAAGCAAGGTAGAGGACGCATCGTCGCGAGGGTACATTCGCGGTCTGGATGGTCGTAGATTATACGTTAGACACGCTCACGCGGCTCTTAACACTCTTCTGCAAGGTGGAGGGAGCATTTTGTGTAAACAGTGGTCGATCAACATGGACCGCAGCATACGCTCTGAAAGGCTCAAGGCTAATCTGGTCAATACGGTTCACGATGAATTGCAATATGAGAGCCACATGGACGATGCGAAGCGATTAGTCGAGCTTTCGAGTTTGACAATCAAGGAAGCGGGGCGTATGCTAAATCTAAGACTTCCAATGGATTCTGAAGCAAAGATTGGAATGTCGTGGGCAGACACACATTAACTCAAGAAAAAGCTTGACAAGTCTTCTATGACTGTGTATAATAGTAACACAATTTAACCTCTTTAAGGAGAGAAAAAACATGGACAAAGTTTTATATGCCACGCTCTATTACCCTAGCCTAAGTGAAGTCAATGACATGTCACAAAAGTATGAGGTTACTCTAGGTAATCTTAACAATGACACAATTGATGAGCTTGAGAGTGCTGGCGTCAATGTACGAGTTGGTGAAGGCAAGAAAGAAGATTTTGAGTCTTTCATTGTTGCTCGTTCTAAGTTTCCAATTAAAACTATGGATGCAGCAGGAAATCCGTGGAATCCTGAAATAAGAGTTGGTAATGGTACTTATGCCAAAGCTTCCATTCATACTTATGATTACAACTACAAAGGCAAGAAAGGTGTCGGAATTGGTGTTAATGCAGTTATGATTCTTGAGTTACAAGAGTACAAGCCTAACAGTTCTTCTCTTGATCCAGAACCACAGTATTTTAAAACCAGTATTCTTGAGGGCGAAGGTAGTGCGCTTGAACGAGAATTAATGTAAGAAAGTTTGAGGCCAGTAAAGTTAACGCTGGAACAGATAGTTTTGAATCAGATAATGTTATAAGGTGAATGATCGAACTACAGAACTTTATCCTCAATATTAAGTCTAAACGGGATAACTCTAACCGTGAGTTATATTATTCAGTGAGAGGGTTTAACGGGAACTGAATACACTATCCTGAGCAAGATGTAAAACTGCTCAAGTTTTTTTGGTTCCGTAGCTCAACAGGATAGAGCAATAGACTTCTAATCTATAGGTTGTAGGTTCAAGTCCTACCGGGACCGCCAAAATGAAAAAGGAATATATGAATGCCTTTAAAAGATAAAGAACAACGACGAAAATATGATAAAGAATACAACCAACGTCCAGAAATTAAACAACGTAAAAAGGAATACTATAAAAAATACAGCCAGCGTACAGAATTTAAAGAAAATTATCGTAATTTTAAAGAAAATTATCGTAATTTTGGTTATCACTTTTTTTGTAGAGTGCTTAAATCTGCTGAACGAAGAAATAAAACTAAATTAAAAAAACCTTTTACCATAACTAAAGAATATTTGAAAGAAATTTTTCCTAAAAATAAAATATGTCCTGTTTTAGGTATTGAATTTAAAGTAAATCGAAAGACCGGCGGCAGAGATAATTCTGCAAGTCTTGATAGAATTGATAATGATAAAGGCTATGAAATAGGAAATGTTATTTGGGTTTGTATGAAAGTTAATCAAATAAAAACAAGTGCTACACCAGATGAAGTTATAAAAGTAGGAGAGTTCTACAAAAAGTTACTTGAAGAAAGGTCTTGAGAATGACAGTTGAGAAAACAATTCATACTTTAATACCTGATATAAAGAATCTTATATCTGAAGGTAAGACTGATATAGATGAAGATAATATCGACATCTTTCTTAAAGCTATTACTAATGATTTAAAGAATTTTCTTGATCCTAAAGAGAAGTCTCGTTCTGGTTATCTTCGCATGTCCAGCATAGGCAGAGAAGACAGAAAGATTTGGTACGATGTACACAATAAGACACAAGTTAAGCATCCTCCAGAGTTACTACTAAAATTCTTTTATGGTAATATAGTAGAAGCTTTGATGTTATTTCTAGCTGCTGAGTCAGGACACAAGGTAACAAACCAACAAGAAGAAGTAAAGATAGAAGGCATCACAGGTCATATTGACGCTATGATAGATGGTGCTGTTGTTGATGTTAAGTCTGCTTCTACTCGCGCTTTTAGAAAATTTAAAACAAAAACACTTTTAGGAAATGATCCTTTTGGATACATTGGGCAGATCAGTGCTTACATGGACGCAAAGGATGTTCTTGAAGGTGGCTTTCTTGCGTTCGACAAAAGCACTGGCGACATCACCTTTATGATGGTCGATGAGTTGACGAAAATAAACGCTACGGACAGAATAAAGCACTTGAAAGAGATTATTTCGCTTGACGAACCTCCAGAGAGATGCTATGATCCTATTCCCCTCGGAGTTCAAGGGAACTATACATTAAGCACAGGCTGTTCCTATTGTGATTTTAAAAATATATGTTGGAAAGGTGCAAATGATGGTTCTGGACTGCGAGTGTTTCAATACTCCAACGGTTTAAAATATTTTACTCACGTTGAAGTAGAACCTAAAGTAGAGGAAATTACTAATGTACGCTGATAGTAAGTACAAGAAGACTCACCAACCTTGTCCTGATTGTGGCTCAAGCGATGCTTTGTCAATCTATAAGGATGGTGGGACTTTTTGTTTTTCTTGTGGTAAGGCTAGTTTATCTGACGAAGAAACGAAAGATGTTCGTGTAATAGAAAACAGTAATCTTACTTTGGGAGATGTGTCAGCAATAGACCAAAGAAGAATACACAAGGAGACTTGTGTTAAGTATAATGTTATGCAAAAGACTATCAAAAGTAAGTCTTTACATATCTATCCTTATTATAATTCCAGTGGTTTTCACGTTGCAAGTAAGATACGTTTTGTTCCTAAACACTTCTTGATAGAAGGACGAATTTCTGATACAGGTTTCTTTGGTCAGCAAGCATTTGGTAAAGGTGGAAAGTACATTACTATTTGCGAAGGCGAAATAGATGCTTTGTCAGCTTATCAAATGTTTGATAGCAAGTGGCCGTTTATATCTGTTAGAACAGGTGCAGGATCAATTGAAAAAGATATCAATGATAATTATGATTTTCTTAACAAGTTTGAGAACATAATTATATGTTTTGATAATGACGATGCAGGGAAGATTGCAGCG
>Ga0208919_1001847_pt1 | contig 11635 bp, 8 predicted proteins | sample 4_EtaG_FD_184076 | JGI IMG/M metagenome (GOLD analysis project Ga0208919, IMG submission 184076) | Marine viral communities from the Subarctic Pacific Ocean - 4_ETSP_OMZ_AT15127 metaG (SPAdes) (version 3) | ecosystem: Environmental > Aquatic > Marine > Oceanic | place: Pacific Ocean | collected...
TTTCTGGCCCGCCATGATCGACATGGTGATTTCGGCCAGATAATCGGCTACCAGATAGTCGATATTGCCCTTGTGGACCAGCTGCGCGGCAGCCGTTTCCGTGTCGCCCCAGAAGGCGGCGGAGCATCCGATGCGAACAGTGTTGGGGGATTCAGCCATCTTCCTGTGCCCTGTAAATGATTGCTGATTGAAAATGGGAGCGGTGGCGGTTTTGCCACACGATGGAGATGACAATACCAAGCAAGCGCTTGGTTTGTAAACAGGCATGTTTCAGGTAGAATTAAAGGCCTCTTATGCCAACCGAGTAGCCGTAGTGAGCCAGAACCAGATCCTCCAGTCCCTGATCGCAGAAAACCTTGTGTCGGACCCCAAAGGCGCTCGCGGCCGTCTGCTCACTGAGGCGGCTCGGCTGTTCCGGGAAAAAGGCTACGAGCGCACTACAGTTCGTGACCTTGCCGCTGCCGTGGGTATTCAGTCCGGCAGCCTGTTCCACCACTTTCGAACCAAGGAAGAGATCCTCAATGCAGTGATGGTAGAAACCATCCGGCTGAACACCGCGCTCATGCAGGCGGCTCTGGAGGCCGCCGATACCAGCAGGCAGAAGCTTCGTGGACTGATCCGCGCGGAACTTGAATCTATCAATGGCCAGACCGGCGAAGCGATGGCAGTCCTGGTATTTGAATGGCGGAGTCTGTCGGCCCCGTCCCAGGGCGAAGTGCTGGAACTTCGGGACATCTACGAGAAACTGTGGCTGGATGTGCTGGAATCATTGAAGCGCGAGGGCGCGCTGGAGGCGGATCCCTTCGTTGTTCGAAGGATGTTGACCGGCGCTCTCAGCTGGACCGTAACCTGGTACAAACCGGAGCGGGGAGGGCTGACACTGGATGGCCTGACCGATCAGGTAATGGCAATGATGGCTCTGTAAGCGGATTGGCGTTTTCAAAAGTCATTGTTTTATATCAATAATATTCTGGCAAATTCCTTTCCTTCCGGGCCATTGGCCCGATCGGCATAACAAAATCGGCATTCGAGCCATTTTTGTAGGACAGTTTTCACCGCATTCTTGCACCCGTTGACAAAAACCGAGTTCAGATCGGGCAAACAAAAACAACGTGATGCAGGGTGAAATATGATCTCCTCTCTGGCAAAGCTCGGACCGCATGTCTTTGCGGCTCGCCTCAAGGCTCTCTCGCTGGCAGCCGTTGCCATACTCACAGGTTGCTCGGCCAACCCCATCTACACCACCACCGGCGTTGTGCTCTCCAATTATTCGGAGGGCGAAGCCACGCCCTACGTGTTGCAGATGTCCGACACCCAGATGGCGTGTGCGCTGGGCGAGGGCGTGGATCCGCTGCTCTATTCCTTCTCGCGGGTCACCGATGCACCTGACACCACCGGCTCCCTGTTGATGCTTCTGGCAGGCAATTGTGCGGAGTACAAGGCCTGGGAGGCTGAGCTCGCCTATCTCAGAGCGGATTATGAGGGAGATGTGGAAGCGGCAAAGGACGCCAGGGAAGTGGCAAAGCGATTGAATGCGCTGACCGCGAAACGTCGGTATGCCTCCTTTAAGCGAGCAATGGCCGCCTACGAGTTCGATCCCGCTGCTGAACCCCTCGAGTGCCCCTTTCTGTTCACCGAACAGGACGAAATCACCTTCCTGCTGGGCTTGCTGACCGGTATGCAGGCAATCGTAAACGATGCCAATTCCGGCGCCATGGCCGGAGTCCCCAGGAATATCGCTCCCCAGGCCGAGCGTGCCGCTACCTGTCTGGACAATGAAAAGTGGGGTGGTATGCCAAACGCCATCCGGGCCCTGGTCTGGCTGCTGCTGCCCGACACCCGTCCGGCTCTGGCGCCGGACCCCTGGCAGGTGCTTGAGCACAGCCGGGAACTGGGGGTTGAGAAAGGCATGCGGGTTCCGCACGCGCTTCAAGCGGTCGCCGCCGAAACCTTTGGTCGCCCGGAAAAGCTTGAGCAAGCCATCGCCAGTTTCGCCGCGGCCGATGCAACTATGGAGGCCTGGGACGAGTATCGTCTGGTGGATGAAGTCGCGGCGGGCGTGGTGCGCTTCTCTTCTGACAAACACTGGACCGCCAATTACGGCTACCGGACGCCGCAATCCTTCTTCGGCAGGATGAGCCCTGAGCGGCAAACCGAAAACGTCGAAACCATGAATCTGGACGACCTGCTCTAAGGCAGGTTGCCGACATCCTCTGAAAACTGACAAACACAAGAATGACCCGGAGGTCGATATGATCCGCAAATCCCTCGCTGCCATGGCCCTTGTGGCCGCCGCTCCGCTGGCATCGGCACAGTCTGTTTCCATGTGCGTGTTCGATGTAATCGGCGCCAATGGCGACTTCTACAACTTCGTCAAAGACTATGCGCTAGAGATGAAGGGCCACGGCGTGGATTTCGAGCTGAAACCCTACACCGATGAGGGCGTGGCGATCGGTGATTTTAACGCCGGACAATGCGATGCCGTTGCCGCCACAGACATCCGGATTCGTCCATTCAACAAGTTCACGGGCAGCATCAGCGCTGTGGGAGCGCTGCCCACCTACGACAACCTGAAAACCTTGTTGGCCACGCTGGCGCAGCCGAAAGCCGCGCCATTGATGAAGGATAACGGTTACGAAGTGCTCGGCATCATACCGGTGGGTGCCGGTTACCTGTTTGTAAATGATCGCAGTATTGATACTGCCGGCGAGCTGGCGGGCAAGCGAATGGCAACCCTCGACTATCAGAAAGACGCGATTCACATGGTGAACTTCGTCAAGGCCACGGTCGTGCCCTCTGACATCACCAACTTCGCCGGCAAATTTAACAACGGTTCGGTGGATACCGCCTATGCGCCGGCCTTTGCTTACGAAGCTCTGGAACTCTATAAGGGCATCGGCGAAAGCGGTGGGGTTGTGGACTATCCGCTGGCACAGCTGACGCTTCAGATGGTTGCCCGTGATGACGTGCTGGACGACGACACAGCCCAGAAAGCCCGTGAAGTTGCCTGGAATATGTTTCCTCAGGCCATGGGGCTGATTGAAGGCCAGGAAGCAGCCATTCCCGAAGAAAAATGGGTGCGCATTCCTGAAAAAGACATCCGCGGCTATCAGGAGATGTTCCGGGAGAACCGGATCGAGATGCGCGATGGCCTGAACGGGGCGCCGGATGTGTATCACCCGAAAATGATGGGGCTGCTCAGCAAGATCCGCTGTGCAAGTAACCCTGCTGCAGCCGAGTGCACCGCGGACAACCGCGAATAACGGGGCGGAACCATCATGAACTGGCGAGCAATTACCGCTCCGGCAGCACGGACCCTATACCCCGTACATCGCATGTACGGGGCGGTTCTGCTGCTTCTCCTGCTGTTTACCCTGCTGCTGGGGATGGGCAACTCGCTCCATTCCCGGTTGCTCTGGGTCGGAGAACAGACCTGGCCGAACTATTATCTGCTGAATCCCGATGCGACAGAGCCGTCCTGTCAGCTGGAAATGGATGTTGATGCCGAAGTGGCTCGCCGGGTGGCCAATTATAAGCCTGACCCCGATGATCTGTTCAGCTCACCGCCCAATCCCGATGCCATCCGCAAATCGCTACAGAGCAATCTGGAACTCTGCCAGCAGCAATACGACGTCTATGAACAGAACCTGGCCCACGCTACGCCAGCCCTAGGGGCGTTCAAGACGCTAGAGCAGGGACTTGCGAACTTCCTGCTGGAGAACATTGAGCTGACCAAGTACCTGTTCATTGCGATGTTCGCGATGGCTGCGGCAATCGCTGCGCTGGACACGGACCACATAGCGTTGCGCCTGCCCCGCAATCGAGCTGAATGGCGGCTGAGCCAGGGTGTGCAGTTTGTGGTTAATGGTCTGATGGTGCTGTCGCTGAATGCTTACCTGGGCAAGCTGGCCACGTCGCCGGGTTCGGAGGGTACGATGAGCCTTCAATATGCCTGGGGCGGGGTCTTCGGCCTCTTTATGGTGATCAATGCAGTGCGTTTCCTGAACGTTCCGGAACGTATCCGCCCCGGCGGTCTTTCCGCTTCGTCCGGTCTGGTGATTCCTCTGTACTGTGCCATGGGCCTGATCGCCATAAGTTATTTCTTCCTGGTAGACGGGTATGCCTCGGGCCTGGCGATCTACTTTGGAATGATGTCCAACCTGTCATCCATGTTCATCAATATCGGCCTTTACGTGCTGGTGGGCATGATGCTGAAGCAGACCAGAATTCCCGAGCTCCTGCTCAATCTCATCAAACCTTTTAATCTGCCAGCGCCGATGCTGGCTTCGGTGATTATCTTCGCAACGGCGTTTCCGACAGCGTTCACCGGCGCATCGGGCATTTTCATCCTGGCCGTGGGTGGTGTTGTGTATGACGAGCTGCGCCGAGCCGGGGCAGGGCGGCAGCTTTCCCTGGCAACGACTGCCATGTCCGGAAGCCTCGGCGTGGTGCTCAACCCGTGCCTGCTGATCGTTGTTGTGGCGGCTCTCAATAAGGAAGTGACAACCACTGAGATGTACAGCTGGGGTTTCTGGGTCTTTATCATGTCGGCAACGCTGTTTTCACTGATTGTCTGCAAGACCCAGGGAAACTGGAAGCCTCGTCCGGCGCCCGGCGCTTTCCGTGCGGCTCTCTCGGAAAGCCGGGCCCTGCTGCCTTATGTGGCCGTGGCAGCTCTGGTCATCCTGTCGATCTGGGTTGTTCTCGGCTTGAAGTTCAACGAGTACAGCGCTCCTTTGATCCTGCCCCTGGTAATGCTCGCGCTGGTGTTGCTGGATTCCGGCCGGAGTCGTGGTGAGCAGGGCCAGACCCGTTCCCAGGTGTTCTGGGCACGCAGCTCGGCCGCTGCCAGCGATTCGGCAGTGCACATTGGCGCGCTGCTGGCGTTGATCGGGTTTTCCATCTGCCTGGGGGGAATCCTGGAGCGCTCCAATATCGTTCACGCGCTCTTCCCTGAGGACCTGACCAGTCCCTGGATCGCCATGCTGGTGATCGTCGTGATGCTCACAGTTATAGGCATGGTCATGGACCCGTTCGGCGCGGTAATCCTGGTGTCGGCGACCATTGCCCAGCCGGCGATCCAGCTGGGTATTGATCCGCTGCACTTCTGGATTGTGTGTCTGGTGGCATTTGAGCTCGGTTACCTGAGCCCGCCAGTGGCGCTGAACCACCTGCTCACCCGCCAAGTGGTGGGCGAGACTGAAGTACTGGCGGCAGAGCGCACAGGTTCCTTCTGGCATCGCTATGAGCGGTTGCTGCTGCCCCTGGCTGTGATGGGCCCCACACTGTTGTTCGTGGCCTTTGTGCCGATGCTATTCTACGCGTTGTAATGTTGAAGTGAGATAAAGAGGGCCGCCTGAGGGAAACTCCAGGCGGCTTTTTGCATCTGGAATACAAGAGGAAACGTAGTTTGAACGAAACCGAACACTCGCAAGGAACGTGTTTGTTATACCCTAGGAAATAAAATCGATCTTCTGCCAGTGGCCTGACTTATGTCGTTTGATGTCTCATCAAAATTGATCTCAGTTTTTTCAGCTCTATTTCTCCTCGTGGGTTGCGGAGGTGGCGGCGGTGGCGACAGCCTCGATTCGCAGGAGCCCGGGCTGGGCGGAACTATTTCTATCGAAAGTGGAACGCGAGTGGATTCGGATACGGCTGATGACAGTCGGGTCAATGAAGCAGTGTCCAACGATTCTTTCAGTACCGCCCAGTTAGTGCCTTCAACAGGTATTTTGGGTGGCTATTTGAGCGCTACTTCAGGCATCTACCCCGATTCCGGCGAGTTTATCTTCGAGTATTTCGCTGACGAGCAGGATACATTCCGCGCGGATCTCGCAGCGGGCAGCACGATTACCGTTCAGGTTTTCAGGGATTCTGATTTTTTAGCCCCCTCGATTAGCCTGTCGGTCGACCAGAGCGGCGCTTCGGACTCCGATTTCGGTGCCGGCGACACAGCCTTGATGGTCACTGCACCCGTGGAAGGGCCCGCAGAGATAAGTCTCCGAACAGCCGGTGGGGGTCCATTCCGGTACGTGCTGTCTGTTTCGACAACCGGCGTCACTAATTTTTCGAGCTCTTATTACAGCCAGCCGGAGTTTGTCCCGGACGAGGCCATTGTGGTGGTGTCGTCGCTTCCCAATCGTCCAGCGCTTCCGGGGCCCTGCGGGACCAGACCCTTCGTTGGATTACCAGTCTGAAGTCGCAGCCGGGCGTGCAGGTGGCAGAGCCAAACTATATCTACCGGGCTCTGGCGGACCGGGATCTGTCATCTTTGCAATGGAATCTGCCTCTCATCAGTACGCCCCTTGCCTGGCAAGCGGCGCCGACCCTTGGTAACTCGGTTGGAGTGGCTGTGATGGACACCGGCCTGTTCACTTCCACTCCGCAAACCTATGGCGATTGGCACCTGGACCTGGACGCCAATGTCATTCCGTTCAATTCCGGACGAATTCTCGATTATGTGTCTGCTGAAGTGGATATCGATCCACAGTTCAATGACCCCTTGGGCTATGACAACAACCCGGCTGATCCGGGTGACGGTAAACCTCAGAGCAGTAACTTCCATGGAACCCATGTTGCGGGCATTGTGGCTGCGCTTCAGGATTCTGCCGGCGTGGACGGCGTTGCGCCGGCGGCAACACTCTGGCCTGTCAGAGTGCTTGGGCGTGATGGGGCGGGCACGCTGGATGACCTTGTCGCAGCGGTAAATTGGGCTGCCGACAACCCCGATATCGATGTCATAAACCTGAGCCTCGGAGGCGTTGGTCCGAGCACAGTATTGGAAGCAGCCATAAACCGGGCTGATGAAAATGGAAAGCTGGTTGTCGCTGCGGCTGGCAATCAGGGTACAGATGAGTTGACCTATCCAGCGGCCTTTGAGCGAGTTATTGGCGTTGGCGCAGTCGATGCGGGGAAGGTGCGCGCCTCATACTCCAATTTTGGTGGTTCAGTGGATCTTGTTGCGCCGGGCGGGGATGCGACCAGAGACGCGAATCTGGATGGTAACGCCGACCTGGTCATCAGCACCTGGGGGGTTGATGATGGTGGTGACTTTATCCGCTCCTATGCAGGATTACAGGGTACCTCAATGGCTGCTCCGCACGTTGCAGGCGTTTATGCCTTGATGAAAGGGGCAAATCCTGAGGGAGTTACTCCTGGCCAGTTTCGGGCCTGGATGGTCAGTGGTGTGCTGACAGAGAACGTAGGCAACAGTACCGAATATGGTGCTGGTCTGATAAATGCGCTCAAGTCAGTTGACGCGGCTCTGGACGGATCCGTGAGCACGATAGTCCTTTCTTCGCCTTCTGCTATCGAGTTTGACCGGGCACGCTTCAATAGCGAGCTTGATTTTACCGTTTATCCCGAAGGCGAATCGGTCTTAGTTGATAACGTTGCCTTCGATTCAAATTTGATCTCTCTCGATCCGGCGCTTTCAGCTGGCAGCTCTCTGCCGAGCTCGGTGGCCGTCTCGGTATTGGAGGAAAATGTCGTTGACGGGCAGAGTTATGCGACGACGATTCAGATTGACTACAGTGCTGGTGGCGAAACCGGAACCCTGAAGGTTCCAGTTTCGATAGACCTCAGGGAATTGGCTGATGAGCGAGACGCAGGTCGCCATTATGTACTGCTGGTAAGCCCTGATGAAAGCCGCGAAACCATCGAACAGCGCGTGGTGACGGCCCGCGATGGAAGTTACAGCTTCTCCTTCGACGACATAGAACCCGGGGAGTATTTCCTGGTGGCCGGAACGGACATGGACAACAATGGCTTTATTTGTGAGAGCGGTGAGGCCTGTGCCGAGTACCCGGTAAATGGCTTGCCAGAGAAGATCGTCATCGGGGAAGAGCGGGTCACCGGCGTTACTCTGAGCACGAGCTTCCGGCGCCCGACCATTGCTTCCATGGGTTTGCCCCGCATCGGCTTCGAGGGCTATCGTTTAAAAAAACCTGGGAGCACAGCTGCTGAGCCGGTGAGAAACCTGGAGGTCAATCGTTGATGCCCATTCACTTTCGCGCTGTCTGTCTTCTGGCAGCAACGCTGATGCTATCCGGATGTGCAAGCAGTCGTTCAGAAACCGCAGAAGGTGGGCCGCTAGCTCGCCAGATCACGCAGTCGGCGCACTGTGGCCTTACGGCCCCCGGCCATATTCATCTGGCAAGCCGTCAGGACGTTCAGAAGCTGGAAGCGTTGCCCGGGCGAAACCTCTCTCTCGAGGCGCTCAAAACTATTGAGTTTGAAAGAGAACACATCGTTTTGGCTTCAATTGGCCAGAAGCCAACCGGCGGCTACAGTGTCACCCTTGACTCCTCTGAGATCCGTGGCGGAACCCTGGAGCTGAGGGTCAGAGTGGCTGAACCCGCCCCTGGCACCATCGTCACCCAGGCGCTCACCACCCCCTGCGCGGTCATCGCGGTGACCGCTGAAGGCTGGGATGATATCCAGATCACCCGCGCCGAAAACAACCGTTGATCTTTCCTCACGAATCCCTAAGCTATGGCTCAGCTTTTCATATCAATCGCGGAGTCAGTTCCTGCCCATGAGCCAGCAACAATATAACGCCGATGCTATTGAAGTACTGAGCGGCCTGGATCCGGTGCGCAAGCGGCCGGGGATGTATACAGACACCAGTCGGCCCAATCACCTGGCGCAGGAAGTTATCGACAACAGTGTGGATGAGGCGCTGGCAGGGCACGCCAAACGCATCGACGTAGTGTTGTACAGCGATGGCTCGCTGAGCGTTGAAGATGACGGCCGCGGCATGCCCGTGGATTTGCACAAAGAGGAAGGCCTGCCTGGCGTTGAACTGATCCTTACCCGCCTGCACGCCGGCGGCAAATTCTCTCAGGGCAACTACAACTTTTCCGGTGGTCTCCACGGTGTCGGTGTATCCGTAGTCAACGCATTGTCCACCCATCTGGAAGTAACCATCAAGCGCGATGGCCAATTGCACCGGATGACGTTCGCCAATGGCGACAAAGCGTCCGAGCTTGAAGTGATCGATACCGTGGGCAAGCGCAACACAGGTACCCGTCTGAAGTTCAAGCCCGACGTAACCTATTTCGACAGCCCCAATTTTTCTGTTAGCCGGCTGCGCCATAACCTGAGGGCAAAGGCGGTTCTGTGTCCGGGCCTCTCGGTTACCTTCCTCCAGGAAAAAACCGGCGAAAAAGACGAATGGTTTTACGAGGACGGGTTGCGGGACTACCTGCGCACGGCCCTTGCCGATATCGAGGTTGTGCCGCTTGAGCCGTTTACCGGCAGCTTTTCCGGAAACAAGGAAGCGGTGGACTGGGCCATCCAGTGGCTGCCCGAGGGCGGCGAAGCGATCATGGAAAGCTACGTAAACCTGATTCCCACGGCCCAGGGCGGCACCCATGTGAACGGGCTGCGTACCGGCCTGCTTGAAGCCATGCGCGAGTTCTGCGAGTTCCGCAACCTGCTACCCCGTGGCGTGAAGCTCTCTCCGGAAGATATCTGGGAACGGGCAGCCTATGTCCTGTCCTTCAAGATGCAGGAGCCCCAGTTCTCAGGGCAGACCAAAGAGCGTCTGTCTTCCCGTGAGGCCGCGGCCTTCATCTCCGGCGTGGTCAAGGATGCCTTCAGCCTTTGGCTCAACCAGCACACCGATGTGGCAGAAGCACTAGCTGAGCTCTTCATCAGCAATGCCCAGCGTCGGCTGCGAGCCAGCAAAAAGGTGGCCCGCAAGAAAGTCACCTCGGGCCCCGCACTCCCGGGTAAGCTGGCGGACTGTTCCGGTGGGGATACCGCCCGGTCCGAGCTGTTCCTGGTAGAAGGTGATTCTGCAGGCGGTTCCGCCAAGCAGGCCCGGGACCGGGAGTTCCAGGCGGTGATGCCGCTTCGGGGGAAAATCCTCAATACCTGGGAGGTTGATTCGGGCGAGATCCTGGCGTCCCAGGAAGTTCACGATATTGCCGTTGCGATTGGTGTAGATCCCGGTTCTGACCAGCTGGATGGCCTTCGGTACAACAAGATCTGCATCCTTGCTGATGCGGACTCGGATGGCCTTCACATTGCCACGCTGCTGTGCGCGTTGTTCGTCAAACACTTCCGCCCTGTGGTTGCCGCCGGCCATGTGTTCGTTGCCATGCCGCCGCTGTATCGGGTAGATCTGGGCAAGGAAACCTTCTACGCCCTGGATGAACATGAAAAGCAGGGCATTATCGACCGTATTGCCGCGGAGAAGCGCAAGGGCAAGATTTCGGTGACCCGCTTCAAGGGTCTGGGTGAGATGAACCCGCTTCAGCTGCGTGAGACCACCATGGCCCCGGACACCCGTCGCCTGGTCATGCTGACCATCGAAGACGGGGATGATACCGATAGCCGGATGGACATGTTGCTGGGCAAGAAGCGCGCATCCGATCGAAGGGCGTGGCTCGAGACCTACGGCAACATGGCGGACATCGAAGTTTAATATTCTATAAGATGCTATAAAAAGCATCCTTTATTCTTTCTCTGTCTTCTGCAAAGTCGTTATCCTGCCAGTTTTCTGATCGGGAAGAACCGTTGATGGACTGGCAGGGCTGGTTTGCGCTGGGCCTCGCAGGCACCGCGTTGATACTGATGAGTGCAGGGCGATTTGCGCCCCATCTGGTGATGATGGGTGTGCTCGTGGTGCTCAGTGCCAGCGGGATTGTGTCCGCGGACCAGGCGCTCGCCGGGTTCAGCAACAGTGGTCTGATCACCGTGGTTGCCATGTTTGTGGTGGCTGCGGGCATTCATCATTCCGGCGGTGTCGATCTGCTGGTGCATCACCTGCTTCGCAATCCCAAGACCGTTCGTTCTGCCCAGGCACGGATTGCCCTCCCGGTGTCCCTTCTCAGTGGTTTTCTCAACAACACCCCGGTTGTCGCCACCATGATCCCGGCGGTGCATGCGTGGTCCCGCAAGATCGGTATCTCACCGTCCAAATTGATGATTCCCCTGAGCTACTCCGCCATTCTCGGGGGTACCCTGACACTGATCGGCACCAGCACGAATCTGGTCGTCAACGGCCAGTACCAGCAGCTAACCGGCGAAGAGGGCTTCTCCATTTTCTCGATCACGGCGGTCGGGCTGCCGGTGGCGGTGATCGGCGTGGCCGCTTTGCTGCTGGTTATGCCCCGTGTGCTTCCGGATCGTAAGGATCAGCAGAAATTTGGCTCCATGAGGGAGTTTACCCTGGAGGTCGCGGTGTCGTTTGACGGGCCGCTGGTCGGCAAGACTGTTGGTGAAGCCGGGCTCCGGGAGCTTGAGCGGTTGTATCTGGTTGAGATCGAACGCGATGGCAGCGTGGTTACGGCGGTGCCCTCGGAGGAGCGACTCAGGGGTGGCGATCGTCTGGTGTTTGCCGGTGATACCCAGGCCATTTCTGACCTCCTGCGGATAAACGGTATCGTCCCGTCAGTCCATGAAGACGAGCCGAGTCTGAGCAAGGATCGGGCGGAACGGCGTCTGGTTGAAGCGGCATTGTCGCCCCAGTCCGATGTGTTGGGGCTGACCATTCGCGACGCCCGGTTCCGGGACCGTTACGGTGCGGTTGTGCTGGCCGTTGCCAGGGGTGGGGAGCGTGTTTCCGGCAACCTGGGGAATATCCGCCTCAAACCTGGCGATGTGCTGCTTCTCGAGGCCCGCCCCG
>Ga0208919_1001849_pt1 | contig 11632 bp, 21 predicted proteins | sample 4_EtaG_FD_184076 | JGI IMG/M metagenome (GOLD analysis project Ga0208919, IMG submission 184076) | Marine viral communities from the Subarctic Pacific Ocean - 4_ETSP_OMZ_AT15127 metaG (SPAdes) (version 3) | ecosystem: Environmental > Aquatic > Marine > Oceanic | place: Pacific Ocean | collected...
TAATTAACATGAAAATACTTATACCCATAGCACTATTCTATATAATCGGTGCTTTTTATCTAACCTATCAATGCAATAAAGATGAGTAACACAACAGAATATTTAATACCACCAACTATGCAATTAACACCCAAGCACGTAGATGCTATGCATCTTGTTAAGCTGTTCGTAGAAGAATATGAAAACAAGAATCTCGACACGCAAAGCAGGGTTATTGCAACAGATAACTTTTATACAACATGTAAAAACTTTGGATTTTGATGACGCAGGAAGAAGCCTTATCGTGGGTGAAAGCTATGACCTTGAAAACAGGGGACACAACTAATTGCGCTGTAGATCTGTGTGTCTACGATATAGAAATGCATGGGTTGGATGATTGGCTAACCTGGGATCCCATGGATATATCCAAGATATTCTCAGAACTAACACACGATTCAGTTCAACGCATGATAGATGAAATAGAGGCGCAACAAGCAGGCGAGGCGATCATTGAAGAACTTTTGAATGTAGATCAAGAAAGATTAAATATGTTTGAAGAGTCTAAAAAGGTTGCTAAGGCATCAGCAAAAATGTTAGACGTTTTAACAAAGTATTATGCAATACATGGTTTTATAAAAACAAAAATAAATGAAGAAAATGATTCTTACAGATAGAGCTATCCAAGATTTTTCAGATCTGGAAAAAGAGATCAATACTCTCATGAGTGTATTTTTAAATCGATCATTTGAAATGCGCAAGGAAAGTACGTACTCTAAGTATAAGAAAATGTCATATATGTTATACATATTATTCTGCAATGAGCATATGCATAGGTACGAGAAGAGAACTAATACTGCAATAGCAAAGTATTTTAACGATTACACAAAGTTTCAGATCAAGGTTATGCACGACAAAGCAAAGACCGAATTAAACTTAAACAAAGTGTTTAAGTCACTTTATGAAATGACTGAAAACGTGGGGATTAAAATGGTAACAGAAGGTTGGGTTAAGTCCAGGACAATGCAGGTGCAATTCATTGATACACAAATAAATATACTACGTGAAAGAAAAAATAATATAATAGAAACGCTAGTAGATTGATATTTTATTCGTAATTTTACAAACAATTTAATTTATTATGGGAACATACAAATTCAAAACAGTAAACATCCGAGGCAAACAATATGTCGAGGTAAAGGAGCGTGTTAAGTACTTCCGCCAAGAAAAAAAGTACGAGAACTGGACTATAGCTACAGAGTTTCCTGTGTTAGACTCAGAACAATGCGTGTGCAAAGCCACGATTGCAGATCCAACTCAAAGGGTTGTAGCCACAGGTCATGCACATGAAGTGCAATCTAACGGCAACATCAACAAGACCTCTTACATAGAGAACTGCGAAACATCAGCTGTAGGTAGAGCACTTGCTATTATGGGTATAGGTGTGGACGATTCCATGGCTTCAGCAGGTGAGGTTGCAGATGCTATACACCAACAAGACAACATGGCTAAGGCTTCACCCAAAAAGAAAGCTAAAGTAAACATCATGGATAGTGCTGTTGGTTACATCAAATCAGCTACAGATAAGAAGAAAGCATTTGATAACGTACTTGCTAAGTATGGTAGTGATCTAACAGACAAGCAGAAAGACGGATTAAAGAAGTTCGTTTAATGTATAAGAACACTAAAGCTTGGATGAAGGAGCTGCACGAGGATAAAATAACTCGCAAACAGTTATCTCGTAAATATGATATGTTTCTTAAAAATCACATGTATTGTGAGGCTTTAGAAATATTGCCTTTAATCTCATTCATGTCAACTCAATGGGATAATATCCGTAATGATAGCAAAATAGAAACAAGTAAAACTGATATGGATCGTATAGATAAGATGATAGATTCAATTGGGTATAAATTAATTAAAGAATGAATTTAAGAGAACAGCTTACAAATACCGTAGGTAAAGGGCATTTATCTTACTCTTCTATCAAGTACGCTCTCGGAGACATGCGTCTCTGGGAGATGTACATGAGGGGGCAACTAAAGAAAGAGTCAGATGCCTTAACCTTTGGTACACTATACGATATGCTTCTTTTTGAAAAAGATAAAGCCTTAGAGACATACGTGGTGATTAACTCTGATACTATACTTAGTAATTGTAGCGAAAAAACTATTAACGCTAAAAAACCTGCTATGACTTCTGAATATAAGAGCATAAAGGCAGACATGGTTGATCAGATTAAATCAGAGGGCAAAGAGGTGTGCTCTGAAGAGGATTGGCAACAAGCTAATGACATGATCGAAAGATTAGATGCCTGTGGTTTACTAGACACATATCTTAATGGTAAGTATCAAGTTGAATTTAACGAAGATATTGATGGAGTTCCTGTTAAAGGATTTCTTGATTGCTTAGGTGACGGATTTATTACAGATAGTAAGAGTGCCCGTAGCGTAAACAAGTTTAAGTACGATGTTAATAGCTGGTCTTATGACATACAAGCATACATATATACAAAAGTTTTTGGTATAGAAGATTATTATTGGGTGGTGCAAGAGAAAGCATACCCATATTACCCAGCACTTGTTAAGTGCACTGACGAGACAATGCTCAGGGGTGAAATGAAGTTCCATGAAGCGCTAACTAATATAAAAGATTGGTTAGCCAATGGACACAAGACGGAGACGCACTACGCTGTCTTTGAAGTTTAACAATTTATATTTTTAATTATGAGTGATACAAAGTATGATTCAGTACTCATGGGGTACACAGAAGAGCCACGTTTTTACGATGGCAAATTTTCAAGCATGACTGTAAAGTTTAAGATTACAGAACTGCAAGAGATGATTGACAAGTATGCTACACCAGTTCAAGAAAATGGACAAGGTGGTAACGTATGGGTGAAACTGGCTATGTCTAAAAACAATAAGCCTTTTACAACGGTATTCGATCCTAACAGCGAAGCTGCTAAGGAGAGGAGAGCTGAGAAGCAGGCTCAAGCAGAGGCTGTATCTGATGCAATGCCATTCTAAAAAGCCCATGATTAAATACTTGCATGCTCGTGTCGCCTTCAAGAAACGGAAGGTTGTACATGAGCGTGTTGAGTATATAGTCACAGTATTCGACACGCCATCTGATATCATGCGTTACGATAAAAGAACTATGAGCCGCCTACGTGATAAATACTTCACACTAAAGGCTAAGAATAAAGAAATTATCATACGTGAGATATTGGATTGTGTGGAGTTGTCACGATCACAAATAACATTAGATGAACACAAGAGAGCTTATAATAGACAAGTGTGAAGAATTAAAAAAACTTCTCTTGACTAAAAATAAATCGTATGGGAATAGCGCATTAACACCTGGTGGTGTGTTTTCAAGATTAGATCCTATGGAGGCTATAAAGTCTAGAATTGACGATAAATTAAACAGAATTAAATACAAGGGTGTTCATGGAGATACAGAGGATTCAGTTATGGATCTTGCTGGATATTTAATACTCTTAATGATTGCATTAGATAATGAAAGTAACGATTTTCAAAAGCATAAAAGAAACAAAAAGTCCTCATCATATAATGATACCGACTGCTCTTCAACGAATACAACAGGGCAAGTCAAAGTCACTTATCAAGAAGATTAGATCAGGAGACAAGTCTAAAAAGAAAGAGCTCCCCATTGTTTGTTTCAGTGGGGAGTTTTCGTCTAGAAACGACGATGCTTTATTCGAACACTCAGGTTACATCATATTAGATTTTGATCATGTCAAAGTGGGTGAGGTTAAAAAAGCATTAGCCACAGACGAGTATGTGCATTCATGTTGGATGTCACCAAGTGGTGATGGGGTAAAAGCCTTAGTAAGGATTACCAATCCCGAAAGACATAGGGATCATTTTAGGGCTTTATGCACCTACTTTAACAAACAATATTGTTTGGAAGTTGATGAGTCTGGCATTAATGAATCTCGTGCATGTTTTGAATCTTATGATCCTGACATTATAATTAAGGATTCATCAAAAAAGTTTGGTGCTTTTACATCTGAGTTTGCGGAGAAGCAAGCGCCAACAAACGAATCATATTCGTACACAGATTACATGAAGCTAAATTTAGCTGCACGTATGATACGTAATGCAGAAGATGGTGAGAAGTGGGTAACATTAAACAAAGCTGCTATACTTTGTGGTGGTTACATATCTGCTGGTCGTATGGAAGAAGACGAAGCTATACGTGTTTTGATCAGAGAAATTGACAAAAGAGATGTTGATTCAATTGATCATGCCAAGATGACTATACTAAGCGGTATTGAAAAAGGCAAGGCAATGCCTATTAAGGCACTAATAGATAACGAACAATCAGCAGAAAGAGATCTGCTAATTAATGATGGGGATATGTCCTTCATATCCTCTGATGATGAAGATTTTAGATGGATTGATGATTTTTCACAGGGTAAGATTGAAATAGGTTTATGTACTGGAGACGAAAGACTTGATGAGCATTTCAGATATAAGAAAGAATTTGTTATTATTAATGGTCACAGTAACGTAGGTAAGACAACATCTGCGTTATACTTAATTGTTAATTCAGTGATTCAGCACGATTGGAAGTGGGTGCTGTATTCATCAGAGAATAGAACCGCATCAATAAAGATGCAACTTATGCAGTTCGCATCAGATAAAAAGATATCTGATATGAACTACTTCGAAAGAAAAGCTGCATACGAATGGGTTAACAATCACTTCACCGTAATAAGCAACAACCAGGTGTACAGTTACAGTGATCTTATATTGTTCATGGAGAAGATATTAAAACAACAACCTGTTGACGCTGTATTTATAGATCCGTACAATAGTCTGAAGCTAGACATGAAAGGAAGTAATATAGGTGTGCATGACTACCACTATGAGTCTGCCAGTTCGTTCCTTACATTTTCAAAAGCGCAGAACGTAGCTGTGTGGTTAAACACACACGCATTCACAGAAGCACAGAGACGTAAAGGTGCAGACGGCTTACCTGTAGCGCCATACGCAGAGGATACCGAGGGTGGAGGTAAGTTCGTTAACAGAGCAGACTGTTTCCTTACTATTCATCGAAAGGTTCAATCACCTGATCATAACATACGTAAACTCACGGAGTTACACGTGCGTAAAGTTAGAGAAACAGAGACTGGTGGGTACCCAACACCTATTGAAGAGCCTTATTTAATGATCATGAACTCTTCACAGACAGGATTTATATCATGGTTAAAGAAAAAATCTTTGTTCAAATCTATTCATTTTCAATCAGATAAGCAAGAGTCTATAAATTTCTCTACTTTTTTGTCCTCTAACAATTAAATATGGGGTAACTTTATTCTCATGATGAGAAAGAAGAGAAACAAGAGGACTTCTAAATCTAAAAAAAAACAATTAGGAAAGTATAAATCATCAATCGAAAAGTATTGTGCGGATCAACTGCGTCAAAACCATATACCGTTTTCATATGAAGAACAACAGTTTACTTTGGTGGAGTCCTTTAGGTTTGAACACAAATACTTTAAGATGACAAGCAAAAGAAAAGATATGTCTGATAGGAGCAACACAATACAGCAACCTATACGATATACACCTGATTTTGTTTGTAAGGACTACAACTGGATTATAGAAACAAAAGGTTATTTACCGTCACATCACGATTTCCCTATGCGTTGGAAGCTTTTTCTCAAGTACATCATGGACAATGAAATGAATTGCGAAGTGTATTTAGCAAAAAACAAATTGCAAGTAGATCAAGCGATACAAGAGATAAAAAAATCTATAGACAATGACTAAGGAAGAAGCAAGCATTTTCTATATGGAGGCCTGTGAAAGAATTCACTATGCGACAAGCCTGTTGCATGAAAGCCTTTATAGTGAAGATGGCAATGATGTTCTGACTGAGATTGAAGATGTAATGGGTAATATAAAGGACTTTAGAGTTTGGGTAAATACTGAGTTAGATCTAATCAAAGAAATCTCAAAAGAATATGAGCAATACAAACAACCTTTTTAACGAAAGGCGTAAGCAATCTTGGAGAGATGGTGGAGTTTCTGCGACTAGATATGCTAGAATATTTAGTGGTATAAGAAAGTCCAGTCGTGAGGAAGATATAGAGCTTCACGTAGATTTCTGGCACGACAAAGATGGCGTTGATGTTAAAGGTAATAATCTTCCTGATGAAATATGGGTTGAGTTTAGAAACGTGAATGGTGATTTAGGTTGGCTCTTAGGTCAAGCAAAATGGATAGCGTTTGAATTGTGTGAGGTTGGTGGTTTTATTCGTGTAGAAAGACAAGATCTTTTGGATTGGTGTTTAGAAAACGTAAACTTTAATGAGTATGTACCATACAAAAGAGACGCATACAAAAAAATATATCAGAGAAAAAACAGAAAAGATAAGATTACAAAGCTTGTGCTAGATGATCTAAAACAGCTAGAAACTTATGAAGTAATTAAATACAATAAATATTACGTACACCCCCACACAAAAAATAAATTTTCAATATGATGAATAGAGTCGACGCTATTGACATGGCGGTAAAAGAAGTTTATGAAACTCTTGGATTTGTAAGAAACAAATCAAGAAAGAAACATCAAGCTCAAGCAAGAGCAGCTGTTGGTGTTGCGTTATCACCATACTGTACTACTTATGAAATAGGAGATGCCTTAGAGAGAAGTAGATGTACATGCAGTCACTACACAAACAATCACACCAACAATATTAAGCATTGGGTTGGATACAGTGAAATATACAATCTCGTTCAAGAAACAATAGAAGGAACTCTAAAAGATTTTTTAGTGAGAAGCGAGATAGATTTAATAGATTCAAGGATTAATACACTTAAATTAACTAAAAAAAGATTGCTTGGTGAGCTAGAAGATCGAAAATCTATATAGCTCTGTATCCTTTACGTCTTTTTTTCCTTGATATGAAGCCTCCACGTTTGTTGATCGTGGGGGTTTCTTCTTCTGTTATGTTAGCTTGTGTTGCTACAGCAGAGCCTATACCTATAGGAACGCCTGGTGTAAGAACACTATTAAGAAGTGAAGCTAAACTATTTGCTCTTTCGTCTGCAGTCCTTCCTTTTAGTATCTGTACAAAACCTCTATCTCCGCCAGAGTCAGTCCAAAGTTCTAATGCTTTTTTTGCTTTTTCAGGAGTAAAATTATAGAGCCACTCATCCATTGACTGGCCGCTCTTGATACCAACATTATTCCACCAAGTTATTTTCATTTCTTCAAGTCTAGCTGAAACTTCAGCGGGTTCATTTAGGTAAGCTAACTCACCTATAATATTATCTCTAATAGATGAATCATATTTACCACTACCTGCAGATCCTCTTACTCTAGCATTAACATAATTATCATAGAAGCTTCCTGGTTTTAATTCAGTAGCATTTAAAATCCTGTCAGGCACATAGTCACCTTTTACAGTCTCTCTCATCGGAACCACTATGTCATCTATATGGGTATATTTACCTATAGCGTAATTATTTAAAGTGTATTTCATAAATGGTATTGCGAAATTATGATCTGTTTCATGGCCTATGATATAGAGAAGATCATCCATACTTTTTGCTGCTTCTAAGTTTATCTCCATATAAGCACCTTCAAAAGCAATTCCAAATTCAGCAGCATATTCGGAGTATCCTGGATTACGTCCTACCCTTCCAGTAGGAATTCCGCCTACAACTTCTTGTGCGTATTCAACATTACGGGGACCCTGACTATAACGCCCTCCAACATTTGGAGCCATAGTGTGAACTTCCCCTTTAGTCCTTATGATAGCATTTCTAAGAACATCATCTCCAGATTTCATAGCCTTAACCATCTCTACAGCGGCTTGTTCTGGAGTAGAAAACAATCCGTATCCAGCAGCACCATCAGGTAAAAACTCAATATATCCAAACGGAGTAACGTCTGCGTTTTTAATTCCAGTAGATTGACCATAAGCTACTTTTTGAGCTTCTACTAGCTTTTCTAAAAATGCAGGGCTCTTAAACTTCTCTTCGTTGTATGCTAAGATCTTTGCAATTTGAGCTTGCGCCTGTTCAGCTGTATACGCTCCAGCGCTCTCTCCATCCTTAATATTTTTTACTTGATTATATACGTGTGATTTAACAGCTCCCGTAGCTTCAGTAGCTTTTGTAAGAATTCCAGTAGATTCACCAGCAGATGTGAATGCCATAGGTGTTCCTTTCGTTTTGCTTGACGCAGAGGCATATCCCTCTACAGCTGGAGATGCTGAAGGTAAAAGGTAGTCAATAGTAACAGGAAGCATTTCAAGCACATCCATCCCAATCGAACCTGCATTTTCCCATGAAGGATCATAATAGAAATCCACAATATCACCAGGTAAGTTTGTAGCTCCGTGTGATGCAAAATATGAGTCAATTAGTCCTATTCCAGTTATTGAACCGCCAGCTATAGGAGCCCCTGTTACTGGATTTGATAAAGGTGATCTAAGTAACGTGCTAAACGGCCCACTAAGAGCGCCATATCCCATCTCACCAAGTCCAGTTAATCCACTCCAAATTGTTGATCCTGCAGCTGGTGCTGCGTATGCGCCAAGAGCAATAGCAAGATCAACCAAAGGTAAACTTTCTATACGACCAGACGCTGGCATGTCGTAAGGAAGAAAAGACTCTTGTTCAGCATCTTTATCTATGAGAACTACTTGTGTTCCAGGTGCAACAATAGCATCTTCATCAGAATCAAGATAAACAATTTTAGGTGGTGTTGCTTTAGCTTCTTTTACTGGATCGCCATTGCCATTACCACCATTGGCTAACTTTTTAACTCGAATACCCTTCTTACCCTTTTTACTTAACTTCATATCAGCAGTTCCATTTACGGAGCGCCTTGTTAATTCTAGAGTTTGGATCTCTAGCTGTTTTAGCGCTAGTTAATCTCTTCTTCATGCCTTTCATCCTTGCGCAGAAGGACTTTCTACGCTTTGCAGCTTTACTACCCTTCTTTAGTTTAGAAGGTTTTGTAGTTACGGCAGTCTTTAATTTACTGCCAGGATTAGCTGCTCGGTAACGTCTAACCCCTTTGGCTGTAAGACCACCAGACTTGGATTTATCTCCACTCTTTACAGAGAATTTTTTAGGCATCCTGCCTTTACGAGTCTTACCTCCTTTCTTTAATACTGTATATGTAGAACAACCGCAACTCATTAGAATGCACTCATAATTACTTCATCTACAGCTTCCTGAACATCTTCCTGAGTAGCTTCTAACTGCATCATAATGTTAGCTTGAAACCTCTCTACTTCTTCACCATCGTTAAACACAATGACGGTAGGCACTACTACGATCTTATGTTCAGCTTGCATTGCAGGTTCAGCACCGATGTCTATACGTTTACCCTTACAATCGCTCAAGCTATCAATCCAATCCACACTGTTAGCTGAGTTGAAACTAGCGTTAAACTCAACAACACAAACACCTGACTCTGGTATACCCATACCAAGAGAGAATGCTGCAAACAAACATATGTAGATCAAATGCTTCATTAATTGTTTTTACCTACAGCTTCTTCCATTTGCTTACGAGTTTTAGGGTTTTTAGCAAGGCCTTCAATAAGCGCTCCTGCTTCTGCCTTAATCATTGCGCCCATATCTGCGTAAGTTTTACCTCCCATAGCGTAAATAGGAGCTTCAGCTTTACCGCCTCCTGGCATTTTCTTTGGTGGTGTTGTCCCACCCATCATTTTCTTTTTTACTTTATAGTGTGATGGCATAATTCTTTAGTTATTGTAGTTTATCTATTTTTTCTTCGATGCGATCTAGATCTTCTTTTAGTTCTGATACATCTTCTTGAGTTGTCATAATCGTTTGACGCACAAGCTGATCTTTCATATCAAACTCCATGCGTGTAATCTCTGGATCTGCTGGCTCTGGTAACTCCATGGCTAAAGCGATGTCTGCTTGAAGAGCAAACCACATCCCAATAAGGGCTGCTAACCCTGCTATACCCATCCCTATTGTTTTTAGGTCTAGTGTTACTTTAGTATCCTCTCCAATTTGTTTAGCCATTACTTATTTCTTCTATTTATTCTTCTTCTTTTACGCTTTATCTGACGTTCAGCTTTCTCTTTTGATATAAATTTCGCTTTTGATTTACCTTTTTTGAATTTTATTTTAGCTACTTTATCAGGATTTGATCTTGGGTTTTTTACATAATCAACCTCCTTATCTCCTTTTTGAAATGCGGTAACATCTTTGCTAGGTGTTTCTAATTCTTTAAGTTTTTTTCTTTTTATAGGTTTCATAGTATTACATAGTTTAATCCAACAGAGAAATCATGCCATTCTCGATTCCAATACTTGTTGTATTTACCTTCAAGAAATAAACCTAGACTCTTGTCTATTCTCCATCCAAAGATAAGACCTAATCCGTAATCAATCCATTGCCCCCCTTCGGTAGTCTCGAAGTAAGAAAACTCACCTCCAGTGTTCAAATGATAAGGCATTACACTAGCCCAGCTGTGCATCCAAAACTCTTTAGAGTACTTGTAATAATCATACCCAACAACTAAAGAATGATTCCATTGATATGGTAGTTCACCTCTCTTACGATCTACATAATCGCTTATTACATCTGGTATGATCACTTGCTCCCATACATCTACACTATTAGCTACAAGCGCACCGTTAGGATCAAAGTATTCACCAGCCTCAACGTCGACAGTGTAGCCCTCCTGTATAGCAAGACTTGTGTAGTGTAGGTTACCATTCGATAACACCCACTCATCTAAAGGATTATACCCATATGGTTCTGATATTCTTTGAGCAACGCCAATATTAAAACTTAAACGCTCATTTACGTTTAACCTGTATCTTTCAGATGCTTCGAAATACTCTACATCAGCAAAACCATCTTGAAGATATTCTGTTTTAGCTATCCAGTTTTTAGCTACATATCGCAGGAAGTAGTCCTGATCAAGAAAGTTTTTACCTTGCTGTCTACGCCAGTCAGCTTCAAACAAAAACTCGAAGCCTTTGACTTTACCTATGTTAGCTGCATCACTATAAGACTTTTCAGTACCATCGTAAAATACTTGAGCTCTGTTCTCGTATCCAAATCTAGCTATCTTGCGAACACCAGCTGTAAACGAATAATCAAAAGGCGTTTCCTCTACATTTGTTTGCAATCCATTTGTTACTGAGTATATGTTATTATCAGCCACAGAGTTACCTCCACTGAATGCAGTATAGAATGTAGCAAACTTAAATGTTTTTTTTAGTGTTTGACCTTTCGCATCTAAAGTTGAGCCGAGTATAAATACTACAAGCATTATAAAGCAATACAGAATATATTCAAATCGCTTCACCCTTTTTTCAATATTTCTACTTTTTAGTGACATCACACTTCAAAGCCAAAGTTTAAGATCATAAATCTAAATCTTGGGCATGCTTTCTTTTTCTTATCACATGCTGGGCATGGACAGAACGAAATCTCAAGCACACTTACTGTGCCTAATCTAAAGTTTAACTCATACTTTTCTTTTTTGTTGCCAGCGTTCCAGCTGTTAATCCAATTAATCTTCATGACTTAATAATTTTTTTCTTAATAATTCTTTTGTTATGCTCTATAACAACCTGGTAGAAGCCTTTGGGTAGGGCGCTAAGGTCAATTGTT
>Ga0208919_1001850_pt1 | contig 11631 bp, 21 predicted proteins | sample 4_EtaG_FD_184076 | JGI IMG/M metagenome (GOLD analysis project Ga0208919, IMG submission 184076) | Marine viral communities from the Subarctic Pacific Ocean - 4_ETSP_OMZ_AT15127 metaG (SPAdes) (version 3) | ecosystem: Environmental > Aquatic > Marine > Oceanic | place: Pacific Ocean | collected...
AGGGCACACCCCGGCACAAAAAATACAGATTGCCTTGGTAGGCAGCGCAGCGCGGAATGCCGCAACGCGATAGACGCCAAGGGGATCGGTGGGGGCCAATGGCCTTAAACGTAAACCCGACCCCGGACCACCGCCGGATAAAGCTTACCTTGAAACCCACAGACTGATCGAAGGGTCTGGCGTGATCGCGAGGTAGGAGCGGAACTTGGAACCGCACTTAAATTTCTTCGATACCCCAAGCAGCAACGTGCGAAGCACGGACCTCCCCGGCTAGCTGGTCAACGGCGGTTGACCCTTGCGCCACATGGCGGCAACCCGGCGAAACAGGCGACAGCGACAACGGACGGGCGGACAGATCGACCGTCCCGCGTCAACGTCACCCGGCACCGACTTCGGTAACTACGTTCTAACGCTTTCAATCGGACAATCTGACAGCAAACGCCGCAAGCGGCGACCGGCATTCCGGTAAACGTCAAACGATTGTCGTACATGCCCGGCGGTTGCCGGGTCCAGACCCACCAGACCGCCCGGTCGATCTTTACCCGCCCGGACGCAACGGAACAGCGATAGCAGCAAAGCGATACCGTATTGGCTCCAGCCAAGCCCCTTGCAGCGCAACAGACCGACGCCAATGGCAACGGCGTGACGTGACACGGTCAACCCAAGCAAACACCACCGCAACCACCCGGCAACCGCCGCTCCGCTGGAAGCAGAGCGCCAAACGCCGGTCGCGGTGGGGATGCTCAAACGGCTCTCACGGGCCGCTTGATTTTCCCCACCCAACCGAGGAGGACGCCATGAAAACCGCTTACGCAGTCAAGTGGCACTACAGCGACGAGACGCCAAAACAGGCGACCGAGACCATCGTATGGGCGTTAGACGTAGCCGACGCCCAGCAGCGTTTTGAAACCGACAACCGAATCGAGATGGTCGTTTCAGTTCAACCAACTTAGAGGAGGTCAAAATGGCAGAAGCTCATTTACGCATGGGGCTTTGGAAAGCGCACACAAAAGCCCACACCAGCCCGGTTAATTGGGAGTGTTTTAAACGGGTATTCGGCGCTAATGCCGACAAAAAACCCGACCAAATTGTCGAAGCGGCAAACCGCCGCGCCGACGCAATCGAAGCACTGAAAGTGCTGAAGGAGGTAATATGAAAATCGATTACGTTGAGGACGCTTGTCACGGATGGTTTAAGCTAACGAACGAGCATCAAAAAATGCTCGATCTAGATAAGTATTCGTTTTCAGAATACTCGTATATCGAGAGTGACGGCACGATTTGGGCTGAAGAAGACTGCGATTGTCGCGCAATCTTTCACAAGGCTGAGTCCAAAGGAATTAAAATCATAGTCAATCACATTCATGTGAATGGCGATTCTTGGATTCGCACGCTGCCGCGTTGCCATTACCCAATCATCAAAACGGAGAGCTAAATGAGTAGCAATCTTGCCCAGCTAACGCCGTTTGCCGCTGTCGTTCGCACAGCGCGAAGCTCGAAAGCCTTAAAAGGCACACCCTTAACTGTCATTTCCATCTTCGACGGAAAATACGGCGAGTGTGCCGTGTGCTACACCAACAGCGGGAGGAAAATTTTCCAATCTGTTGACAACCTTGATCATACCGGCCCGGCTGATCAAAAGGAGCTTGCCAAGATCAAGCAAGCTCGAAATGAGGAGCGCAACAAAGGCGAGCGCCGTGTCGAGGTAGGCGAACCCGACTGGTCAAACGAGCGTTGTGTTGCATTCGATTGGACCGCTGAGTTTACCGCTGACCCGACGCTTGCGCGACTGCGCGGCGGCACCAAGCGGGTGCGCCTGTTCTTCCCAAGAGAAAAGCGAGACGGCACGCCGCTCTTTGAAAACGGCACGGTGCCCGGATGGCTCTTCGACGCCAAAATGTCGGAGGCAAAGCTTGGGCTTTTGGATGGATTTGAAATCACAGAAAAATGGTAGGAAATGAAATGACCTATAAAATTATCCGGTTCAGCCTTAATGGCTCAAAACGAACCATCATGCGCGGTTTGTCTCTCGAACAAGCGCAAGCTCACTGCGAAGATCCTTTAACATCGTCACGCACATTCACTACACCGAAGGGCAAGAGAACGAAGACAATTATTGCCCAACACAAGCGCAATCCTTGGTTTCACGGCTACACGGAGGAATAGCTTAAAGACAAAACAATCTTGTGAGATTGCGGAAGCGCATCTGATCGGGTGCGCTTCAGTGATACCACAACCAGTTATGGAAGCGAGCTACAAGCAATGAAACGCCCAGAACCACCAAGGCGGCGCAGTCCAAGCGCGGCTGCGCTTCGGCACTTTGGCCGAAAGGTCGAGGTTGCCAAAAAGGGCGGGAGATTTACCCGCAAGGTCAAACACAAGAAGGAGACAAGAGAGTGAACAAGAAAACAAAATCAGCCCCGGAGCTTTTAGTCCAACTCGATACGCTAATCGAGGACGTTAACAACAACCCGAAGAGCATCTATCCTCTTCAACGCTTATTCAATGCTTTGCCTAAAGATTCGCAGGACACCCTCCGCAAAATTTTGGTGGAGGTAAACAAATGAAAGTCCAAATAGAAATCGATCTTAGGGAGGACCGGATCGAGGACGTGCGGGTCCACGATATCAACAAAGTCCTCCCGTACACTTACTGCATCAAAGACAGGACGGGCACCGTTCTGTATTTGCGGGAACTTGAAGGTAAGGAGGAAGCGGCATGAAAATCAAAGTGACGGACGCCAAAATCAAGAAGCTTGAAGAAAATTGCGAAGTAACTCGGAAACTTTTGCAAAAAATGGAGGTGCATTCTGGCTGTACGGACGCTGATGTTGAGCATGACAAGGTCACGCGCCCATTGAGAACTAAGGTGGGTGAGGTCTTGGATGAAGTTCAGAAGCGAGCAAGTGTACGCCGCCTTAGCATCTTCAGCATCGAAGCGGCAGCAGATAAGGCCGAAGACATGCTCGATGAGTTAAATGTTCCATCCAAACTTAGAAAAGGATGCCGCTTCACGGTTTTTGGTGGCGGCGGTGATATCCCGAGGTCGTATAAGTATAACTTTGATACATCTGCGGCCATAATTGAGCGAGGTTCTGGAAACCGCGCATGGTTTCTCATTGAGGCAAGTCGAGAAACATTTTCTGCTGGCAACGGCGCACATGATAACTTGGTGATTACACCAAAAGCTCGGAAGCATTTAGTTCGTTCTCGGCATATGGAGTTAACCGGAGAAATTCGTTCGACCACGTCACTTCCGTGACTTAAGGCAGTCAATTAATTACTTTACCATCCCACAACAAGTTATTATATATCTCATTTAGCCAAACAAGGAGGACTGTACATGGCTATATCAATTGGACCGTCGCAACTTGAAGAAGCTTTGATAAACAATGTCATTCCGTCTGGTATTTCATCCTTCATAACGGGGGCACCCGGCGTTGGAAAGTCAGACATAATTCGGTCAGTTGCAGCACAGACAGATCGCAATGTGATCGACATTAGAGCCAGCCTGTTAGACCCGGTCGATTTGCGTGGATTGCCAAGCGTTGGCGACGGCATGACGAAATGGAATCTTCCGGATTTCCTTCCGACTGAAGGAAATGGAGTTATGTTTCTTGACGAGATAAATGTTGCACCAAAAATGGTGCAGGGATCTCTCTATCAGTTGGTGCTTGACCGTAAGCTAGGAGATTACGAAGTGCCAGACGGCTGGGCAGTCGTCGCAGCGGGAAACAGGCGTCAAGATCGTGCTATTGTTCAAGACGCTGGGACAGCGTTAGGAACGCGCTTTCTGCACCTTGAGTTAGAGCCTAATCTCGATGACTTCACAGAGTACGCTGTAAGGGACGACAGTGGCATTGCCACTGAGGTGCTCGCGTTTATTAGGTTTCGCCCAGAGCTTCTCCATAAGTTTACTGCGGATGAGAAGACTCATCCGACGCCGCGCACATGGAGTTTTGTCAGCCGAATATTTGAGACAAACGTGAGCCGAGCACTGCGACTACCTCTATATAGCGGCTGTATAGGCGAGGCTGCTGCCGTAGAATTTATAGGATTTTTAGATATAATGGAGCGGATACCCTCCATTGATGAAATCCTTTTGGACCCGGCTGGTGCTTCAGTTCCGGAGTCACAAGATGTTGCGGTTTTATATGCCACAACAGCGGCTCTCTCTAAGCGAGCGAATGCTGAGAATGTCAGCAAAGTATTCCATTACTTGGACCGCTTGCCCGAAGAGTTTGCTGGGTTTTGCGTTAAGGCAATGCTTGGAAGAGACAAGGCATTGAGTCGAACGAAAGCGTTCACTGCTTTCGCTGTTAAACACCAAGATGTATTGCTCTAAGGGGGTTCACCAAATGAGTGAAGCACAGAATATTGTCCAGTTCCCTTCAAACGAAACTATTGAGGGGGTTTTAGTACAAATATCAATTAGGCAATGGAAAGGATTAAAAATAGACCGCCTCGTCACGGACGAGGTTGCCATCGACAAGACGGGGTCATGTGCCAACGTGGGTGCCTATCAGAAAAGACTGTTTTCTAAAAAATCATTGAAGCACATTAGCAAGACGGCATCCGATGCACGCAGTCTTAATTATCTTATGACGCTTCCGTGGAGCGACACCGGTCAAAGGCTTTTACCGGCCCCGCAAGTTTTTCTATTCAGCGATAGAATGAAGGGTCTTAAACAAAAGTTCGAGGCAGAGGTCGAGCATTTTCTGAAAACGTATGCGAGGTCAATAAGGGCAAGCAAGACTCGGCTTGGGGCTATGTTCGATCCCGACGACTACCCTTCTGAGGATGATGTAAGGTCGAAATTTTCCTTCAACTACTTCTTTAGCGAAGTGCCGACTGGAGACTTACGAATCTCTATGTCCGAGGAGGACAAGGAGAAGTTTCGGCAACAAGTTATTGCCGACAACGATGAGCGCCTATTCGCGGGCGTCGAAGCCTACATAGTTAAGTTGGCCGAAAGACTGACGCATTACCGTGACAAGATTTGTGGTGAACGCGAAGATGGAAAAGCCAGCTTGTTCCGAGACAGTAGCCTTAACAGTCTCAAAGGAGAAACAAACGAAAGTGTTGGTGCTGTCGCCGCTATGGTGCGGGCAATGAATCTCACCCACGATCATCGTCTCCTAGCCGTAGTAGACGATATAGAAAAACTGGCGTGTGAAATTAATACTCCTCACCACGCGGAGACAGTTAGAAACAGCGCAAATGCCCGTGAAAAAGGGCGAAATAAAGCTGATGACATTCTAAAAAAGATGGGCTTTTCTTGAGCGCATTCAGTCAATTAATGACTTAGGAGAGTAAGATGATCAATGAAGTAGAAATTGATACAAAGACTGAAAAGAAATTTAGGAGGGCACGATTCAACCTCTTAACAGATCAGCCCTTCTTCGGACAAATCGCCCTTAACACACCCACATATTTTACTGACAGCATCGAGACTATGGGTGTGGACGGAGTCAGTATGTTTGTAAATCCGGAGTTTGTTAAGAAGCAAACAACAGCGGAATTATGCGGGGTCATTGCACATGAATGTCTGCATGTAGCACTCCTCCATCCGCTGCGGCGGGAGCATCGTGACCCTCGAAAATGGAATGTCGCGACAGATCATGCCATTAATTTAGAACTGCAAAAGGTAATTCGAGAAACGCGGTCAAGCGAGTACACGATGGCGTTACCTTCAAATGTTTTAGCTGACCCGCAATATAAAGAAATGGGCGCAGAGGCAATCTACAATCGGTTGCCAGATAAAGCAGCTAAGAAGAACGATCCAAATAAGAGCGACGGCGACGAGAAAAACAGCCAAGCGAAGGATGGAGCGGCACCCGCGCCGGGTAACAAACCCGGAAACAGTCCGGGCGACACGGGTGGGTGTGGGGAATGCTTCGACGCACCCGATGGCTTGTCGGCTAAAGATCTTGAAGCAGAAATTAAACAGAAGGTCATACAGGCGGCTCATTCAGCAAGGGCACAAGGAAAACTCCCCGGCAATATAGAAGGCATGATAGACGACATGCTCAAGCCGGTCATAGATTGGAAGACAAAGCTGCGCGAACAGTTTGAGCGCGTCTTTCCTAGCGACTTCTCATGGATGAGACCCAATCGTCGTTTTGTCCATGATGGTTTGTATTTGCCGGGGATAGAGAAAGACGGAACCGGCCATATCGTGGTCGGCGTCGATACCAGTGGGTCAGTCTCGGACAAAGAGATTGCCCAATTCGTTGCGGAAGTAAACTCAATCTGTGAGGACGTTATACCGGAGCGAGTTACCGTCATCTACTGTGACACAGTCATTCAAGGCGTCGATGAATTTGAAGCCGATGAAGACTTTACTCATCGCGCACCGGGGCGCGGTGGAACCGAGTTCATTCCCGTTTTCGAGGAGGTCGAGCGGCGAGGTATCCAGCCGAAAACGCTCGTCTACCTAACCGACCTCGGGTGCCACAAATACCCAGCAACACCACCATACCCAGTGATATGGGGAGCAACCGCCCGTTGCAGCACGCCACCCTTTGGGGAGGTGATCGACATTGAAATAAAGGAGGCAGCGTAATGATTATCCGAATACCAAAAGTTTTTTATAACGATTGTATCGATTGCGAGACATTAGTGCCGCCGATTATTCGAGAGACTAAAGCGCACTATTTTATCGACACCGGCAAGGGTGATGTAGAAGCGAGCGCCGAGGAGACAATAAAAGATTTTATTTCGCGGGCTGATTATTATTCGGAAAATTTTGGGTTTGATGAAGAGACTCAAAAAACAATTTGCCCGAGTGCTAGGGCCACTTTGGCCGCAATTAAAAAAGCGGAGGCAGCGTAATGAAGTATCGACCAGATATCGCAGCGAAGATACCAAAAAACACTCGGTGCCACTTCGGAGCCGCTCTCCAAGCCAGCGAGTTGTTGGAAAAGCTACGGCCTATAGCGAACAACATGATCAAACATGCCGCTCTAAAAAAGCCCAACGATTATTGCGGAATGGATAAAGAACTTTACGCTTTAGTGAGTAAATGTATTAGCCGTATCAAAAGAGTGCGAACGAGTAGCTGGCAATGGCAAAACGGCGACAAATACAATGTCCCTCTACATAATCGATTAAATAACCGCTTTCAAAATTACATCGAAACCTTAAACGAAGAGTTTCTAAGATGTTCTATAAGCATTGAATGGAACCGTTTACCTTGGATGTCTGTCTACGGTAATCACAAAACAATAGATATCGATGCACCATACAGCTATGCTCATCAAATCGACGCTGATCTTGCATCGCTAGGGAACAAGGTAATTGGCCCTTACTCTGATGTTATCGAAAGCGAAGACGGAATCCTAACAGCACGCTGCCAGTACGCCAAGATGGACAAGCAACAACACTGGTATGTCCACGATGGATACCTTGGATGGATGCCTCACGATGAGCGCATCAAGGTCAAGGCGCTAGGTGAAACTAGAGACAAGGCGGAGCGTTTTACACGATCAGCCGCAGCGAGACAATTGCGGGCGGCACTCCGCTAGAGGCGTGGCACCTTGTCAGTGCCTAGTCGGTTAGGGCAACCGATGACAGTAAGTGGGGTGACACCCACAAAAAAGCTCCAGCTCTGCGTGTGAATTAAATCGTGGCGGCTACGGTGGCCGTTAGGAGTGGCTTGTGGAGGGGCAACTCTACGAAGCAAGGACCGCACCAGCCGCACCCTTTTCAAACAGGAGGACACTATGGAACAGCTTAACAAGTCTGAATGGAAAGCTATTGGTTACGTTCCAATGGATGGGCAAACGCCAAGCGAGATTGTTACCCGCTACTACCCTCACCGGCATGAACATCACCTCTATACACGCGACCAAGTGCGTAAGGTAAGGCCGGTCAACGTGCGCCCAGCAGCGGACTATGAAGTCACCCCGGAAAACGTAGCCAACGCAACCATGTTGATCAACAGATCGGCAAAGCGTTACCGAGACGCTGCAAGCAGTTGCTACGAGATGGGTGCCTACTCATTTGCGACGGCAAACAAGGAAAAGAAGGAACGCCTTTATCACCTTAAAGATAAGGGCGTTCGTTGGCTGATCAAAAACGGACACCTCGAATGCACGGCCAAGCACGGCTCGATGTATTTCTACACCGGCCTTGATCGCTCGTTCCACTCATCAATTGAACCGGCAGCAGAGCCATCTGTCCGTGTTGATGAAGAGATGTTCGTTGAGGCAAAGCCACGCGACACTAAAGAGAAGATGCGTCTGAAGGACGCCATCCACCTCATCACAAACTTTTTATAGGAGGACACGAATGCAGTTTGTAAAAAACGATGGAGGTAGATCTAAATATTTTAAGGGAGAACATGCTAGAGACTGCGTAACTCGCGCCATATCTATAGCCGGTGGCTTTGACTATCGTGAGGTCTACGACCGGCTGGCGGCTGGCAACAGTTCGCAGCGTGGTGGCGGGGAAAAGTCGGCAAGACACGGCATCCTTGTTAAACGCAAGTGGTTCAAGGATTACATGGCAGAGCTTGGCTTTGTCTGGACACCTACCATGAAGGTGGGCAGCGGTTGCACTACGCATTTACGCACCGATGAACTGCCCGCCAAAGGTAAACTGGTTTGTAGTCTTAGCCGCCACTACGCAGCGGTTATTGACGGAGTCATCCACGATACACATGATCCTAGTCGTGGAGGATCTCGTTGTGTGTACGGCTATTGGACTTTGAAGGAGGACGAGTGATGGCTAAACTATTTAAGTCAAAACGAGCGGCCAGAAAATATTTAGACTATTCTGGCGGCGTTCTTTTAGACTTTGGCACCTCTGGTCTTGGCTATGGCGGTAGCTTCTACACTGTCCAAGAGAAGGGCAATGGCGGGCCACCCTTTATCAACAGCACGCAAACTTATGCAGTTTGTGAAACCGACGAAGCCGCTGAACTTAGATCACACCTTGGCGGTCAAGAATACATCAATGGTCTTATTGACTTTGATGAAACTCGAAAGCGTAAGGGGAGAGGGTAATGCATTTCTATATGGTTAACTTTATGATGCATGGAACTATTGAAAGCGAATGTCGTTGGTTCACCTCGCGAGTCGAAGCTCAAAAATTCTTCCGGAAAATGGAGAAAGATGAAGACTGCCAACAGGTGTTTGACGTAGATGAATACGACATTCCAACCCGCAAAAAAGAGTTGCTCGACTGGCTAAACCAATACGGTAACTCAAACTTGGGATATAACTGATGATCAACATGCAATACGACTGTTTGCTTGCTGCATCTGGCATGGACAGCATCGACGCCGCCAAGTTCCACGGTGTAGATGAAGAGGCCATCTATATGTGGATTAGCGGGGATGAAGAGCCTTCGCAGCATGAGATCGACAAGATTTCCGACCTCATCTGTCGGATGGCAATCTCTGTCTCGGAGGTGCTCGACCACATCACCGACCAAATGGAAGAGCATGGCTCCGGGCCAGACGTTCTCGAACTTGGGCTTGCCTCTGACGATCAAGAGGCTGGTGTTCTCGGCTGGCCATGTGAGTCGGCACACAAGATGGTGCTGGGCATGACGGCTGCACAAATGTGCGAGATCGGTATTAAGGTTAACATTGTTCCAAGAGGATCAACCGTACCGTCAGCGGCAGCGGCTGACGCATTTGAAAAAGGACTGGAGAAATGAATGACACTTTCGCAAAAGTTTTGGCAATTGACATTATAAAATCTGTTTGGGCCAACGATATTGCGCGACCTCCAAAGCGGCGTTGGCTCAAAAAATGGGGCCAAATCACTGAAAAAAAATGTGGTGAAGTTACAACTGATGAAATTGAAGAGATCATTCGAGTTCTGGAAAAGACAATAGACGACAAGGGTGTTGCTCAATGACCACGATCATTCCTAGAAAATGGTTTGAGGATAAACCTCCACCCGCGAGTGTGTGGGTAAAGGATGTCGTAGGGTTTTGCCTTGGCATGGGTGGGCTTGTAGCCTTCTACTTTTTCCTCTGGATAATTTTTAACCCAAAAGAGTGCGGTGATTTTTTATGCTAGCACTCGGTCATATATTGACTTATGTTAATAAACATGCGAAAAATATTTACTGTCGAGAGACATACCCTCCCCAACCAAAGTCGGTTCGTTCTGGTGGACAATTCCACCGGGGCGAACCGGCTAATTTGTTATGGTGACTATGACCAGATGGTCGAATTAAGAGACATGCTCAATGAAAAATACAAGAGAAACCCGGCGAGATTTACGAACCAAGGCTAGGGAAGTTGTCACCCAGCTACGCACAAACCCTGCACCTTCGCTCATCTATAAGCTGGCTAGCTTGCGGGCTGAACACTCGAAGCTGACCGAGATAAGACGAAAGTCTGCGCTTGCGGTTAAACGCTGGCGTGCCGCTAATCCCGAGCACTATCGTGAGTACCAGCGACAATACTTCCAACGAGTTGAGAAACCTAGACGCGCTTCTGTGCGCGATAGTCATCCCTCATCGTATTAAATGAGGAAGACAAGCCAGACCGCAGCGCCTTACTCACGGCGTTGCGGTTGGTCTTGTCCGCATCACGGCAATATGCCCGGATGCTTTTATCGAAGATTGCAACAGCTTCGACAACTGCCCAAGTCTCCTCCCCTTCTTCCTTAATAACATGCCGCCGCGTCTGATCGAGCGACTGACGGGCGTTTAACTCCGACTGACTAACAAAGCCTCGGTCATTACCACCAACTGGTTTGTCTAACTTTGAGATACTGCTGGATAAAGATCCATAGGCAACGTGTGCCCAGCCAGCTATCTCGCTGCCAGCCACCCACTGATGTGTTGAAATCGAACCAGCCACTAGCATACGGTCAATGTTTGTCTGATCTTTAGTTCGCAGCCGGGGATGCCAACCATTGGCATCCATAAGTTCAAGCTCAACATCTCGCTGATCTAGAAACTCCTTAGACGGGGAATCAATTGAGGAAAGCTTCGATCTCGTCAACTTGGACATGGAATCTTCCACTGTGATTTGAAAAAAGTAATTTGCGTTGACCGGGCTTGCCAATTTGATCGTGGTATCTGGACTTCAGAGTCCGAAAGAGTGTGAGGTTTTCGTCCAGTCGATAGACGACCGCACCAAGGTCTGCCTTGTTCGCCCAGTTTGCGGAGTCAGAGATCGAGTACAGAGACGGCACGTCGAAGGTGCCATCGTCTTGCTGCCGCATCTTGGTGGGGTGTGCGACAACCATGACATGCACCCCGAACTGCGCGGCCACCCGCTTCAGCAAACGGATCGCGTTGCCGACATACACCGTCAGCGAATCTCCATCCGACTTCCGGTGGTCAATCTCGTTCCACGGGTCAAGGACAACGACCTTCACCCCGGTGCGGAGAACTGCCGCCTCGATCTTTTCGATGATCCAATCAAGGGTGGGATCGTCGTCATAGCTTGGCCAGATGAATCGGAACTTGTCTTCGATCCATTGGTCCGCAGCGAGAAGCTCATCGTCCGTGCAATGCTCAACCAGTTTGTGTGTGAACCACTGACGTAGGTTTCTCCGATGATCATGTTGTGGATTTTGCTCGAAGCTTGCGAAGCAAACCGGGAAGCCAGTCTGTTGCACAAGCGAACAGATGAGGTGGTTAACGACCGTGCTTTTGCCGTGG
>Ga0208919_1001851_pt1 | contig 11623 bp, 12 predicted proteins | sample 4_EtaG_FD_184076 | JGI IMG/M metagenome (GOLD analysis project Ga0208919, IMG submission 184076) | Marine viral communities from the Subarctic Pacific Ocean - 4_ETSP_OMZ_AT15127 metaG (SPAdes) (version 3) | ecosystem: Environmental > Aquatic > Marine > Oceanic | place: Pacific Ocean | collected...
GATGTAATCTGATAAGAGCCGTGAGGCTTGATAAACTTGTCATGGTTTCCCCTTCTAGTTCCGTCATATTAAATCGTCTCATCTCTTCATACGCTTTCACTTGTTCAGGAGTAAGACTAACAAATCTTTTTTCATAAACTTTATCCGGAAGATCTAAACAATCTTCTTTGAGTACTCGGTATGAATGCTTCTCTACAATAGTATTGAGCTCTGGTATCCGTTGAAATCCAACAACAAGTTGCGTGGAGCGTGGACCGAAGTTCACATTACGCATTATCGCAAACCTAGATCTGAACGCCCAGTAATTCTGACGCAATATCTTATCACTTAAAAATTCTAATTGGGAGTACACATCTAAAGGATTCTTAGTGACAGGAGAACCTGTCATAATCCTACGGTACTTAGCTAACTTACCAATCTTTAAAATGTTTTTTGTTCTAGCAGCACTTGGTGTTTTAATCGTGGTGCTTTCATCTATGGCCATGAGTGTGTTAGATTTGTGTAAAAACTGTGCAGCAAACTTACTACCTTTTACTCCACTAAAAGCTTCAACATTCATTAAGAGTACACGAAGTCTACCATTAGCCATTAATATTTCTTTTAAATCTTTTTTATCTTGGATCGTCATTTCACTTGGAGCTTTCCACGCAGCCACATGAATAGGTATTTCATCAGGCATATGAGCAGGTAGTTCTCCCTTTTCCCAGTTTCTATACACACCTTTAGGAGCAACAATTAATGCAGCCGTAATCTTACCTCGCATATAAAGACTAGCAATTTCATCAATTAAAACCTTAGATTTACCTGTACCCATCTCCATAAAGAGACCGTAGTATTCTTTATCCCAAGATTTCTGTAAAGCTTTTAGCTGATGATCGTAAGGTTTTGTCTTAAATTTATACTCTCCCATAATTAATTTTTTTTATACTTGACTATGAGATTTAATGCAAGTAAATAATAAAAGATAATGTGGGAGAATAGATATGAATAAAATAACAAATTTATTTGAAGAAGAATCTACCAAAGCTTTTAATGAAATTGATGACGAGGCACTAGGTCAGCTAGGCGCAGAGTTGGAAAGAATAAAAGCTGTACAAGATAAGATCATGACGGCAGAGACGATGGTCAAAAAATTAAAAGAAGAAGAGCAGGTCTTAGCAGATAGTGTTACTGATCTTCTACAATCAAAAGGTGTATCAGAATTAAAACTAACTGATGGATCTAAAGTCACTACAAAAGAGCAACTCTATTGCAGCATTAAAGAAGAAAATAAAGTAGCTGCATTTAATTGGGTGCGAGATCAAGGGGATGGTGATATAATAAAGAACATAGTAAGTGTGGATTTTAAAAAGGGCGAAGACAAAGTTGCCCAGGAATTCAGACAACTAGCAGAGGATTCGGGACTCGTTCCGAATGAGAATTCATCAATACATCCGAGTACACTTAGGTCGTATTTGAATGCAAAATCCAGAGATGGAGTAGACTTTGATGATAAATTGTTTGGTGCCTTTAGGCTTAATAAAGTCAGTATCAAGCAATCGTAACTTTAAACAATGAGGTATAAATTATGAATAAAACAATTGTGAAAAAAAACAATGGCAGTTCGGCCGTTGCAATTATGAGTCAGTTTGAAAATGTACAAACTGGTTTTGAGGATATGAATGCAGATGATCTGCAACTTCCTCGATTAAAACTACTACAAGCTATGTCTCCAGAAATAGAGAATGATGAGTCACTGAGAAGTGGTCACATATTTAACTCTGTCACTGGCGACTGGTGGCCTTCAGATCAAGGAGTCAAAGTGGTTCCTTGTGTCTACCATAAAACGTACGTTGAATGGGCTCCGGTTGGAAGTGGTGCTAAAGGGCCGGTGGCCGTGCACCAATCCAAAGATGTCATGAACAATACTGTTCGTGGGGAGGATAGTAAATATTACACCAATGATAATTCAGGTAATTACATTGAAGAGACAGCAAATTATTTTGTATTAATAATTGGTGGGAAGGGAGAGACAAGTCAAGCTGTTATATCAATGAAATCATCGCAGCTAACTCCAAGTAGAAATTGGAATAGTAAGATGAAGAATTTGAAGATCAAGAATTCGGAGGGTGTACATTTTACACCGCCGATGTGGTCTCATTCGTATTTGTTGAAATCAGAAAAGACAAAGAACGGGGATAAAACCTGGTACAAATGGAAGATTGAAGTTGATTCAATGCTTTCAAATGAGGCACAGGTTAAAGAAGCTCGTTCGTTTTCTGAAGAGATGGCACTAGCTAAAGATAAGTTAGTACCTGATATGGAAGAAAAACAAAACGATAAAACTCCATTCTAGTTTCGTTGGGTAGTTCTAAAAGGCATGGAGGTTCGAGTCACTTCACTAGGGTGTATAGGTATCCAACGAGGTTCATTTAAACTTATACACCCAACGACTCGCAAAACAAAGCTGTCTTATGAGTATAGAAAAATTTAAACAAATATTTTCCGGGTTAGATAGAGCCTATGGCCAATACCTTTCAGGAGATTTAAAAAATGGAAAGCAGGGAGGAAATGCATACATTAAAAAAGATAATGTATCAGATACATTATGGAAGAATCATCTTGAGGGTATGGAACCTAGTCTTGGTATCATCCCCATTAGAGATGATAGCACTTGTTCTTGGGGTTGTATTGATATTGATACTTATCCTCTAGATCATAAAAAAATTATAGAAAAAATTAGAAAATTAGAATTACCTTTTATAGTATGTCGATCTAAAAGTGGTGGTGCACATTTATTTTTATTTACACAAGATCCAATTGCAGCAGAGGATCTTCGTAATAAGTTAACTCAATTAGCTGCAGTACTAGGGTATGGTAATTGTGAAGTATTTCCTAAACAAATTAAACTCAATACTGAAAGGGGCGATACTGGTAATTTTCTTAATCTTCCCTATTTTAATGGCGATGAGTCTAATCGTTATGCTTTTTTGGATGATGGTACTTCTGCTTCGTTGCAAGAATTTTATGAGCTCTATGATAAATACAAAGTCAAAGACTTAAATAAAGTAAAACCTAAAATTAATATAGATGATAAGAATGAATTAAGTGATGGTCCTCCATGTATTCAAACATTAATGGATCAAGGAATTGGAGAGGGAGGAAGAGATAATACTCTTTATCAATATGCAGTGTATGCAAAAAAGAAATGGAAAGAAGGATGGGAAGATAAAGTCTCTTCTTTTAATCATCAACATATCACTCCCCCTTTAGAGTATAAACAAGTACAAAAAATAATCAATCAACATACGAAACAAGAGTATCAATACAAGTGTAAGGACCAACCTATGTGTGCTTTTTGTGACTCAATTGAATGTCGCAAAAGAGAATATGGTATTGGCTTTGCTTATGAACATAAATTTTCTAACTTACAAAAGTATCAATCAGATAATTCTGTTTGGTTTATAAGTGTCGATGGCCAAGGAGTAAGTTTATCTACTCGGCAACTTTATAATCAATCCGAATTTATTCTTGCATGTATTGATCAAATTAATGTGGTGTTAAATACCGTGAGCCGTCAAGAGTGGATGAATAAAATAAAAGAATTAATTGAGAATGTAGAAGTAATTGAAATGCCAGATGATGTAAGAATAGAGGGACGATTTGATGGACACCTAGAGGCTTTTATTTTAGATCAAGGAGAAGGAACTCATTTAGATGAACTGCGATTAGGTAAAGCATTTACTGAAGAAGATAAAACATATTTTTTAATGGCAAAGTTAGAAGAATATTTAGAGAAGAAAAGATTTAAAGGGTTTGATCCTACAAGAATAGGCGCACGACTTAGACAATTGGATGGAGATTGTGTTGTTCGTAGGATTAGAGGTAGGAATACACGAGTATGGTGGGTTCCAAAAATAGAAAAACAAAAAGATGAATTTAATTTACCAAAAGAAAATGATGAGGAGGTACCATTTTAATGTCAGATGAATATGTAAAATGTAAAAACTGTGACAACGATGCAGTTATAGAAGATCCAAAAGATAAGTTTTATTGTGATAGCTGCTACAAACTTTTTAAAATACTTCGTAAAGATTATTGGAGTCATCCGGAGTCAACAGGATTGGAGGATAAAAAATGAGCAAACTAATTAAAGAAACTCTAGCTATAGCTTCTAAGCTTGTAGCTAAGACAGAGAATAGAAGACAAAAATTAACCAGGCGAATGCTAGTTGATGATTTAAAAATGATCAAGTTAAATTTAATGTTAATTCAGGATGAAGATGGTTCTAAACGATAGACATGCAGAGAAAATTGTGACTGTGTTTGGTCCTCCTGGTACAGGTAAAACCACAAGACTTTTAAATATAGTGGAGGAAGAAATTAATAATGGCACACCTGTAGGGAAAATAGGATACTTTTCTTTTACACAAAAAGCTGCACGAGAAGCTGTTACAAGAGCGATAATAAAATTTAAATTAGACAAAAAAGATTTTACTTATTTTAGAACACTACATAGTTTAGCTTATCATCATTTAAATTTAAAACCAGCAGATGTTATGGGTGATTTAAATTATAAAGAACTTTCTGACTGGTTACAAATTAGAATAGATAATCCCAATAAGACTGTTAATGAATTAGGGATTTCTAGTTCTAAAGATGTTTATTTATCTTTAATAGATCAAGCAAAGATTCAAGGAGTGTCATTACAGAATCAATTTATGAGAAGTAATTTACATATAGAAGGTGGTTTTGAAAAATTAAGTTATGTCGATAGAGGGATAGCTCAATATAAAAAGAAACACACCTTGTTTGATTTTACCGATATGATTTTAGAGTTTATTAAAATGGATAATGCTCCTACTTTAGATGTAGTTATTGTTGATGAAGCCCAAGATTTAAGTTTTATTCAATGGCAAATGGTAGAGCAACTTATTCGTAAGGCTGATCGTGCATACATTGCAGGTGATGATGACCAAGCTATATTTAATTGGGCCGGTGCCGACATAGGAAGATTAAAAAAGATTAAAAGCAAAAGAGAAATACTTAATAAGTCTTATCGTATTCCTAAGAAAGTCCATAAGATTGCTCAAAAAATAATTACTCCTGTTGTTGACAGAGTAAAAAAAGAATGGCAGCCACGAGAAGAAGAAGGCAAAGTTGTTTATCATCGTAGTCGTTTAAATTATACAATGGATTTAACACAAGGGACCTGGTTGATACTAGGTCGTACAAATTATTTATTAGATCAAATAGCCGAGGATCTTAAAACAAGAGGATTGTTTTTTGAAAGATACAATCGTTCAAGTGTATCCGAGAAAATGTTGAATGCTATTATTGGATGGAAGAGAATACAAGAGGGGGGTGTTATTCCTTTTCGGATGGTAAAGGATATGTATTATTATATGTCCGGTAATAATCATATAGCACATGGATATAAAGAACTACGTGGCGCTGATGAAGAAAAAGATTATGATCACGATACTTTAATTTTGAATCATGGGTTAAATGTACATAAAGATAGACCTTGGGACTATGCTTTAGACAACATACCAGACTCTCAAAAAATATATATAAACGCTGCATTACAGCGCCAAAAAGACTTTAATGTATCTAAAAATATAAAATTATCTACCATTCATGCAGCTAAGGGTGGCGAAGCTGACCATGTTATGCTATTAACAGATCTACCAAAAAAAGTTGATGACAACTATTTTTTGCAACAAGACGATGAGAGGCGAGTGTTTTACGTGGGAGTAACAAGAGCAAAAAAATCTTTACATATTATTGAATCTGAATCCACACGAGAATTTCAGGAGATATTTTAATGATCTCTCAAAACATTTTAGACTTAGCAAAAGAATTAATAGGTAAGGACCGTCAAGACGATTATGGCGATAAGCTTACTAATCACAAGAACATCGCTGCACTGTGGTCTATTTTCCTCCGCAAAAAGATAACTGCACATGATGTAGCGATGTGTATGGCTTTAGTTAAAGTGGCAAGACTAATGCATGCACATAAAACAGATAGCTATATAGACTTAGCGGCCTATGCAGCTATAGCGGGAGAACTTAACGAAAGGGATAAGTGAGACAGCCGTCTTTGTTCCAAGCACCTAGTGAGTGGATTCCTCCGGAAAACATTCCTAATCTTGAAGCTGCAACAGAGATAGCTATCGACTTAGAAACTCATGATCCTGGTTTAAAAACAACAGGACCTGGATGGGCTGTTAAAAAAGGAAAAGTTATTGGTGTAGCGTTGGCCGTGGAGGGTTGGCAAGGATACTTTCCTCTTGCACATCCTGGTGGTGGCAACTTTGACGAGAAAGTTTTTAAACGACAATTACAAAAAATATTAGATTTACCGTGCGATAAAATATTTCATAATGCTATCTATGATGTGGGATGGTTAAGTGCCATGGGCCTTGAAGTAAAAGGCCGTATTTGTGACACAATGATTGCTGCTCCTTTGATTGATGAGAACAGAAGAAACTATTCTTTAAAAGAAATAGCGCAAGAATATGTAGGAGAAACAAAATCAGAGGCTGGATTGTATGAAGCTGCAAAAGACTTTGGTGTAGATGCAAAAGCAGAGATGCATTTGCTACCGGCTATGTACGTGGGTCCTTATGCTGAACAAGATGCTGCTGTCACATTAAAGCTATGGAATGCACTAAAGGTAGAATTAATTAGACAAGAATTAACATCAGTATTTAATTTAGAAACAGAACTTCTTCCTATTCTATTTCACATGAAAAGAAGAGGAGTGAGAGTGGATATAGAAAAAGCAGAACGTCTTAAAGCAGAGTTTAAAGCGGGAGAGAAAAAGATATTAGAGAGTTTATATAAGAAGTGTGGGTTTGAGGTAGAGATTTTAGCACCATTATCTATTGCGAAGGCTTTTGATAAGTTAAAGATACCTTACAATCGTACACCTACAGGTCTTCCTAGTTTTGATAAGAACTTTTTATCCACTCATTCTCATCCCTTTGCTAAACAAATTGTTGAGGCAAGAGAAATAAACAAAGCATATACTACTTTTATTGATTCTATTTTAAAACATTCTCATAAAGGGCGCATTCATGCAGATGTAAATCAATTGAGATCGGAAACAGGTGGTACTATTTCTGGAAGATTAAGTATGCAAAACCCTAACTTACAACAGATTCCTGCAAGAAACCCTAAAATTAGTCCTAAAATAAGATCATTATTTATCCCGGAAGAAGGGGAGAAGTGGGGGATCTTTGATTATTCACAGCAAGAGCCACGTTTATTAGTTCATTATGGTGCTATAATAAGTGACCGAATAGAATTAGAAGGGGTAGCTCCTTTAGTAGATGGCTATACCAACCAAGATATAGACTTTCATCAAGCTGTTGCAAACATGGCAAATATAGACCGTAAGCAGGCTAAAACAATTAACCTAGGGATGATGTACGGAATGGGTAAAGGTAAACTGATGAGCGAATTAGGGCTAGATAAAGATGATATAGATACAGTCTTTAAACAATACCATTCAACTGTGCCTTTTGTAAAAGAATTAACAGATAAAACTATGCGTAGGGCAGGAGAAAAAGGATACATTAGAACTATTCTAGGTCGTAAATGTCGGTTTCATTTATGGGAACCAAATTATTTTGGTGTTCATAAGGCATTGCCTAGGGAAGAAGCAGAAATAAAACATGGTGGAATGAATAAAATTAAACGTGCTTGGACATACAAAGCCTTGAATAGATTGATTCAAGGATCAGCAGCAGATCAAACTAAAATGGCTATGGTCAAATTGCATAAAGAAGGGTTCCTTCCTTTGATCCAGGTGCATGATGAATTAGATATGTCGTTTTCTTCTGAAGAAGAAAAGAAAAAGATTATTGAAGTAATGGAACATGCATTAGAATTAAGGGTGCCATCTAAAGTAGATGCAGAGATAGGTCCTTCATGGGGAGAGGCAAAATAATATGGCATATGCAAGAAAAAGACAAGAAACATATGTTAATACTGTAAAGGGAAAAGTTGCTATTAATAAATCAAGGAAAAAAGAACAGACAAAACTACGGTCTACACTGGAAGGTAGAATAACTCTTCGTTATCGCAAAGTTAAATGTGAATGGGGTAAAAGTGTGGCGGACTGGTGGCTTAAACAAGAACCTAAATGCGTGATGTGCGATAAAGATGTTTTATATAATAAGGCTCCAAGTAGAAAAAAGGGGAGAAGTAATCTAGCAGAATTAGTTATTGATCATGATCATAAATATACAAGAAAAGATTATCGAAACAATCCTAAGCTTTTACCAAGAGGTTTAATATGTCAGCGACATAATTTAAGTTTAGGTATGGTTAAAGAAAGTACAACGGAATTAAGGAGAATGATTGCATATCTTAAAAAAAATAAATAAGTTATGGTATGAAATCTTTATGTCTAACATTATTCTTATTGTGTCAAACAACATTAAATAATTTTGATTTTAATTATTCTACACAAGAAGAATTTGTAGAAGGTATTATTGAATGCACGCAGTTAACAAATAGTTATCTTCCCCCTCCTTCACGATCTATTATAATTATTAGTGTTGCTCAAGCAGCTCTTGAATCTGATTGGGGTAATTCTCGTTTTGCTAAAGAAGGAAATAATTTTTATGGAATAATAGAAACTGATCCTACTTCAAAACATTTAAAAGCTTTAGGTGATCCTCGTATTATGATTCGTGTGTATGAACGTAAATGTGAATCAGTTGCTGATTATATTCAACTTTTAAATAGACATCATCTTTTTAAAGATTATCAAGATCTAAGAGTAAAACAATACATAAGTGAAGAAATAGATGTTATTGCATTAATAGAAACTTTGAAAGGATATGCTGTTGATCCTAACTATGTTCCTAAATTAAAAGCAACAATAGGATATCTATTAAGAGAATATCCAAACTTGTTTCACGTATCAATTAGTACTTAAAATTTTATCTAGTTTTTGATTTATTTCTTTTACCTGTACTTCAATAACTGAAAGCCGTGAGTCGATACGCAACATATCTAAATCTTTTATCTTTGATTCAAGGGCCGTAACCCGTGATGACATCATCCCGTTAGTGAAAGCGATACCAGCCACTATGCAACCAACCCATATCCAATCACGTATTGATAAATTCATTATTATTGATTAAATCCCAATAATCTTTTTAAATAATTTGAATTAGAGCTTGGTTCTGCTAATGAATTTAATACATCAATAGAACCTTGATCCGTGTTTACTCCCGTATCAAAGTTTTCATTAACTACCATATCAGAAAGACTTAAATTATTTTGATCTAACAAACCAGTAGTCATATCCGGTGGGTTGGCTATAAAATTTGTTAACTCTGTTTTTTTAAGATCATCTATATTTAATCTATTAACATTATTAATAGCGGTTTGTTTGTCGGCAGCTAATTTATCTAAATATTCTGTTCCAGTGTATGTTTTTTGAGGAACAAAAGCCCGATTTCTAACATAGTCTGTCATGTTTTCATAACCAGGAATTAAATTTCCACCCATAAAACCTATTAGATCTAATGGAGCCCCAGCAATTTGTCCTGCTAAGTTACCACTCTGTGCTGCTTTAACATCCTTTACTATAGGAGCTTGAACATCTTTTTCCTCAATTACACCTGATTCAAATAATTGTTGTTGTATTATAGGGGTAGAAAATTTTTGATTATAAAATGCTTCGTTTACACCAGCCTTCTCTAAATCATCACTTGTTATTTCTTTACCATATGTTTCTATTTCGTATGTTTTTCTGTTTACTTCAGCTTGTTTATTTAAGTTTTCTTTAACTTGTTCCGGTAAAGCAAACACATTAGGGGAGGTAAACTCAGGTCTAACTAAATCTGATAAAGTATTTTGTGTATTTGCTGCTTCTGCTAATTGCAAAGCTGTGCCTGTACTTAAATCTGATTCTATAAGTTCTGTGCGAGGATCATCGGGAAGAGAAAAAATAAAATTAGGATCAATTCCTCTATCAATAGCTGCTTGTCTATCCTTATCTGTAACTGTTTTTACTTCTGGAATAAAATCTAATCCTGGTTGTCTAGGAAAAGTTGGAAATGAAGGACCTTCATCTAATGGAGCTTGCCTATCTGATCTTGTTGTAATAGGATCTCTTTCAAATGCACCGAAAGTTGTATCCAATGGGTATCTTACTCCCGGCATATCAGGATCTGTGTAAGGAATTTTTTTCTTGTCTAACCCTAAAGCCTCTTTAGCAAAACGTACACCTGGTAATCCTTTTTGTAATTGATTAGAAATAGGATACATATCTGCATAGGCTTCTGGATATTCGTTTTGTATTTGTCTTGTTGGATCCAGAAAATCCATATCCATTGTTTCTTGAAACACATCAAAACCTGCACTAGTAAGCATTGGGCTACCGTCACTTGTTTTCATAATTTTCCCAGAAGAATCTTTGACTACACCGCCCGGTACTTTCCTAGCTTTCTCGTATCCTAATTTTTTAACAAATCCTTTTTTCCTTGAACGAAGGTCTTTAGCTAAAGCTGTATCTCCTTTTTGTAGGGCTGTATTAATTCGTCTATCGAGACTACCAACACTTTGTTCTAAAGATGTTTGTTTTTTCTTTGGAGTATATTTATTAGCAGCAGCAATACCCTTTTCTCTAGGTGTACTAGCACCGTCTTTTCTTATATCAGCTTTTTTTTTATTCTGACCACTACGAGCTCGGTCTTGCCTAGCTTCTGCACTTCTTCGTGCAGACTTTCTAAGATTAGCTCTTCTGCCACCAGCACCTCGTCTAGGTCCACTTCTTTTAGGCCTACTTCTTTTAGGCCTACTTGGTCTTTTACCTTTATATCCCGGTGGTGGCATTATGTTCTCCTTGCTGCTATAGCTTCAGTTATATCAATATCTCCGCTTTTGGCAAGTTGAGATGTGTCAGATGGGTTAATTAGATTACCTGATGGTTGTATCATTTGGCTAGAATCAAACTGTTCTAATAAAAGATTTCCACCTCCACTAGGTACATTAGGAGTATTAATAACAGGAGGAGCAACGGTTTCTCCTTGAGGGACTACTAAGTTAGGAGTTCTATCCCCCATTAAATCTAAAGGTCTTTCAAACAATCCTTCTACATCTTCAAAGAATACATTTCCTTTATAGTTATTAAAGATATCCCTGGAAAGTTGTCTAAGTAATTGGGTAGGATCATTTTGTCCTCTCATTAAGTGATTATCTTTTACTGTTTTCATAGCAAAAGAAGAAAGTTTAATAGGAGAAAAATTACCTCGTATTAAAGCAGAAGCTTCTTTATTAGAATATCTATCTCTTAATTCTTTTTTAATTAATTTATCAGACAGGCCTAAATATTTTGCAGCTTCTATTTGTTTAAACAAAGCTTGATCCGCTTTAAATTTAATTTCATTTGCTCTTTCATAAGCTTTCATTACGTCTTCTACTGTAGCATTACCATCAAAAACTACAGAACTAATTTCTTTCTTCGCCGCTCTTTCTTGTTTTTGTTGACCATTAATTTTAAAACTAAGTCCTTGTTCAATAAATGGGTCTTGAATTCTAAATCCAAAAGTTCCTGACACTTCGTTCATAAATTTATAACCACGATTGTATTGGTCTTTATTTCCTACACCCGATAAA
>Ga0208919_1001852_pt1 | contig 11622 bp, 14 predicted proteins | sample 4_EtaG_FD_184076 | JGI IMG/M metagenome (GOLD analysis project Ga0208919, IMG submission 184076) | Marine viral communities from the Subarctic Pacific Ocean - 4_ETSP_OMZ_AT15127 metaG (SPAdes) (version 3) | ecosystem: Environmental > Aquatic > Marine > Oceanic | place: Pacific Ocean | collected...
CATCAGAAAGCATGGCTGGTATATCATCACTGGTTTCTGTGCCTTGACCATCGATACCACCATTCATTCTATTAAAATCTTCCATATTGACATTACCACCTTCAGCGTATGCCATTGGCATTACCATACCACCACCATAATAACCCATACGATTAACAACCTGTGGTGCTACCTGAGCTAATGCTTCTAAGCCTTTGTTTGGATATTGTTTAGTTGCAGAACCACCATCTCTAGCTTGCATTGGTTGTCCACCACTTAATTGTGGGAATGTATTTGCTGGTAGTAATCCAAATTCTACTGGGTTAGGAGCTTGTTGTCCCATCCTTCTGGATACTTCTGCTTCTATATTGTATCTTCCCATTGGATCTAATTGTGTTAAAGGTGTAAGTGGTACACCTGAATCTTTCTTAGTTTCATCATAAGCCAATTTAGCTAATGCTCCAGCCAAACCACCAGTGACACCAATCCTAGCTAAATCTCCAAGACCACCACCACCTGTGCCTGTTAATCTATCTACTAAACTTGGTTGACCTTGTTGACCTTGCTGACCGCCATAGTTTGTAATTCCCATTTGGTCTGTTAAACCGCCAAGGACATCACCAACTACTCCATAGTTTCCTACATCATCAGCACCACCGCCACTAAATATACCGCCAAAACCACCTTTTGATGTTGTTGTGGTTGGTGGCATAAATCCTTCATCTAAGTATTTACCAGTTTGTTTATCAAAATACATTTCCTTGTCGCCTAAGTCTCTCAACTCATATCTGTCTGTATCTATTTGACCTTGCACTCTTGGTTGTCCTGACATAGATGCGCTACCAATCAAGCTAGGAATACCCCTTATAGTATCGATGGGATTCATAATTGCTTTTCCTATACTACCAACTGTTTTACCACCTAAACTTCCTAATCCTTTAAGTAAACTACCATCCCCAGCTGCTTTCAAACCAGCAAGGTTCTCGCTCAAAGTACCACCCACAGCAGTAGGTCCAGCTACAGTCAATAAAGCAAGTGGATTTGCATCCCCTCTAACTACATTTCTTACTGTATCTGTTTTGGATATAAGAGCTGCTGGTATCTGCCAAGGACCCGGTACGAACTGAGCTACCTTAGCTACTGGTGCAACAACTTTTTTCAAGAACTTACCTACTTTTTTCATGAAGCCAAATTGAGCAACACCTGTAACTGGGTTAATGTTGGCAGAGTTCAATCCACCAACAGTTGCTACCTCTATCGGAATACCAAACTCATCGAATTTTCTTTGCACCACTTGTTCGAATTGAGGATCCTCTAACATCACAGGATCTATTATAACTTCACCGGGTTTTAAGTGACCTATCTCAGTGTCATCACCCTCACCTTCTATTCTTAATTGTTCTGCTTGTTCAAATAAAGGTGCTGTGCTTTTTTTTGAAAGTTCACGAATCTTTTGCAAAGCCATTTCTTTTTCTTCAGGTGTAAATGTCTCACCAGATTCCATTTGCGCTTGCTCCAGCACTTGCATCTCAGCATCAGAGATAGCACCTTGGGTTCGACCAGCTAAATCTCTCATAGCTTGAACATCAGCAGATGTGTCTTTATATGGTCCAAACATATCCATTTCTCTATTAGAGATAGCACCTTGGGTTCGACCAGCTAAATCTCTCATAGCTTGAACATCAGCAGATGTGTCTTTATATGGTCCAAACATATCCATTTCTCTATTAGAGATAGCACCTTGGGTTGGAGCTACAGTATCACCCATAAAATTAGCGATTCTTTTTTCTAACATTTGATTCATCTTATTAACCTATTGTTACTGATACGCTACCTATTGCTGTGGTGACACCTAGACCTGATGGATAAGTTTGTTGACCATAAAGATTTCTCATCCTTGTTCCATCAAAAGCCTGATGTATTCTTTCTGTTGTATTATATATTATAGCACCTGTAGCAAATTGCAATTCAGAAATCTCTGTAGCGTTGAAGCTAGGTGTTTTTTCTGGATCTATCGCACTTAGGTTTATTTCTAAAATTCTAACTAAACGATTAAAAAGTTCAGGTGTAAGCTCAAGACCTTCAGCCAATGGCAATCTAGTTTGTAAAAGTTTACTCATGCTCTCCTACCAGAAGGTTGTATATCTATTCTTGTAGATCCTAGTCTCCATTTAAAATCTTTTCTATCAGTAACATTATTATCATCATCAGATTCAAATCTTAAAGCAAACTGTCTACCTCTTGCTCTAACGAAACTTTGAGTTGTTAATTCTGTAATCTGATTTGTGCTATCTGTTCCTAATGAGTTTCCATTAGTGTCTCTTTGTTTTAAAACAATGTTGATTGCACCATTTTGTGATGTGCCAAGATCTTTTATAAATTTTAAATCAGGCAATATTCTTTTTATAAAAGCCAATCTTTCTCCATCTTCAATGTCGAAATCTCCTGATTCTATAAAAACATTATCCATGGGATCGCTATCGTTATTAAAACCGCTTTCATGATTATATACATAATAAGATGAACCACTTATTCCTGTAGCTTGTGGTGTATTCTCGACACCTGAATCTATCCATGCATATCTAATTAAACTGCCAACTGACCATAAATTTTCTTCATAGTTATATATTACATATCTGGATATTTCTTTCGTATCATCTTCTTTAGATGGGTAAAAAAACCAAACTTCTCCAAATTCTGCATTTAAACCAGCATGACATTTAAAAGCCTGTGACTCATCAAGATCTGAAAAAACATAATCTTGTACTGTACATGGTAATTTTTTGACTGCGCCATTGTAATAATAAAAACTATTTTTTGACATGTAAAAAACACCGCTTGGTGTGTTTACGAATGATTTAGGACCTAACAAGCCAGCACCTTCATTAATTAGATTCAATGAAAAAGTCAAAGGTGGTCCTATAAAATTCATCGAATACAAAGATGCATCAGTCCATATGAGTATTTCTTGTCTTGATTTTATACCACCTATTATTTGCGAACCGCTAGATAATCTAAGCGATCCAGCAGTGTTTGTGCTCAATGCTTCCCACTCTGTAGCAGATTCTTGATCGCTAAAAGCAATTAACATGGGATCAACAACACCTGTCCTTGATCCGCTAGATAGTGGATCTGCACCTAAAACAATAACATGCCTGTCTGTTTCAGATATTAAAACTTGTAATCCAGCTGTTGGTGCTTTATTAGCACCGCTTCTTGATGATAAAGATACTGCCCTAGAAGATAACCCATCATTTTCTGTCCAATAAAAAATATCACCACCTCTTGGGTTCATGACTAAATCTTCTCCAAAATTATCATGGCTCCATAATCTCAGTTGGTTAGAAAAAGTCAAAGATGTAGAAGAACCAAAAGTACCAGATCCCCAAGCACCAACACCCCATCCAGTACCTTCTACATAATTATCTTTTCCTACATTTATTTGATAACTACCATCTACACCTGATCCACCATTACCTGAGTCTGATGAGTTAGCTGTTACTGTTGAACCACTTGTGTCTTTAGCAACAAAAGTATAAGTATTCGCAGTTGGAACTGTAACTATCTGATATTCTTGATTTAAAACCGATGCAGTTATCAAGCCACCTAAACTTACTGCGCCAGATATAGTTACAAAATCACCAATCACAGCTCCATGCGATGAATCTGTTGCTGTTATGGTTGATGATCCATTAGTAGCAGAAAAAGTTATGCTATTGGTTGATGTCTTTCTTATTGGTGTGATGTCATTGAATGTGCCACCAGATTCAATGTAATATTTTAGAGTTGTGCCAACTCCCAATAACCTAGTGCCAGATAATGATAGCCATTGATGTAAAGCTCTCGGTATTCCTAATACCACATTAGATGATTTTTTTATCCAACCACCTATTTTTTCTACTCTGCTTTTACGAAATCTAATTAAATTAGAATCTACCCATCCACCCCTGTTGGAAAGATCAGTTTCTTCTTTATTTACACCAGCTACAAATTCAATTTTTTTTAAAGCCATAGTAAACTCCTATAGTAAAAAGTTTACCATGAATCAAGCTAATCTGATAATCGCACCTGTAGCCGTTGGGGAAGGCATGACTATAGTAAAATCCCCCGCTGTTGAAGTTTTATCCCCTCCAAAGTCGATCGCACAAATAGCTTTGTTACTGTTGGTTGAGTTGTAAATTAAGCAACCTCTAGCTGTAACTGTAGCTGTTGAGAAAGTTAAATCCGCAAAATCAACTACTGCTGTGCTACCAGAAAGAGCTGGTGTAACATTTGTCAATGCATTACCACCAGCACTGTAATTAGTTCCTGATACTTCTTGACCTGTTCCATAAGCAGTTGTGCCAGCTCCCATAGTTGCGCTACTTGTAAAAAGAGCCAACTTTATTGAGTCTGCGCCATTCGTTAAATTATGACCTTCGACTAACACTTCTTGCTTAAATGAATTTGCTATCGCGCTCGATATAGCCATGTTTATACCTCTATTTCAATTGTTTAATAATATCTGCCATGTCTTTGTGCCCTTGAGAATCAAGCAAACCTCTTATGGTTACTCGATCACTGTCAATTGCACTTTTGACACCATTTAATACTACAGTATAAACATGATTTTGAAAAGCATGTGCTTGTTGTCTTACATGCTCAGGTGCTGTATTACTAATATCACAAATTTTCTTTGTAATTTGCTCTGCCCAAAACTCTGGTGGATGCCCTCTGTTTTCTGAGGTCTGCACCATGACTTGTCCTAGTTGTATGAATCCCTCACTCATCCTTTGTATGGCTCTGGTGGTTTAATTTCTGTTACTAAATGCATATTGTTCTCTTTCAATAATTCTTCTATTTTATTACTTGGAGCTATGATCCAAGAGTCTTTGTGTGGTACAGCTACTAAAGGATTTTCTAGCCTATGATAGCCATATAGTCTTTCTTCAGGTGGCACATCTGCATCTAATACTGTAGATCGAGGTGAAACACCTACTGTTATATTATTTTCCATCAACTTGCACAACCAAAATTCAACACAAGCTCTGCCAGCTTCAGCAAAATGTAGATCATGCCTATAACTAAAATCTATACCAAAAAGATCTATAGCACCAACTTTATTATACATAGCAAAACCAAGTGCATAAGCAACTGTATTGTTTAGGTAAGCACACTTAGTGGCATTACAGACCTCTTGAAGTGGGTATTCAACAATACTGGGAACCCTCTCATCTAATTCACATGAGTATATTGGCACTTCGAGTTTTGGCAATACTTTTCTCATAACAGATGTTTGCTTACCAGCATCATCTGAATCTAAGAAGCGAGAAGCTGGATCCATCATAAAAACTCTATCGCAATTTAAAACACCAGCAACAGAATTTATACCCCAAGTTTCATCCCACTCTTTGGAGTTTTCCATACTAATTACATAATCAATTTGTGATATGCCCAAACCAAGCAAGGCAATGCGTTTGCCTTCTAAAGACTCTATTCGCTCCATTTTTTTGTCCTATCTATTTATTTATGTCACTCTTTGTCTTAATGAATCATACCTATATTCATCTCTTGTGTCACGACCTTCTGATTGATTTTTCATTCTTGCAATTGCTTCTTTAAATCTGTTATCGAACATTGCAATTGTTTGTTCACTTTCTTTTAGAAAAACTGCACCCTCAGTCAATGCTCCATACAATAATGCATCTGGGAAATCTGTAGATAAAACTGTTGTGCCACTATCAGAACCAGCAGTAAGGCTTGCTGGCTTATGCAAATAATGTAATTCTATAGTGTAATTTTGATCTGGCACTGGTGATAAAGCAAAAGAATCTTGACTAAATATAGAATAATACTTTGGTTTACCTGTAGATGTAAGGGTTGGACTGTACTCTCTCAAGAAACTAGCATGTTTTAAATCTAAATAATCATATGTGCTACTAGATACAATCGCTAAACTCATTGGAGCAAGAAAATCATTTGGTACAGCTAAAAACCTATTGCTTGTTTCTGCTGTACCTTGTACATTTTTTCTTTGTTCTGCAAGTTCAACTAACTTAAATATTCTATTTTCTGACTCTTTTATAAAAGTGTCTAAATTGTTAGTGAAAGTAGTTTCACTAGATTCTAAATAATCTCCAACTGCTGTTTTTAATGTCGCTAATGTAAAACTCATGTTGTTATCGAAACCTCTCCTACGCTGAATGTAGATTCAAAAGTAGTTAATTGTTTACCTAGCTTTCCTAGTCCTACATTAGTATATACCACAAAAAAGTTATTATCATCTGAAGTATCTACTCTTGCATCTGGTATTGCTCTTTCTTCTATTGGTGCTGATCTAGGACTAAGCTGTGGATGCTTGGGATCAAACTGATCAGGTCCTACCATCAAACCATTCCAAGTTTTTTTCATATCACATAAATTATATCTAAAACCAGTTATGTCACAGATACCATATGTCGATCTTTTGTTGCTGTAGAATTTAGCCATTATGCTCTATTATAACTTCTTAGATCAGGTCTAATTCTAAATGATGCTCTCTCCTCGTCTTGGTTCATAGCACGAAGGAATTCTTCTTCATAAAGTTGTTTAAGCACACCTGTTCTGTCAGGTGCTCGTTTTAATGATATGTAGTAAGCCAAACCAGCAGCTAGGCATGGATAAAATCGATATGGCATATCCATAGTGTTTGCACCAGCATCCGCATCATCCATCCTCGTTAGGACATTCATGTGTAAAGTGTATGTACTGGATTTGTCTGGTGCTGGATAAACTGTAACTGTTGGTGTCAGTTGCTTATCAACAAAATATTGATTTGGTCTTGATGTCGATCCTTTACTAGCAAGACCAGAATATTGAGATCTGCTTATTCTAGTTATTGGTGTATCTGTATTTACACTATTGGTTGTTTCACGAATAAATGCATCTAAAACATCTATAGGTGCAGTTGCATTGGTGCTATCGATATTATAACTTACAGTATCTTTTACCATCGCTACAGTCTTTGATGTTACAGTCCATTGATTCAAACCACGATTCGCCCATTCAGCTAACATCAAGTTTAAACTTCTTGTTGCTGATTTTAAATCGTAACCTGTGCGCAGTTCGATTCCACATCTTTCGAATGCTTCTTCTATAAACTCACCAACATCAGGTTCGAAATTTTTACTATTTGATGTTGCCATATTACCTCACAAGTCGAGAAAGTGACTCACCAAACTTGTTTAAAAATTTGATGAGCCAGTTTTCTAAGCATGAAATACAGTAAGCGTTCCAAATGTACTTACAGTATATGTTACAAATATACCTGATTCGAAAAGAACACCTTCATCTGGGATAGTAATGTCTCTAGTTGCTGTTGCACTTGCAACAGTTCCTAGTTTGAATGTACTTGAACCATTTGGAGATGTAGTTACAAAATCAAGTATGCCAGCTGTACCACTACAAACCGCATTAATACCTCTGAATCTGGATCTACCAGCAAATATCACATCTGCACAACTCGCATTATGACCTACTGACAGGTTGCCAGCAGAAGCTGCATCTATTGCAACTTGGGTAACAGTTTTAAAAAACTTTGTCCCTGTTGCTGTACCAGTATCAGCTGGTGTGATAGTTTCAGTCTGACTTGCGCCACTTACATCTGTACCTGTGACAGTAAGAGTTCTGCCAGAATCATCAGCAGCACTCAATACTGTAAGCACTCTGCCTGAACTGTAAGTTGCAACACCGCCAGAAGCATCAGCACCATTGATAGTGAGATTACCAGCACTACCGGGTGACTGTGCCTGTGCTGTTGAATCAGCATCAAGAGCATTGGTATCAGCAGTTATATGTACCGCTTTTACATCTGAGCCAGTTATTCTAGCCATAATTTACTCCTTAAAATACTGAGTATTCTATTTCAAGAGTACCACGAAAAGCTGTAAGAGCAGTATCGCAAGCACTTCCAGCACCCATGTATAAGTTTTTACTAGCAATCGCAGCAGTTATATTTGGTGCAAATACATGATAAGTTCCAGCAGTAGCATCAAGATCAATATCAACTTCTGTTACTGAATCAGTAGCAGATATTCTAGGGTTAAATGATGCTACCCCAGCTCCTACAATTTCTGTTCCAGAAGATACGGCTGTGTTAGTCGCTGTTCCTGATGTTGCACTTAATTGTAAATTTGCTAGTGAATTTGCATCACTGGCTGCCGCTGTTGTTACACCTAAAACTACTTTATGAATAAAAAATTTACTTGCTGTTACTAATGCATCTGGATGCTCTGTGTTTAGTTCACCTAGCTCAACGAGCACATCGTTATCACCATAAGTCACAGAAGCTGCATTTGTACTTGCAAGAGAAACTGCGAAAGTTTGTATTTTTCTAGTCCCTAAAGAAATAAGCTGTCCAGTAGAGTTTACTGAGAAACCTGTTTCTGTCACTGTGCCTGTACCACTAGCTTCGTTAATTACATTAAAACCGCCCTTGGATCGGACTGGTCCACTAAATGTTGAATTTGCCATTTTATACTCCTATATGAGAATAAAGTCTTATCGTCTTGGCTTGTCAGCTAGGTCTGTCGATAAGACAAAAAATTACCCTAGTCAATACATCATACTTCAAGACTAAGGTAATTGGAAGTTAGGAGTAAATTATCATGTATTCGTGCTCACATACACCTATCATTTGTTTTTTGTATTTTTTGAGCATATCTTTGACAGCATGTTGTATAGGTATCGACCAGTTATCCATGCGATTGACACTGTGACCAAATGAAGAATCGAATTTATTGAATCCAGTACCATCTTCAGCGTTTGCTCCATCACAGTATCTTGCTAACAATTGAACACACTCTTGCATTGCTTTTACTACATGTGGTGGTAATGCTTTTACTTTTTTGCCTTTGTATAGCTTCTGAACTTCACCAGCATCATATGATATTTCATCAACAATCACATTAACGAGTTCTGGATCATCAAGACTTTTATCAGCAATCTTCTGTTTACCAACAAGCGTTTCAGCCAATTTAGCATCAATAGATCCATCAACTACGATGTGTTGCACAAGCACTGAATCCTTTTGTCCAATTCGATGACAACGATCTTCTGCTTGGTTCATGTTAGCTGGAACCCAATCCATTTCTGCAAAAACCACATGACTAGATGCTGTTAATGTAATTCCTACACCAGAAGCCTGTATGCTTCCTATGAAAACATCAGCATCACCTTTCTGAAATTCGTCAATTGATACTTGTCTGGCTTTAGTTGACATGTCACCAGTTAAGATAACCACTTTCTTGTCGTGTTTTTCTAAGCCTTCTTTGATGCCAGCTATGACATCTTTATGATGAGCAAACACTACAACCTTGTGATCAATAGTAGATACATGTTCTACAACATGAGCCACTTTCTTCAAAGCCATTTGATGTCTAACACCTGACATTTTATCAAAAGGTATATCATTAGATGATGTTTCTGCGATCACATCTGACCAAGTATCATATTCTTTTTCTAATTCCTGACCATAATGATCTCTACCAAGAACAATCACTTGTCTTACTTTATCAGGCAAGTCAGTCAATACATCTTTCTTTTTTCTTCTGAGCATGATGGTAGATCGTAATCTTTTTTGTAATTCTTTAAGATTGCTTGCGCCAGAAAAATCCCAAACAGTCTTGCGACCAATATTAATTTGATGTGCGCTACAGAATTTTTTAGCGTAATTAAAAAAATTACCAAATACACTTGGACTTAAATAACCAGCTATTGGTTGCAACTCAATAGGTTTGTTTGGTATTGGTGTGCCAGTTAAAGCAACTTTTCTATCTGCTTTAATTTTTAAAGCAACTTTAGATCTGAGTGTTTTGTTGTTTTTTAAATAATGACACTCATCGAAAATCACATATGACCAAGTTCTTGTAAGAATCTTGTCTTTAAATTTTGTAAGTAAATCGTAATTTATAATTACAATATCAGGGTTCACAGGAAACTCATCTTTACCATTTTCAATGGTTTTGATATTACGATCCTCTACCAACCAAGTTTTACATTCGATACCCCAGTTTATTTTTACTGATGCTGGAACTACTATGAGCACTTTTGGCAAATCAACTGAGTTCATCAAACCAATTGCTTGAATAGTTTTACCTAACCCCATCTCATCTGCAATCAAAGCAGATTGTTTTCTTGATAGAAACTCGATACCAGCTTTTTGGTATGGGTAATAATCCAAACCTTCTGGTGCTTTTATTTCGATATCGCTAGATGTAGCCATAGATTCTTCAATCTTTTCATTGTCATCTCGATATTTTTTGCAAACCCACTGTTTATTTTCGTTGGTAACAAAGATACCAGCTTTCTTTAACTCAGATTTACGAACACGATAGATCGCCCAAAAGTCTTGGTTATCTTTTTCTATGATTGCAGTAGAAACAAATCGCCCATCAGGTAGGGCGATTTCTTCTCCAAACTGCAAAGGTAACTTAAAAGTTTTATCTTCCATTACCATTCCTTAAAAGCCATCAAAGTTCCAGAATCGTATGGCTCTGAGTACCAACCAGCATCTATCAATATCTTGTTCAACTTAGGATGTACAGTTTCCGCACCAAATTCATTATAAGGATCAAAGATTGCCACATGATTTACATAATCTTCACTACCTCTAAACCAGATACCTTCGTAACCTTCAACAAAATGTGATGCTGGAGTTGGTTTAGATTCTGGAAACTCCCTCTCAATTTTAGCAATTAATTTTGACTCACTCATACTTGCTTTTCTACTCAAATTTTTTCTCCTTGGAATGGCTTATGCCATTCCTTTGTTAGTTAATATTTCTGCTTCTTCAGCACTGACATTATCTTCATCGTTGTAAACATTAGTCCAATGAGAAATAAAAAGTTTTTCACCTTCATCAGTTTTTGACTCTTGATCAGAAAACACTCTATCTTTATCTACAATTGAACCAATAGTTCCTTCTGCTGATTTGGTAGACCATCCTTCTGAAACCAAAAGCTCTATCATTTGTGGCAAAGTTACCCATTCCCAGTGTTCGTCTCCAAACTCAGGCTCACTTTCCCAAGACCAACCATTATCAAAAATGCTTTGGTTGACTAAATGCAATGCTTTCTTTTCGTTTTCTGTGTAAGAAATGTTGACCATTTTTGCTCCTTTTTTGTTATTTAATTTACTATCCACATATACATAGTACATGTTTATACATAAAAGTACAACTATTTATACTATTAATTTTCATTTATTTTAGGCATACGTCTTTTTGTAATGAGATAAAAAATCAGCAAGAAATGATTCGCTTTTAGTAATTTTAATATCCCATTTATTAGGTGCAAACACTGTTCTTATGTCACCCACCTTTAAACTCTCTACAGAATTCTCTAAACGCTCAATGGTAAATTCGCCATCTTTATCATCATCACCAAAGTTACCTTTAATAAACGAATGGGCACTGGCTATACTGTAAAAGAAATAAGAAGCTATGTATGTTTCACCTTCTTCATTTACATTGTTAAAACTTACTTTATATTGCATCTTGTTCTCCTTTTCGTTATTTAATTTACTATCCACATATACATACTAACATATTTGTACAAAAGTACAACTATTTATACAATTAATTTACATTTATTTTAGGTATAAAAAAAGGGTGCGAAAGCACCCTTT
>Ga0208919_1001861_pt1 | contig 11589 bp, 19 predicted proteins | sample 4_EtaG_FD_184076 | JGI IMG/M metagenome (GOLD analysis project Ga0208919, IMG submission 184076) | Marine viral communities from the Subarctic Pacific Ocean - 4_ETSP_OMZ_AT15127 metaG (SPAdes) (version 3) | ecosystem: Environmental > Aquatic > Marine > Oceanic | place: Pacific Ocean | collected...
CAAATCTTGTAATGCATCTTGACCAAACTGAGCTACAAACTGACCTAATATAACTTGTTGTTTATCTGGATCATCAATCTCACCTTGTATCACATCAATAGCACTACTAATTAATTCTTTATCGTTCATCTCGCCTTCTTTCATGCCACCGATACCTGCATCCATAGCCATATCCATAGCATCAACCTCACCACCTTCTGCGTAGTTTTTAGGTATTCTATAGTTAAACTCACCTTCTCTAGCTGCGTCATATCCAAACTCTGGAAATATAGATGTGTTTTTAATAGGCATACCTCTTGGATATTCTTTTTCTTCTTCTTCTCTATATTTTGGCATCATCATAGAATCTGCAGCTAAACCACCTAAACCAGCGCCTATAGCTTCTGGCCTTGTCAATGCCGCCCCAAAACCAGCACCAGCGCCTGCTGTAGCAGGGCCGCCAGTTTGAGCTACTAAATCTGCATAACTTCCAACATCTTTTGGTATTAAATTAGTTGCACCACCGGCAAGCTCTGAAGCTCCAAGAGTAGGATCTGCACCAAAAGCAGCAGAGCCGCCCATTTTGCCACCTAAATAACCACCTAATCCTCCTAATGCAGCACCTCTAAGCACATCTTCTGTTTCACCACCTTGCAATAAAGAACCTAAGCCACCTCCTATAGCACTAGCTATCATTGGACTTGCAACTAAATTCATTCCTGCAGGCCCCAATATTGCTGGTCCTGCTAAACTAAGTATTGCTGATAACATATTACGCTCCTAGTGCTTTCATTCTGTTAATTAAACGCTCTGCTCTGTTGGGTACTTGTGTTCTCCATTTTGAGTCATACATCTGGTTTGCGCTCTCAGTAAAATCCATAATTGATATACTTCCTCTAAGTTTACTAAATTTACTCAGCCTTGTGTACCCCAAATTGTACATCATGTTGCATAAAATTAATTGTGCCTCTTCTGGCAAGTCATCAAAATTACCAAATAAATTTTTACAATCTGTTATAGTTCCTTGTATATCATTATCAAAACAACTATTTACACGCTCTTCGCTAACAGGTGTTCCTACAGGTTGCCCATGCTCTGGATCAGAATCAAGCACCAAATGGCCAATCCCAAAAGTAGGCAAGTTAAGGTGATCCAAGTAAATTGCATGTACTTTCCCCTCATCTGCTTCTAATTCTTCTCTTAACTTATTAATATCCACAATTATCTCCTTTGATCCCTTTTGACGCATTGTACATGTTTGTGATAAAAATAATTACCTATCTTATTGAAAAAAATAGATATTTTTAAATAAGTCCATGTCATTTCTTTTGAGCCTTTCTTATGCTCTCTTTGCCTTTTTTAAATATACTAGCAACTTGCGCTTTTCCCATAACCTTTGCTCTTTGCTCTCCTACAGTTAATATTTGGATCTTTCTTGCATAAGGCTTACTAACTTTTTTAACCTTTGCGACTGTCGCTCTAGCATCTGCTGGAGTGGCAAATTTAATTCCAACTGTGTCTTTAGGGTTCTCGTCAGTGTACAAACGTCTACCAGAACCTTTTGGTTTTTTTCCTGTTCCAACTTTAGGGTCTCTTTTTTTAGCCATCTTTCTTCTTATCCTAAAAAGCCTATCTGACATTATTTTTTCTTAACAGTCTGCTTTGCTCTTGCAAAGTTTTTCTTAGTAGGCGCTCCTTTAGAGCCTGCTTTGCGCATCTTCTCGCTACTACCAGCTTTTATTCTTCTTCTCTTAGCTTGTATATTTCTATATAAACTCATTTAGTTAGCCCTTTCTGCTTTTCATAAGTTCTGAGTCCTCCAATTCCTAGCATGCCGCCGAGAACAGTTAAAAGTGTACCCATATCAAAATCCGGCAGCTCAGGCAGTTCTGCACCAGCAAAACTTGCACCGAATATAATTAAATCTTTTACGATAAAGTGATAGGCAAAAGCAATCGCGCAAACCCACCCAACTGCTGGGCGCCAGCCGCCCTTAAATATAGAGCCACTTGCAGCCTCTGCTTTATTTATCTCTAACTGAGCAAGCAAAGCCTCTTGCGCATGTTTTTCAGACATGGTGGCTATATCGTGTGCTAACTTAGCTTTTTGATCTGCGTCAGGTATAAATTTATCCAATAATCCTGTAACTGGTCCTATAAGAGCTTGTAACATTAATATACCCTCACTTTCTTATTATCTACTTGTGGTACAAGTTTGCATATACAATCATATATAACTTTCTGCCCCATTTCATCATCATACTCTTGTGCACTTAAAAACTTAGTATAATATGTACAATCACTAACTGATCTAAAATATATACCTCCCTGCGCAGCTCCATTAAGATAACATGCCAACATAAATGCTGTCATTACAAATCTACCTGTGGTGTTCTGTGTATTGCAAACTCTTGTATGCTTGCAACTATATGTAATCTATCTGCCGTTGCTGCTGTAGCCTTTAATATCTCGCCCTCTTGCAATATTAAATCTCTTGTTAATAGTTCTATAGATGTATTTGCCGCAACTGCCTTTACGTTAAAAAGACTAAACGCATCACTGCCATTAGTGACTGTTAATGTTATTGTATCTGAGCTACCAGAGTAATTAGACACTATTATACTATTAACTACAGAAGCATTAAAATCTGCTGATGATGGCGCTGTATACAACACAGTTGCCGCAGTAGATGTTAAATCTAATTTAGCGTTTGTTAAACCCTGCACATATTGCGGTATACTTGTAACTAACATTATCTTCTTCCATCTTGTACAACATTTACTTGAGGTGAGCCTAACTTAAACTTTGTGCCTACAGTTGTGGATTCTACACGCAATGCAAATGTTCTGCCTCTAACTCTAACATCTAATTTATTCGTATAAGCCTCAACTGGTGTAGTTGCGGATCTCTGTGCGGTATTGCTATCGTCTGTTTGTGTAAATCCTGATCCACTATGCGTTCTAGCTTTAATTGTAAAGTCAACAGAAGGATTCACTGCTGTAGAACCAGCAAAATTTACATCTGGTATTATAGAACTTACAGAGCTAAATCTATCTACACCACTTAAAGAAAGAGGCGCAGACTCTACAAAAGCCGTCATAGCCGAGCCATCATCATCAAAACCTGTTTCGTGATTAAATAAATTTTGACCACCTGTCGCTAATGGTAAGGCCCGAATACCTCTGTCTAACCAAGCCTGTCTAGCTAGTGTTCCAAAGTACCACACATTTTCTATATAATTATATATTATATATTTATCTATTTCTGTACTGTTTGCACTTGGATAAAACCAGATAACTTCTCCAAACTCTGTATTAGCGCCTACATGAACTTTATCTCGTTCTTCTATGTTTAAATCTAAAAAGACTTTATCTTTTACACTACAAGGTAGTTGCTGTGTTGCGCCATTATAAACATAAAAAGTATCAACTCCCATCCAGTAAACACTATCGTCTATGGCTATTGCTGAACTAGGACTCATTATTGTTATATTTTTTGATAACTCTTTGATACCAAAAGTAAATGGCGGCCCGATAAATCTCATAGAATGTAGAGTTTTATTTGTATAAACTAATATTTGCTCTTTAGTTTCTACGGCTTGCACAAACTCTGACCCACCGCCAAGCCTTAAATCTCCTGCTGTATTAGTTGTAGTAGGAAAAAAATCTATAGGATTTTCTTGTGAAGAAAATCTAATCAACAAAGGATCTTGTATTCCGTCACCTTGTGTAGCTGAAGCGCTTGCACCCAAACCGTCACATCCAAAAGCTATAAGATGTCTATCTTGATCTGATACTAATATTTGTTTTGCTACTGTAGGCACACTTGTTTTTGTTCCTGCCCTAGTAGATAACTCTACTGCAGGATTACTAAATCCATTAGTTTTGTCCCAATAAAATATACCGCCATCTCTTGCGTTTAATATTAAATCCTCACCAAAATTATCATGCGACCACAATCGTATCTGCGCTCCTGATACTGTAACCGATGCTGCATTACCCCAGCCAACAAAATCATTAGCAGAGTCTGCATTACCAACTGCTAATCTTACAAGAGTATTATCTGCATGAGTTGCTGCGGTTGTACCACTATGTCCACGAGTTACAGTCATCGTGTTATCATCAGATGTTGCTGACACAAGCATAAGTTCGTTATCTACTAGAATTACATCATTCGCTGTATTCATGTTAGTTTCATCATCGACATCAACATCAGTTTCACTAGCATCTAAGGCTTCATTAAGTTGTGTTGCTAAAGCACCAGATGTTGTGCCACTCCATTGTCCAGCACCCCATCCAGTTCCACCAACTGTTACATCTAGTCCTGTATTTATTTGATAAACTGCTTTTGAAGTATTAAAAGTTAAAGTTCCATTTGTTACTGATCCGCCAGTAGTAGAGGCACTAAGTTCAAAAGTTGTTCCATCTGTTATTGAGTCAATTGTTGCTCCTGCTGGTATTCCAGTTCCACTTACTGTACCACCTGCAATAAGAGAAGCAGTAGAATCCATTGTTATAGTTGGATCATTGTTGTAATCACAAGTTGCATCTGTAAAAGTACCATTACCTACATCAGAGCTATTTGCTGCAATAGAAGATGTAATTGTATAAGAATTAGAACTTATTATTGATGTTATTTGATATTCTGAATTTAATATTGCTGCCGTTATTGTGCCACCCAGAGTAGAAGCACCAGAAAAAGTTACAAAATCACTCTCATTTGCACCATGTGCAGGATCTATTACAGTTATTGCTGTTGATCCATTTGTTGCCGAAAAGGTTATATCGCCTAGTGCTGTAGTATTTCTGATAGGAGTTATATCGTTAAATGTTTGACCCTCTTCAATATAATACTTTAAGTGCGTTCCTATGCCTAATAAATCAGATCCATCTAACGCAACCCAATTAAAAAGCCTTCTTGCACTACCAAGATAAGTATTAGGGCTTTGTTTAACCCAACCACCTATCTTTTCTGGATAACCTAATCTAAATCTTATTTTATCACAATCAACATAACCGCCCTCATTACTATAAGGCGTGATATCTGATATTATTCCTGATTGAAATGTTAATTTATTAAAAGGCATTAGAAAGCACTCACTGATTTAGTTCCTGTATATTCTGTCTCATCAACACTACCTGTGCCATCGTTTATATCTTTTAAGGCAAAAGGTCTACTACTACCATCACTGCCAGATATAGTACCCGTTAAACTAAAAGATCCGTCAGTAGTTAATACCGTTTGTGTATTTGTTGCTCCTGCTGCAACTGTTACGTTATCAAAAGGATCTGCGCCAGTTAACACACATGCTATAGCTAAATTGTTTGTAAAAGCTATTGTTCTGCCGCCACCTGATACTGTGTTGTTTGGTATTCTTATACTTGAAACAGAACCTGTAATTGTGGGCCTTACAAAATTACCACCAGAACTAATAAAAGAAAAATTCACTTGATGACCTGTAGTTGAAAAAGTTATTGTATTGCCCACATGACTAGCGTCAGATCCTGTTTTAGTTACTCCATTTCCGAATACGATCCTAAAGTTTGAATCTTTAAGATTACTCATGGATGAGTCACCTCCTGCAAGAGTAAGCATTTGCACTGCCGCTGCTCTGGCACTAGATTGTAATGTTCCGTTATTACTGCCCGGATTAGGAGGTAAGTCCAGTAATTCTGTATTAGGCAGCATAACTGTATCTGATGTAGAAAAAACACCACCAAAACCAGTAGATACAGAAACACCATCTGTTAAAGATATATCAGCATCTCTTGTTGCTGATGTAACAACCACAGTAGAATTGTCTGCTGCGCTTATAGTTGTTGTGCCAGTATTACTTGTGCTACTTTCTGAACTTGTAAATGTTAATAATGTAGACTTAACTTCACCACTTCCTTTAAGATTAATGGTTGTGCTTGAGTTATTCGTTATAGGAGATCCATCAGGATTAATTATATTAAATCCATTTGTGTCTAATATAATTTTTTTATGCGCAGAGTCATCTGTCATTGTTAAATTACCACTAATGTTGTCAGTTAGTCTAAAAAACTGTACAGGTAATTTACTTTTTGTAGTTCCAGCCTTTTCGTTTAATGTTCCTGCTGAATTTACTTCTGTAAAACCTACGCTTGATATTAATGGTACTGACATGTATCACCTAAAATTTAACAGTTTCTGAAAATGAAAAACCTGCTCCATTAAATATACCTATTCCTAATTCTGCGCTACTGCCTAATGATATTCCTGATGATGTAACAGCCCCATCATTTGTCCAATCTATTGTCATGCTATTAGCAGTGGTTGTTTTGTCAATAATAACATATTGTCCAGCCACTAGATTTGTTACAGCAACTCTTACTGTTTGACTTCCACTTGAAACTGTTAAAGGCTGATAAACAGAAGTTGCCGCAGTAGGGGTGACAGTTACAGTACCAGAAACAGTCAAAGCGTTTTTTGCTTCTACTAAATTTTGATTAAAATATGTAGAAAATGTCTGCACTTTAGTTTGCTTCATAGTTCCGCCATCATTTGTAACAATGCCATCGTCATCTGCAACTGCATCTGTGCCAACAGTTGTTCCGCCATCCATAAGATTTAACTCTGCTCCAGTTGAAGTTACAGCAGTGCCTCCTAATTTTAAAGAGGCTATATCTAGGGTGCTTGTAATATCAGTGACAACAGCATTTGTTCCGCCACCATCACAATGAACTATTTTAAAAGATCCATTAGGTACAGTAACATCTTTTGATGAATCTGGAGATCCTGCTGTTTGTTGCCTAATTATAATATTATATGGGCCACTACTGGCAGCATCTGTTGTAGCATTATGAACAATATATACTTTATCTTGATCGTTAGGATCTATCGTAACAGTATTATCCGCACCTAAAGCACCAGTAAAAGATAGAACTTTATGACCACCTTGAGATAATGTGCCATCAGAAGTTGTAATGGTAGTTGTTGTACCTGTCACTCCTACAGACAATACCCCATTTATGGCTCTATCTATTATGTCAAAATTATTATTAGTTGTTGTACCCCAAGCACCAGCTTGCTCACCAGCGCCTATTTTTTCAACTCCTATATTAGATGTATATGTACTTGCCATTACTACCTCGCTATTTCTGTGTATGTCTCTGTGCCGCTAGGCGTGATCTCCGTATAAGTTTCAACACCAGTAGGTGTTATCTCAGTATAACCAGCACCCGGTGTAGGCGCCCCTGCAGGCCTTTGTTTTACAGGCAATGAAATACTATTAACCTCTACAAACAGTATATCTCCAGATGATGTGCTTGTAAAATTTAAATCTTGCGAAGACACACCAGAAAGTATTGATATGCCTGCTACAGTTTCTGTAAAACTACTAGACAGCGTAACATCTGTAAAGTTGACTACTTTAATATTTTCTGTTGTCTGTGTAAAACTAGAACTAACTTCTGCGTTTACACTACCAGTTATAAATATACCAGCAGTTGTATTTGTAAAATTGCCACTTATAGAAGAGACACCTACAAGAGTACCGGCACCTATATTAGAACTAGTGGCAAGGGCGTTCATATCCACTGTTGCAAGTATTAATGTACCACCCACATCAGCAATGGCACTTTCAGCAATGGCAGCGTGACCTAACATCTAAGCGAGGTCTCCTGCTACATGGTTCGTAACTATGCTACTGTCTCCATTACCACTAACTGCCGCTGCTAATCTTATTCTCATTGCTGTTGTAGTGTTAGCAGATGAAAATGCTATGTTAATTTTAGCTCCGTGGTCTACGTCACCTGCTCCACAAGTTTGAGAATAGTGTATGTTAGCCATAGCAGTTTGCATTGTCATGGTATAATCACCTGTTCCATTATCTGTAATACTAGAGCAATTAAAATTATCATTTATTGCAATAGTGCCTGTGCCATTAAACCTAATCCAACTTTTAAGTAAGCCTTGTTGCAGGTTAGTCGTAGTGGTGTTGCCTTCAGCAGTTACAGCAATCGAACCCGCCGTGGACTTACCAGTAAGTTCATCTGTTTTTGCTTCTGTAGTATTTACATCAACAATTAGGGTGGCTAAATCTGCTGCTCTGGTCATGCTAAGTCTCCTGCTACATGAGATATATTTATATCATCCGTCAAACTACCACCATCCGTAGCAATTTTATTTGTATGATTTCCTGTAGCTGAACTACCAGAAAGATTAAAACCAAAAAAAGTAGATCCACCTGCTGTACCTGCCGCTACTGAATAATTGGTATTGCCCATGTTTGCTGAAAAAGCATAAGTATAATGACCTGTGCCATTGTCAGTTCCACCACTTATATTGAATGAGTCTGTTAAACTTGCTGCATTAGATGCTAAAAGCCAACCTTTGGCAGTACCTTGATTGATTGTACTCATGGCAGTAGAATTATTACTACTTGCATCTGTTAATGTGTTTACTCTTAATATACTAGCCATTATGCGAGGTCTCCTGCAAACATTAACATAATTCCATAACTATCTGCATTTGTTCTGTTATCTCCTGCTGTTACATAATGATTTTCAATATCAGTTGTTGCTGTAGTATTTGTTCCATATGTTATATCAGTGGCAAATTGTGCAGTACTTGCTCCACCATCATTTACTGCGTGTGTCATAATATAATTTGCAGTATTAAAGTTATTAGAAAAATGTATTCCAAAATCACCTGTTCCATCATCATCAACACTAGATACATTTAAATTTTCTGAAAGTGCATTACCCCCTAAAGAATTTAAATGTAAAGTAGCTTTTAACATGCCTTTTTGTAACACAGTTGTAGTTGCACCTGTAGTTACAGAAATAGAATCTGCTGTGGTTACACCTGTAAATTTATCTACTTTAAGTTCACTAGCCATTATGCTAAGTCTCCAAATACTTGTCCTGCGTGATAAGTTCCATCTTGACCTCCAAAACCACTATTACCTAAATTAAATTCATATGTGGTAGTTGAAAATTGTGAATCGTCTACCCAAGAAGAATATCCTGCATCAGCATCACCTCCACAATCAGATAATGGAAACTTTCCTTGAGACATGGCAGAGGTCATAGTGAACTTTGTAGCACCAGTGGTTATATCTGTTAGAGATGAATGATTAAAACTTTGATTATTTAATATTTCAACTCCACTTGATGTTTTATAAGTTACATAAGACTTAGCCAACCCTTGCACAGTATTTTGTGTTACTGCACCACCCTCAGAAACATAAGTAGAGGTATTACCTATCTTTACATTCGTGCCACCACTACCTGCTTTATTTACAATGGTATCTACATTTAACTGACTTGTCATACGATACTCCAATATCCATTAACAGTAACTGTTGCTGACTGTGTTATAGGACCACCTGATACACCATTCTCATCAATATCTATTGTAATGTCTGCACTTATTGTTTGCCCATTTAATCTTATAATACTATTGTTACCCTTAAAAGGATACCTTGTATCTGACTCTGTTTTAGTATAAGAATTAGCTATAGAAAAAGTATCATACACAACCATTTCTACTATGTCGTTTAAACTTGCTCCTGAAGCTAAGACTACAGTTGTACCAGTTGTTGCAGTGTAGTCATCACCCGGCACTAACAAAACACCATTTTGATATACATCCATGTATAGGCTATCGGTGTAACTTAGTGATAATGAGTTGGCATCTGATCCACTAAAACTAGTTTGACTAGCGGAGGCTTGATACTGGAACCTACTTCTTACACCAAAATTTTCTGAGCGACCTATGTACGGCATTGTTTACTCCGTTGGTTTCGTTGGGAACGTAATGTTGCTAAGAGCATCATCTGTTGGTGTTTGTTTAGTAATGTCTCTAAGAGCTTGTCTATATGTTTTCCACTCATCACTCATAGTTACGTCACCTAATCCCATGTAATCTGTTTCTGCTAAAAGTGCATCTCTTCGTTTGCGTAATTCTGTCATACGTCTTGTAGGAGCTGCATCTGTCCATGCTTTTTCTTCTGCCTCTCTTGCAGTTTGTTCTGTATTTGTTAAAGCAACTATTTTACCATCAACCATTTTATTATAGTTTGCCATTATTTCACTATACCATAAATTGTTAAATTATTACTTGCTATATTTCCACTAGTCATTGCTAAATTAAAACCTTTAATAATCTTTGCATATTGTGTAGAAATCATACCACTTACAGCATAACCACCTTCTGGTTGCCCACCTGTGTATGATGTTTTAAACTGTGCTTGTATTACACAAGGTATGGTATTGCTGTTTACATGTTCTAAATAAAAACTAAATTGAGAACCCTCACCTGCTGCATTTCCAATAGTAGAATAATTTAATCTACAATGATCTTGTCCATCAGATGCTTCTCCAAGTGCAAGTGTGTTTAAATCAAAACTATGATTATTTCCAGTAATAATACCTGACGAATCTTTTAATTTTAATTGCAAACTAACACCATCAGAAGCAGGTAAACAATGTCCAATGATGTAATAAGTATCGTAAGTTGTGTTTATATAAGTATCTGTAATATCAATACTTGATACACCACTTGAACTTGACTGTGTATATAATTTTACTAATCCACTTGCACCACTTACAGTTCCACTGAAAGCAAACGTATCTGCTAAGTTTATTCCTTCTGCTTGTACTTTAGTTAAAGCCATGCTTTACTCCTATGCGTATGGACTTGTCCCTAATACACTTGTATCCCAAGCTGCTTTTAACTTAGCAATAGTGTCGGCATCTGTAATTGCTTTTGCAGCAGGTGCATCTCTTAATGCTTTTTTCTTTGTAACACTAGCTGCTTGTGCAGAACTATCTCCAGCTTCTAATGCTTTCATATAGACTACATCTTCTTCTGCTAATAACGGAGTTCTAACTTCTCTAATCTTATCTTGAAAAATCTTTTTAGATTCAACTAGATCTTCTGTTATTGTTTTGCCAGATAATGTCCAAGCACCTCTGAAATGCCTATCTGATGGCACTGTTGCGTCTGATGCTGCAATAGTATTCCCATCTTTATCTACTATGTTTGTTGTTGCCATTTAAGCCACCTTTTCTTTCTGTATGGTTAGTTCTTCGTTAATCTTCCAAGCATTTCGCCATACTCTGGTGCTAGGAAGCTGTTGTTTAGTACAAATAACCATTCTAGGTTTATTTGCTTTGTCGTAATCTTTCCACACATGTTGTGGTAAGTCCTTCATGATTAAATATTCTATAGCTCGTTCTTCTGTCATTGCCTCAATAGGCTTTGTATTGTGAAGCAAATACCCTCTTGTATGTTTAACAAAGTCTGGTTTTGCCTCATCCTTTGCTAACTCCCAGTATGCCTCAACTGGAGGTAAAATGCCACCCTGCAATGCACAAGCCATCCAATTAGGATCAGGATGTGTTACTTTTGCTGGTTCATCAGGTGTCTCTGGGTCTTCCCATACAACACAATATTCTGTTCTGTAAGGCTCTAGTTTTTCTTTTGCCCAACACAATCTATCCCAAAGATGTGTGCCTTGAAATTCAGGTGTTTCTATTGTCATGCTAAGTCTCCGTGTAAAGTGGATGAAGCATGAACTGGGTCACCCAAACTACCTGCGTAATCCCAGCACCTAATTTCTTGTGCAGATGTAGAATAACTG
>Ga0208919_1001863_pt1 | contig 11588 bp, 13 predicted proteins | sample 4_EtaG_FD_184076 | JGI IMG/M metagenome (GOLD analysis project Ga0208919, IMG submission 184076) | Marine viral communities from the Subarctic Pacific Ocean - 4_ETSP_OMZ_AT15127 metaG (SPAdes) (version 3) | ecosystem: Environmental > Aquatic > Marine > Oceanic | place: Pacific Ocean | collected...
AGCATAAGGAGTAAATCCTTATGTCGGTAAACCGAACATTCACAGTAACAGTAGTAAGCACTGGTTCCGGCAACAAATATTTTATTGATGGTGTTCAAACACCTACTTTAGAATTAGTTGAAGGTGGAACTTTTAGATTTGATGTTTCTGATAGTTCAATGGGTCCTCACCCTTTTAAATTTTCAACAACTAGTAATGGAACACACTCAGGCGGAAGCGAATATACTACCGGTGTAACTACAAGCGGGACAACCGGGCAATCTGGAGCATATGTACAAATTGAAGTAGCAGCTTCTGCACCAACTTTATATTATTATTGTCAATACCACTCAGGAATGGGTGGCCAAGCAAATACTCCTGATACTAATTTTTGGGGAGCAGGAAACTGGAGTGCAAATCTTTGGGGAATAAGTTCAGCGTTTACAACTGGTTGGGGTGCTGACGCCTGGGGAACCGGCGGTTCATGGGGTCAAGCTAATGATGAAGTAGTTCAATTAACAGGTTTATCATTAACATCATCTGTTGGAACTCCTATATCTGGTTCTGAACAAGGATGGGGTAGAGCTGAATATGGACAAGAACCATGGGGCGAAAGTTTTAGCCCTGTTGTTTCATTAACAGGTTTTGGTTTAACATCAACTCTTGGTGATCTAGCTTATGCAGCATCCACTGAAGGTTGGGGTAGATTAAAATGGGGTGAAGCAGATTGGGACGGAGCTGCAACTACATTTATACCAACAGGTGTTTCTGCAACAACGTCATTAGGTTCACCTACAATTACAACAGAAATTAATACTGGTTGGGGACAAGACGGTTGGGGTGTTGAAGATTGGGGTCAATCTGGACAAACAGTTGTAATAGTTTCTGGTGTTGAAGCAACTACAGGTATTGGAGAAGATGTAAGTTGGGGTAAACAAACATGGGGATCTGCAACAACTGGTTGGGGTGGAGAATATTATTTACAAGTAGCAGATGTAATGGGATTAACCGGAGTATCTGCAACATCAACAGTTGGAAGTCCTACTGCAATATCAGACCTTACTTTAGTACCGGATGGTCAAAGTGCTTCATCAGCAATTGGTGCAGTAACTGTAAACTTTAATATAGATGTAGCTTTAACAGGAGTTTCAGCAACATCAGCATTTGGTGCATTAACACCAGCAGATGTAATGGGATTAACTGGTTTAGAAGCTGAAACAAGTTTAGGCACTGTTGCAACTTCGCAAAATCCTATTGTAAATTTAACAGGATTTGGAATGACTGCATCTACAGGAACAATAGATCCTGCAGATCAAGTTATGGGATTGACAGGTCTTTCAACAACTGCATCAACAGGAACAATAGATCCTGCAGATCAAGTTATGGGATTGACAGGAGTATCAGCAACTGCTAGTGTGTCTCCTATTGGAGTAGCGCCTATAGGATATCAACGAATAACTGCCACACAAGACGCTAATTATTCGCGTGTTACACAAGGAACTTAATAAAATATGTTATTGACATTAAGTATAAAACCAAATAAAAAAAGATATTAATTAGGAGAACAAAATTATGGCATCAACTTATACGGCTCTCGGTGTAGAACTAATGGCAACTGGTGAAAACGCCGGTACATGGGGAACAAAAACAAATACTAATTTAAACATAATCGAACAAATTGCTGGTGGATACACTACACAAGCCGTCGGAGATTCTGGAACACCAACAGCTCTTACAGTTTCTGATGGATCAACTGGTGCTGCTATGGCTCACAGAATGATAGAACTTACAGGTTCTATTACTGGAAACAGAGTTGTAACAATTCCTTTAGATGCACAAAATTTTTATTTTTTAAGAAATTCAACATCAGGTGCTTACACAGTACAATTTAAATATGCTTCTGGATCAGGAGATTCATTTACTTTTTCAGCAACTGACAAAGGTGATCAAGTAGTATTTGCTACTGGAAACGATGGCACTAACCCAGACATATATACTATGGCTTTTGGTGATGGTGATGTAACTCTTACAGGAACACAAACTTTAACAAACAAAACTTTAACTAGTCCTAAAATTGGAACTGCAATTTTAGATACAAGTGGAAATGAATTAGCTTTATTAACAGCTACAGGTTCTGCAATTAACGAATTTACAATAGCTAACGCAGCGGCTGGAAACGATCCAAGTTTTACAGCAACTGGTGGCGACACTAACATTGGTATGGAACTTAAAACAAAAGGTTCTGGTGTAGTTAAAGCTGAAGACAGCGGTGGAAATGTATCAGCAGTTCAAATTGCTGGTAAAGAAACTATGTGGGTTCCAGCTGCAGCTATGTATGGACCAACAACTAATCCTGCAGATTCAGCTCAAGTAGAAACAACAGCTACAAGACCAGACTTAAAAGTATTTGACTTTGATGCTAGTACACAACAATACACACAATTTACAGTGGCCATGCCAAAATCATGGAATGAAGGAACTTTAACTTATCAAGTTTATTGGTCTCCTTCTTCTACTAACACAGGAAATGCTATTTTTGGTTTGCAAGGTGTAGCATGTGCAGATGGTGACACTATTGATGTTGCATACGGAACAGCAATAGAAGTTACAGATGCAGGTATTGGAACAGTTGAAGACCAACAAGTTTCAGCTGAAAGTAGTGCAATGACAGTTGCGGGTTCTCCTGCAGCAGGTGAGCAAACTTATTTTCAATTATTTAGAAAAGCTGCAGACGGTGGAGATACTTTTACTGGTGAATGTAGAGTTCTAGGTGTAAAAATATTCTTTACTACTGACGCAGCAAACGATCTGTAAGGAATAAATTATGAGAAAAATTGACACTCCTTTAACTGTCGATGGTAAAGGACACAAAAACACACAATCAAAAAGAGGTAAAATGTTTGGTTACCAAGTTTTAGGATTTGGTTCCGGTGGAGAAGCAGTTACACCTGTAGATGCTGATTATTTAGTTATCGCTGGCGGAGGAACCGGAGGAAACTGGCCCGGAGGCGGCGGAGGAGCAGGAGGTTATAGAACTTCTTTTCCTGGTGGAACTAAACTTACTCTTGATACAAAAGAAGTTGTAATTACAGTAGGTTCAGGTGGAGCTGGACCAACAGGACCACAACCTGACCCAGAAGATGGAAGAGGACAAGTATCTTCAATAGGATACTCTTCAACTTTCGAATCAGCAGGCGGAGCTAAAGGCGGTGGAAACCCTGCGGCAGTCCCATCATATTCTGGTGGATCTGGCGGAGGCGGTGGCCACACTGCACCGAGCACAGCAGGAGGTTTAGGAAACACACCTCCAACAAGTCCCCCACAAGGAAATAATGGTGGTGGAACACCCCCAGGATTTCAAGCTGGAGGCGGCGGTGGAATTGGTGGAGCCGGCGGAAACGCGGGAGGTATGACTACTGGAGGCGGTGGAAACGGCGGATCAGGGTCAGCAAATTCAATCGGAGGATCATCACAAACTAGAGCCGGAGGCGGCGGAGGTGGTTGTTATTGGAGAGGAACAAGTGGAGGATCTGGCGGACCCGGAGGCGGCGGAAATGCAGCACCAGGACACCCAGGTACAGAATCACCTTTTGGCACAGGAAGTGCTGGAGGAAATGGCCAAGGCGGTGGCGGAGGATCGGGAGGAACTTCAGGATCTGGCGGATCTGGTCTTGTTATAGTCAGAATACCAGCAGCAGCCGTACCTGATCACCCAGATTTAGCGGTATCACCTGGAACAAACACACTATCAACTGACGGTCCTACAGGAGATAAAATAGCAGCATTTACAGTAACAGGAGTATTAACAATATAATGGCATACGCAGCACGACTTGACGACAGTAACATAGTAAAACAAGTTATAAAACTTGATGATGTTGATTGCGCAGATGACGCTACAGCAACAGCATTTTGTAATAAAATTTATGGAACATCAGGAGTTGTTTGGAAAAAAACTTCTTACAATTCAGTAGCAGGAGTTTATTATATTACAGATCCAGAAACTGGAGCAAGAACTGTTGGACCAGATCAATCAAAATTATACAGATGGACTTTTGCTGGAGTAAATATGTCTTATAATGAATCAAAAGATGCTTTTATTGGACCACAACCTTATGCTTCATGGACATTAGGTGATGATAATATTTGGCATTCACCAAATGAACCAACAGAATGGATTAATCCAGACACAGGTAATACGTTTCCTGAAGGAGAACCATTTAGAGTATGGAGTGAAGCAGACCAAGAATGGACTGTACAAGATTATGACACTAACCCAGCAACTGATTCTGACGCAGACTTTGAAGCTTTAACAGCTGGTGGATTGTCAACTTATAAATGGAATGGATCTGTTTGGGTTAAACAATAGGTTCGTAACCACCCTGTCTAAAATTAAACGACATTGTATATCTAGGTTTTTTAGAAATATTAGTACCAACACCATGGTACAAATCTGAATCAAATATTAAAAACTTACCTACTTCTGGTTTAATTTTTATACGCATATCAGTAAAAAAAGTTTCTTCTCCCCCATCTTCAAGATATAGAATTCCAGATATTTCTACGTTTCCATGATCATGAGTCATAACATGATCTCCCGGCATTGTTTTATTTCCCCATGCATCTACTAATTTAACGTCACATGAATTATTGTGATAAACAAAAGCTGGTTTTATTTTTTCTGTAAATTTTATAAATTTTTTGTCTTTTAAAAAATATTGAAAATTAGTCATTTTTGATTTGACGTTAGTTTTATAAGATTGATTACCCTCTTCTTCTACGCCTTTATTAATTTTAGATATAAAATATTTAGCATCAATATCTGTCTTGCCTTCAAACACATATGCTTTTTTCTTTACTATTCCTGTATAGTGATTTAATACTTTCATAAAAAAGATATATAGTATACATTATAAATTACAAGGAAAGAAATGGAATTAAAATATATTTATTGGTATTTTAAGAAAGCATTACCAAAAAGATGGTGTGATTTAGTAATACAAGAAGGTGAATCTAAAAAATCTGTTAAAGGACTTATTGGTGGCGCTGGTAAAAAGAAAGTAAAATTAACTAATCTAGATTTAAAAAAACAACGTAACTCAAATATTGTTTGGTTAAAAGATCAATGGGTTTATGATGGAGTATATCCTTACCTTAAACTAGCTAATAAAAATGCAGGTTGGAATTTTCAATTTAGTTATTCTGAATCTTGTCAATTTACTTTATATGGTAAAAAACAATTTTATGATTGGCATCAAGATGCATGGCGTGAACCATACAACAATCCTTTAAATAAACACTTTCATGGCAAAATTAGAAAACTTTCTTGTTCTATTATATTAAATGATTCTACAGAATATAAAGGCGGTGAATTAGAATTTGCTCAAAATTATACAGGTAAACCAAATAAAGATAGAATTATTAAATGTAAAGAAATAGGTCAACAAGGAGATATTGTTATCTTTCCTTCTTTTATTAGACATAGAGTTAAACCAGTTACTTCAGGAACAAGAAAAAGTTTAGTTATGTGGACACTAGGTGATCCTTATGTTTAATTGGAAAAAGAAAAAAATAGTTGTTGGTATAGGTAAAGCTTGTCATGACTGTAGTATAGCTGTTTCTGTAAATGGTAGATTTTATAAGTATTTAAAATACGAGCGTGATAAAAATGAAAAACAAATTAGTGCACCTGAATGGTGGTTTTATAAAAAATTAATTGATTGGGGTATTAAACTTGAAGACGTAGATTTGTTTGTAATGACTGATTCTGGTCAATGGAGAGAACAACATCAAGTTCCTTTATTTCCACACGATGATACTTTGTATTGGTTAAGAGAAAAAGATTTTTATAATAGCAAACAAATTTTATTAGATCATCATAATGCACATGCTTGGTCTAACATGTCATTTAGTGAAGACAAACAATTTGTAGTTATTGATGGTGAAGGATCTAATTCTAATAAAGCTACTACTTACGATACAATAGAGTTTAGAAGATATAAAGACGTAACCCCTGGTGGTATTTACATTTGGTTAGATGATGCAATGCAACTACACAATAACAGGCATGGTAATAGCTCAGGTAAAATTATGGGACTTATGCAATATGGTAAAAGAATAGATTCTTTATTTGAACGTTTAATGGAAAGTGATCAATCTGAATATATAAATTATCTAAGATGGTTTATAAAAACTTGTTATCATAACAAAACTCCTACAAATCCTGAATGGCAGAATTTTTTAAAAACAATAGACGATGTATGTTGGGAATTAATTAAACGTTATTTTGAACCAATGGATAAAGAAAAAGAAATTATCTACTCCGGTGGATGTGCATTAAATATTGAATGGAATAGAAGACTTTTAGATATGGGATACAAATTAAATATAGAACCCCCTGCTTATGATGGTGGTTTATCTTTAGGCTGTGTTAGATTTGGAAATCGTTTTTTAAATTACAAAGATCCTAAACCTTTTGAAAATTATCCTTATATACAAGATGACGTAGGTCCAAAAAGTATGGCATCTTCTCAAACAATTAATAAAGTAGCAAAACTATTAGCTGACGGAAAGATTGTAGGTTGGTATCAAGGTCAAGGAGAAGTTGGACCAAGAGCTTTAGGTAATAGATCTATACTTATGGACCCAAGAATTAAAGACGGTAAAGATATTTTAAATCAAAAAGTAAAACATAGAGAGTGGTGGAGACCTTACGGTGCAAGTGTTAAAGAAGACAAAGCTTATAAATACTTTGATTTAAAAAAATCTCCTTACATGCTTTACACATCTAAAGTTAAAACACCTGAATTATTACCAGCAATTACACACATTGATGGCTCGTGCAGACATCAAACCGTATCTTGTAGTCAGAACCCTGTCTTTTATAAATTATTAGATTCTTTTGAAAAAATAACCAAACTACCTGTTTTGTTAAATACTTCATTAAACGAAGGTGGCAAACCTATTGCAAATAAACCAGAACAAGCTTTAGATTTATTGAAAAATTCAGAGATGGATGCTATATGTATAGGTAATAAAATATATGAATTTTAAGAAAGATAAATACGAAGTAATACCAAATGCTATTTCTGATGAGATGGCTAATTTTTTATATTTGTATTCTTTATTAAAAAGAAGAGTAGCAAAAACTTTTATGGATACTAGACGTATTTCTAGATTTACAAAAGACTTTGGTACATGGACAGATCCTCAAATGCCAAATACTTATTCTGTGTATGGAGATATTGCAATGGATACTCTTTTATATAAAATGGGTCCTATTATGGAAAAAAAATCTGGATACGAATTAGTACCTACTTATTCATACATGCGTGTGTATAAAAAAGGAGATGTTCTTAAAAGACACAAAGATCGTATGAGTTGTGAAGTATCTATAACCATGAATTTAGGGGGAGACCCTTGGCCTATATATCTTAGTAAAAATAAAAAAGATGGTAAGGAAACATCTCAAGGATACAAACCATCTAAAGCAAAAGGAATTAAAGTAAATTTAAATCCTGGAGATATGTTAATATATAGAGGATGTGAACTTGAACATTGGAGAAATAAATTTGAAGGTAAGGAATGTGCTCAAGTTTTTTTACACTACAACAAAGCAGGAAAAAATTCTAATCTTATGGATGGGAGACTGCACTTAGGATTACCTTCAGACATTAAAATGGAGGTAAACAATGATAGAAGAAAGACTTAATTTTAAAATTAAACAACTTGAAACTAATCTAGACATGGAAAGACAAGTTAAAAATTCAGAAAAACTAATGAACGAAGGTTTAAAAAAAGAAATACAAGTTAAAAATATACAGATTCAAACCTTATCAGAAGTTAATTGGAATTTAGTAAATAAAGTAGCTGATCTTCAACAACAATTGTCTAAATTTTATGGGCTCTAAATACGTTAACTTTGGCCCTTTTGTATATTGTGGAGAGATTGATGATTTGACTGTAAAAGCTGTTTTGGCTTTATGTAAAAAAAATAAAAAACAAAACGCTAATCATCAACTAGCTGGTCATTTAGATAATCAATTTAATATTAATTTTAATAAGTATATGGATTTAATTGCACCTTGGGTTAAAGAATACATATTAGAAGCAGAAAAATTTTATAATGGGCACGTAGCCAATGCTGTTAAAATTAAATCAGCATGGGTTAACTACATGAAACCAGGAGACTTTAATCCTCCACACGTTCATACAGACTGTCATTTATCTAGTGTATTATTTTTACAAACTCCTGATCTAACTAAAGAAAAAGAAAAATATAAAGGCACGCATCATGGACCAGGGACCTTGGAGTTTTTGTATGGTGAAGAAAGATTACTTAATAATGCTCATTATTGTGTTACTCCTAGAAGAGGAGATCTTTACATTTTTCCTGCTAATGTAAGACATTTTGTTTCTCCGTTTAAAACTAAAGGTGAAAGAATATCTGTTGCAGCTAATTTTTTAATTCAGAAATGATACAAAAAAACGTAGTAAAATTTAAAGAAGATATTGACTTTAATTACATATCTAAATTTTTAGATATGAATACTTATACATCTCAGTTTTCTGGATTGTGGTATGAAGAAAGAATATTTCAATCTGTAATGCAAATAAGATCTGTGCATAAACACCCTAAATTTAAAAAGATACATTCTTTTCTTAATAAGCAATTTAATAAACACAATCAAAAAGCCGATCTAGATATATTTATGTCTTGGGTATCAGGAACTAGAAGTAATACTCATGTCGATCCTTACGATGTATTTTTGGTAGGTGCTTATGGAAGAACTTTATATAAAATGGACAACAAAGAAGCTATATTAGAAAAAGGAGATATCATACATATTCCTAAAGATGTTACCCATACAGCCATTGGATTAGATCCTAGAATTGTTTTGTCCTATGCACTCTTTTAAAAACAAATTATCAAACGTAAAACTAGCCACACCTATTCAAAAGAAAAAAGAACTATGGGACGTAGAAGGTGTATTAAATAATCAATTATTAAAATTTGATTTACGTCCTTTAAAGAATAATGTTAAGGGCGGTTCATTTAAAACTAAGGCCGACAAGATTGTATATGATGTAAAAAATCAATATGTAATTATTGATGTAGAGGAGTTTCATCAATATTTAAAAGAAAACCACTTGAAAAAAGTAGATTTACAGGAATTGATATATGAATTAGATTGGAGTATAGTACTACCAAAATAAGAAAAAGCATATATAGTGGAGTCATATGTTACAAAAATTAGGTTTTTTACCCGGATTTAATAAACAAGTTACATCTACTGGCGCTGAATCACAGTGGACAGGAGGTGAAAATGTACGTTTTAGATACGGTACACCTGAAAAAATAGGTGGTTGGTCTCAATTAGGAGACAGTAAATTAACTGGTGCAGCTAGAGGATTGCATCACATGGTCAATAAAACAGGTATTAAATATTCTCTTATTGGCACGAATAGAATTTTATATGTTTACACAGGGGGAGTATATTACGATATACATCCTTTAACTAATCCATCTGGAACAGCTATTACAAATGCATTTAGCACAACTAATGGTCAGCCAGAAGTAACTATTACTTTTTCATCAGCGCATAATTTTGAAACTGGTGATATTATTTTGTTTGGAGATACGTCTACTTTTAGTGCTATTACAGGTTCAAACTTTGGTGCTGCAGATTTTTGTGATAAAAAATTTATGGTAACATCAACACCAACAGGAACTACATTAACTATTACAATGCCTGGAAACGAAGGAGGAGCGGGAGCAACTACTTCTGGCGGCATAACTTATTTTCAATACTATCATGTAGGACCACCTGACCAGGTTGGAGTTTTTGGTTATGGTATATCTCAGTGGGGTGGTACAACTACAAACCCACAAACTACTACATTGAATGGTGGACTAAACGACGACGCATTTGGAACAGGTGGATCAGGCACTACAATTAATGTAGCAAGCACCACGGGTTTTCCAACCGCAGGCACAAATTTTATACAAGTAGGAACTGAAGAAATATCTTACACAGGCGTTACTGCTACAAGTTTTACTGGAATTGTTAGAGCTGTTCGAGGAACAACTAGAGCTGCTCACAGCACAGGTGCAACTGTAACTAATTACAGTGGTTTTTCTGGATGGGGTCAAGCAGCTACATCTACAGATAAAGTTGCCGAGCCAGGTATGTGGTCTATAGATAATTTAGGAAGCACGGCCATTGCATTAATATTTAACGGAGAATGTTTTGAATGGAATGCAGATTTAACAAATGCTGTAACAACACGAGCCACAATTATATCAGGTGCACCAACTGCATCTAGAGATATGTTAGTATCTACTCCCGATCGTCACTTAGTATTTTTTGGAACAGAAACAACTATTGGTAACAAAGCTACTCAAGATGATATGTTTATTAGATTCTCATCTCAAGAAAATATAAACGACTATACACCTACAGCTGAGAATAGTGCTGGTACACAAAGACTGGCCGCCGGATCACGGATCATGGGAGCTAAACTTGGTAGAAATGCATTATATGTCTGGACAGATACAGCTTTATTTACCATGCGTTTTGTTGGAACTCCTTTTACATTCGCGTTTGAACAAGTTGGTACTAACTGTGGATTGATAGGTAAGAATGCAGCTGTTGAAGTTGATGGTGCTGCATACTGGATGTCTGATAATGGTTTTTTTAGATACACAGGTAAACTAGAATCTATGGACTGTTTAGTTGAAGACTATGTTTATGACAATTTAAATACAACATCTAATCAAATGGTTTATGCAGGTATTAATAACTTGTTTGGTGAAGTTACTTGGTTTTATCCAGAAGCAAATTCTAATGTAAACACACAATCAGTTACCTATAGTTATCTAGATTCAACTGCTAAACGACCTATATGGTTTGTAAATGCAAGTCCTTTATTTATTAGAACTACTTGGGTCGATTCTGCAGTATTTGGATTACCCCATGCAACTCAATACGATGCAGGAACAGATACTTCTTTTGATGTAACAGGAAATACTGAAGGAATTTCATATTACTATGAACATGAAACAGGAGTTAATCAAGTAAGACTAGGAGTAACAACAGCTATACCAGCTAATATTACTTCTGGTGATTATGATATTACACAAAAAGTCATTAGAGGAGCTGCAACTAACATGGCTGATCTTAGAGGTGATGGTGAAAACATTATGAGAGTTAGTAGAATTATACCGGACTTTATAAATCAACAAGGAAACTCTATCATACAATTAGATTTAAGAAACTATCCTAGTGACACAGCTATAAGCTCATCACTGGGACCTTTTACTATAACATCAGCTACAACAAAAGTAGATACACGAGCTAGAGCAAGAGCTATAGCTCTTACAATATCTAATACTGCTGTTGATACTAGTTGGAAACTAGGTACGTTTAGATTAGATATACATGCTGGAGGAAGAAGATAATGGCTAAGATAGTACAAACATTAACTAGAGCAAGCACAGAATACGAAGAGGATGTAGCACAATCTTTAGTTAGAGATTTAGATGCGGTGTTAGAAAAATTAAACACTACATTTCAAGAAGAATTAAAACAGGAGATAGAAGCTAGAAGT
>Ga0208919_1001865_pt1 | contig 11584 bp, 13 predicted proteins | sample 4_EtaG_FD_184076 | JGI IMG/M metagenome (GOLD analysis project Ga0208919, IMG submission 184076) | Marine viral communities from the Subarctic Pacific Ocean - 4_ETSP_OMZ_AT15127 metaG (SPAdes) (version 3) | ecosystem: Environmental > Aquatic > Marine > Oceanic | place: Pacific Ocean | collected...
AATTGGTTTGCTTATAACTGGACTTGCAGTTTGTATAGCTTTAGAAGCTACATTAATTGGATCAATTGCTTTTCCTACATTAGAAACTATTTTTGATGTTTGACCTGCTAAAGCAGGAGCTTTTGCACTTAATGCAGCACCACCAGTTAAAATAATAGATACATCACTCAACATACCAACAGGATCTGTAGCAAAAGTTTTTTTAATATTTTCTAAACTGCCATATCGTTGAACAAAGAAATTTCCTACTTCTTTTGCAAGTTGTTCATTTCCTTGATCTCCTGCTCTAAACAAGTTGACTACACTTGATCCTAACTCTTTAATACTTTTTGCAGTTTTAACAGGGTGTATAAAAGGTTGAATAATATCACTACCAAATTGTTGTGCACTTGATGGAATATTTGTTAAGGCTTGAAAAAAAGTATTTTCATCAGATTCATATTCATTTAAATATTTTTGTGCTTTGTTATTTGGATCACTCTGCTTAACTATATTTTCTAATTCTGATAAAGCTACCATTAATCCTCTTTTCCTATTTTAATTTGTGGAATTTTCTCTGCATTTTGTAATATCCATGCTTGTTCATCCTCTGTTGCATTTTTAAAATATTCTGTGAATTTTGCGTCATCTAACCCTTTGTAATCATCAGCATTATAAACTCCACTTAAGAAATCATCTGCTCCTGCTTCCATTTGTTTCTCATTATCAAAAACAAAAGTGCTACCAGAATATCCAGACATATCGCCTTCATTCTCTTGAAAATACTCGTATGCTTTCTGTTTAGCTTTTGCCATTTCTAAAATTTTTGCTCTCATTCTTTTTAATCTGACAATATTTTTTTCTTCACTTAACATTGAGTTAAAAGATGCTTGAATTAATTTCTCACCTTCTCTCTCTGCAAATTGAGCACCTAAAGTTTGTCTTAAAGATTCATAAACAATAGATCTTATATTATCTTCAAGGTCAGCAGAGTCTGGATTAAATATTGCTCTTAAACCTTTAGGCATAATACCAACATTTTTTCCTGTTAAACCAAAGAGATCATCTTTTGATTTTTCTAGTTGTTGTATTGCGTCATCAATTTTTATTAAATTTGCTTGAGCTCCTGTGAAACCTCCACTTAAAACCCATTCATTTACTTCTGTACCAAATTTTTCATTTACTTTTTTCCATCCACCAGTGCCTTGACCAAGATTAATATTAGTTCCACTGCTTGACATCACAGGAGTTACTTTTCCTGTTAAATCACTTACATTGACTGGTACTGTAGTTGTGCCACCTTTTCCATCTGGCACTTCAATCATTTGTTGAGTAAAAGTTTCTTGTGGTTTTATTTTTTGTTGTTCTAATAAATTTGTAATTAAATCTTGTGATTTTTGATAATCAAACTTATCTTTGGCTAACTGTGATGCTGCTGCTGATGCTTCAGCTTCAGTACCTCTTTGCATTCCCATTGCTAATGCTTGACCAAAACTAATTGGTGTTTCTGAATATCCACTTGCCTCTAATAAACCTTGAGCCATACCTTGTCCTTTAGGAGATAAGACATAGTTAAGTAAATTGTCTTTCCAGTTAGGAGGTGTTTTAGTTCCTGTTGTTTTTTTACCACTACCACTTTGCATTGGTAAATTCATTGCGTTCATTTGCTGACCAAGAGAAGAGTAACCTTTTGGTTGAGTAGGTATTGTGGATGTATTTACTCCATATGCTTTTCCTTTATAATTAGGTAAAGCAGAATAATAATTTTGACCTGCTTGTAATGCACTATATTGAGGAAAATTAGGATTACCTAAAAAGTTAGTTCCTGTGTATTCTTCTCCTTTATAAGGATTGTTATAATATTCTGGTCTATTTAATAAACTTACCATTAAAAGAATCCTCCAAGTAAGCCACCACCGATAGCACCCACTCCTGCACCCATACCAGGAATCATACCTGCAAGTTCAGCACCTTGTAATGCACCACCAAGTAATCCTGCACCTGTATTTCTAAAGACAGGTTTGGTTGTTGCTGTTGTTTGAGGAACTGATGCACCAATAGATGCCAAGTATTCTCGTAATTTGTAATATGGTTTTTGTTGTTCAAAATCAAAACGAGCCATAGCATCTTGTATTTGTGCCATTTCCATTGCTTCTTTTGTTTGACCAACTCCACCTAATGCTTTTATGTCGGTATAATCTGCTTGAGCAAGTTGTGGTGCAATTTGTGTTGCAGTCATCATGTTTGCTCGTTCACGATTATATTGATCGCCATAAACTTGATTTGCTAGTTGTCCTAATTCATCAGCTAATACTGCTTGATTGGCTGCACTTCCTAATCTTCCTGCTTTAGAGAATTGTGATTGAACACCACTTGTTACATCTCCTGCCATTTGATTAAATAATGCTTGTGAATATGGATTTGTTGTTGGACTTAAATATTGTCCTTGTAACATTTTATTTACTTCACTTTGTGAACTAGCAAGAAGAGGATTACTTAATGCTCTTTGTGTTGCTAAATTTAAAGCTGCTGTTGTCTCAGGTGCAAAATCTGTATAAGTTTGAGCAGGGAAATAGTTAGGTGTACCTGATTGAAATAAGTTTTGTGCCTGATCGAATGCTTCTGTAACATAAGGTTTAACAAATTCAGATGGCTCTGATGCTGTTGTTGTTGTTACATTTTGTGGATTACTGCCCTTTGACATTATAGCTCCTTAGTAAATAAATAAATTTTTTGTTCATATCCTTTTAATTTTTTTGACCAACCTTTACGACCTGCAACTTCTATTGCATCGCATTGATTGTTCTTTGCAAATTGTTCAATTTCTTTTTGTATTGGCTCAAGCCAATTGTCTAAATTCTTACCTCCTGCAAGAAAATATCGTAATATTCTTTTTTGTGGATACTGTGCAATTTCTGTAATAACTGCACTTTCCACTTTATCTTCCCAACTGATAAACAATTGAAATCTTTTTTGAATTAAGCCATCTAAAATATCTTGAGCTGTATAACAGTCATCAAGAGCTTTTTTTATTTCTGGCTCAACCTCATTCCAAATGATATGTAAATCGTCTGGTGGTACTTTAACAATCATCCAATAACCAAATAACCAAAAGTCTGATCGGTATTAGAAGAACTTGCGTGAGTTAAAGTTGCACTTCCATCAGCTCTCGCTGAAACATACAAATCATCTTTTGCACTATTGGCATTCGATGTAGTTGGCATAAATAATATAATTGAATTTTCTCCTATCCTTCTATCAGTCAAAGTTGATGAAGTTGCACTTGCAGTCAATGTAATATTGCCTGTTGAGTTTAACTTACCATCAATTGTATTATTTAATGCTTGTGATACGACTCGCAAATGTAATGCAGAGTCAGGTATCGAAATCGGTACATTAAGATATTGGTTTGTTGCCATTATACACCAACTTTTTTAATTGCTAATTTATGTGCTTGTGTAAAAGTTAAAGGTTTATTTTTGGTCATTTGTTTAATCATAAAATCCATGTGCTTTTTTGTATGATGTTTTTTATGTTTTAGTAATGTATTTTTTTGTCTTTGAGTTAGTCTAATTGCCATTATCTCATTCCTTCTGGTCTAGCTTGAACATCAATGCCAGACATCGTTAAAAAGTTTCCTGATACTTTTACTCGTAGTCGATGATAGCGACTAGAAGAACGAAGAGGACAATTACCATTATCTAATGATGTAACTGCACTTCCAATTGTAATTCTATCTGCCTGTGAAGGTCTTGTAATAGGTGTAACAGTTATTGTTGTATCATTACCATCAGCATCAACAATTGGTCTTGCTCCAAGTAAAGTAGATCGTCTGTTTTTTGCTCCTTCAAATTCGGTACTATCAACAGTAGCATCTAAACTTGATCCTAAAAACTTTCCAAATTTTTTATCGGCATTAAAAGCTGATAAACCAACTATATTATCGCCATACGCATAGGAGTCTAAACTATAAGGCAATCCCTCTAGTTCTCCTAACACATCTAAACTTTCTAAAGTGTTAAATGCTTCTTGGGAAGCTGTGGCAATAAATTCTAAACTTTGTCCTGATCCAGTTGCAAATCTATCAACATTAAAGTTGTAACATAACAATCTGTTATTAACTGTGCTTGTCGGTAATCCAGTTGCATTTGCACCTCGATAACTCCATACAGCTAGACTGTTATTAGGATCAATCGCTGATGAAATCCCTTCCAGGTTGCTAGTAATATCTTTCATTAGAAAATCATCAATACGACCTTTTCCAATAGGTGTTAATTGTTGTCCACCTTCTAATTTATAGATACCATCTTGAGCCAAGAAAAATATCATATTACCAAAAGAGCAAACAGATCGTGGAGCAAAAGCACCAATGTTATCGGCTATTTTAGTAAATTGAAACTTTAAAGGAGTTCCAACATAATCCATTCGGTAGATAGCTCTTTCTAAAAAGACTACACCAAAACTTTCTCCACCAACTATTGCCTGTACATTTCCATGAACACCAACAATATCTTGAAATCCAGATTGTGTTGTTTGACTTGGAGTCCAAGTAGAACTATCATTAATTCCTGACCATTTTACTCGTTGGTTATTAACATCAAACTTTTGTAATTTATGTGTTTGACTTCCACCAGTAGCAGTTAAAGTAATTGCTGTTCCTGCTGTGGCATTAGCTGAAGTTGTTGCTAATTTAATAGTATTTGCTGCAACATAAATAACATAATAGGTACTCCCATCAGTTAAGTTTGTTAAAGCAGTATTACCATTTCTATCGTAAATAACTGTGTCGCCAGTTGCCCAACCATGACTTGTAATCGTTATTTGATTACTTGAAATAGTATTAGAGTCAAAAGTTTTTGCTGTTTCATATTCAGTTGTAAATCCTGTAACAACAAAGTCTCTAACAACAGCTAAATATTTTGCTTTAAAATCAGTTAAATCTGAAAATAAGCTATCAGCTCCTTGTTCAAATTTTTGTATATAATCAGCATGATTAGTAGCAATAATGTTTTTACCAAATTGCGTAAATGCCCAAAAGTCTCTTGATCCTTCTGAAGTAGAATTACTATATCCACCTGCTTTGGATTTATCTTGAAATACTAAACTTGTATCCATTTGATACAGTTTTGTTTCATCTCCTGCATAGTTGGTTGATCCACCATCAGAAAAAGATGTAAATAATCCAACTGGTGTCGTATTTAAACCTGTTCCACTTAAAGCTGCAAAGCTAGGAAAAGACCTATAACCTTTAGATAAAGGAATTACATTATCAACTTTAATTGCACCTGTATTTTCATAAGTCGGCAAGTCAGCTTGTAACTGCCCAAATTCTATATCAGGCATTTATACCACCATTCTTGCTGACATATTCAAAGGTGCTCCAGAAGTTCGACCTTGTGAAGCTGAATTGTTAGCACTTTTTACTCCTTCTTTATATAATCCTGCCCATACTGGGAGTCTTTCATCATTCATTAAAAATGGCTCACTCTCAGCAAGTGAAGCATATAAATATAAATCAGGAAAATAAGTTAAAATATCATTTGTTGTATTGGAACTTGATAGAGCTGTTGGTCTTTTAAAAAAACCAAGTTCTAATACATTTGCTGCATCAGGTTGCTTTCCTAAATAAATTTTACTTCCAACAATAGTGTAATAACCTGGACTACCTGATCCTACTCCTGCGTTATATACTCGGAAAAAATCCGATGGAGACATATAAGCTAGGAAAGTATAAGGATTAGATTGCCAAGTTGCATATCGCATTTCTAAATAACCTGTTGGTAAGTCATAAGATTGTGTTCCTGCAACAGTTGTAATACTTGTATCAACACTTTCCATTTCACGAACTCGTAAATCTCTTGCGTGTCGTGCTTCAGCTAAATCTATAAATGTATCTAAATATGAAGTTAAATCTGTTCTGTTGAGATAATTTGCAATCTCTGTTTTCAGATTTGCGTAAGTGTCTAATGCCATTATAAATTTCCTGTATAAATTCTAAAGTGTCTGTTATCAGAATCATTTAACCACTTAAAAAATCGTGGCTTGTCTAAAACTTGTCCTGTAAGTGTTAATATTCCTTTTTTTGCTAATTGATGCACAATGATATTCGGCAGTCGTGCTACTCTATATCCTTTTGCATCTTTGAGTGCCTTTGATTTGTATGCACCTTCATTTTGTGCTATTTTATTGGCTTTAATAATTTCTTCAATATCTTGTACATTTTCAATATGTGTTTTGCCTTCTGTATCATCAATAATTAAATTAGTTTTTACTGATGATTGATCTCCTGGCTCATTGAGTGAAATCTTTGTTGTAGCCATAAAATTTATGCACCTTTGCCGACTGCTCTCATTATGTCTTGGTCAATAGTGGACATAACATTTAATCCTTGATCTGATCTTCTTTTCAAGGAAGGATTGTATTGTCTTGCACCTCTGGCTGTTTCTTTTGATTGTTTCTTACCACCATAAGTAACCATTGGCTCACTATAACAAGCATCTTTAACAACTTTGTATAATCGTGAAGAATGCTTTTTATTAGAAAAAACTCCCATTATTTTTGTCTCCTGTTTAAATTGTTATTGTAGAGAGGCGATTACTCGCCTCCCTATCCTTACTCTACAAATAATTATGCAGTTAAGTTAAATATACCATAGTTAGCATTTGGATTTTTTGCTGTTAAGCACCATTCAGCTAACATCATTTTCTTATCTGAGTCTCCAGTTTTTGCTAAGTCTTTAGTTTGGAATGGTCTAAGGAAGTCTACACTCCACATATCCATTTGCAAAATATCAACTCTGTTTGCGTTTTGGAAACGATCTGGAACAAAAGCTACTTCGCCAAAATCTGATACATAAATATCAGTTGTGCCGATTGACACTTTGTCAGAAGCATCTTTGTATTTAGTTGCTACACCATTAAAAGCTGATGCTAGTTGTTTATGACTTGCAGTCATAAGAACTGTATCAGGGTTGCCACCTAAATCAAATGCCTTTGCTAGACCTGCTTTTAATAAATCTTCGGTGTAAGTTCTGTTTGTTCCACCTGCGATTGCAACTGCTCCACCACCTGTTGGTGTTGCAGAAGGAGAGCCATTCTTAGCAAAGTTATTAGCTGCTGTTGCTCCACCAGAGCCAATTATATTGCCTCCATACCATGTTCCAACAGAAGCACTTTTACGAGCAGTAGAAGCATTTCCTGCCACTTTTATTTGCTCAATGCCTACCATTGCATTTTCCATGTCTCTCTTAATTTCTTTACCAGATTTTGCCATTTGGTAAGCCATTTGTTTTCCCATTCCTGCATTGTTGACTGCATCGTCAGTTCCAGAAATAGTAACAGCTTTATGACAAATCTGTGTGTAGTTGGTTAGTCTCTCTACATCTGTGAGAGCTGCTCCATCCACATTGTCTCCTTCAACTTGTGCGTTTACTGCTACTGGCGATAAGCCATCAGTATTCCATTGATGAAGGGTATTCGTTGCCGATCCTTTTGAAGCATTGCTCATAAAAGGCGTTTCAGTTGGTGCTATATTCAGCGAAAAAATGACCAAAAACTGCCATTTTTTACTTGTTATCGTAATTTTTTTAATTATTACTTCTGCATATTACTATGCAGCTCAGACTATATCATCTCTTTCGAGTTCGGTTTTCGTGGAAGTATTATTTTTTCATCAACTTCTAGTCGTTACACCTGCTATATCAGTTTAATTATATAGATTGGCTCGGTATTGTCCTTAAAGGATGTCCACCGAATTTACCGAATTTTCATTTACAGCTTTTTAAGACTGTAATGCTACAATATTATTTATAGATAACATCAGCTAAATCTTCTCTTATGGCATTTGCACTATCATAAGTATCGAAAGTATTGGTTGGTTGTGCCATTACTTGTTACTCCTTTTTAGTTAAATGTTAAGAATACATCTCCTCTAAAATGTTTACTGCGTCTTGCATTTTTCCACTTTTTCGGAGTTGCGATTTTTTTGCATCAATTCGCTGTTTCGTTTCAGATTCATCTCTCACATTTGAGGCATTGGAAGTAACAACTTTTGGAGCTTTATTTACTTTCTTATTTGCTAACTTTGTTTTCTTGAGTTGGTTATACCTGTAAGCATCAGCTAAAGTTAAAACTGCTCGATGGTCTACCATCATAGCAATTTCCTGATCGGTGTAACCTTGCTCTTTGGCAAAGCTCGTTAATCGTCTTGTAAATTCTTCTCGTTTATTAGGATCGCTATAAACTGGCAATTTTTCAGATAAAATTCTGCGTTCTTTTTCAAGATAGTCTTGATAGACTTTTTCTTGTTCTCTGCGTTCTTCATCATTAATGCGATTTCTTTCTTGCTGTGCAAGTTGGATCGCTTCTTTGCGTTTATCGGCATCTGCCTTTCTTTTTACATACTCGGCAGGATCTTCTCGGTAGAGAGTATCCCAATCAATGTTATCTTCCTGACTCAATTGTTTTGACAATGTATCTAATTGTTGAGCATATTGAGTGCGAGAATTTTTGACTGCATCCAACTCTTTCTTCAAGTTATCTCGCATTGATTCTACATCTCTGCGTTGATTACCTAAATCTTGAGTTTTCTGTGTATAGTCAGATTCCCTAGAGTAACCCTTTAGAAGCTCATCAAGGGTAACTTTAATTTTATTACCATTTACAGTAATATCATAAAGCTCCTCTTGGCTTTCTAATTTGGCTTCATCGTTATCTACTATGTTATCGACATCTAAATCTTCTAGGATAGGATCATTGGTGTCTTTTTCAAGATCGCTGTTCTTATCTTCCAATTTTGATGTTTTTGGCTCATCGTTCCTTGCAGTCTCTTTATTGTCTAAAAGGGTAGCGATTGCCTGTGCTGTTTCAGCTTCAGTATTGGTTGGTTTTGAAACAGCAGAATCTTTTTGTGTTTCAGATTGCTCTGCCATTATAACTCCTTATTTTTTATCGGTCTGTTTAGTTGCTAGTTTTCCAGTCTCTAAAACAGACTTCAGTTGCACCAAAAGACTATCAAACATTCTTGTCATCAAGAATATTTTTTCTCGCCCTTCGGAATCTCGTATAGGAGTGTTATTCCACTCCTGATATAAACTTGTTTTTATGGTATTAATAGCTTCTACAAATAACTCATCTTCGAGTATTGCTTTAGCTCTTAAACCTCGTTGTTTTTCTTTTTCTAAATCCATTAAATTCCAGAACTTTCATCATCGTAATCATCTTCTGGATTTATATAAGGATTAAAACTTCCAGTAAAAGAATTTCCACTTGTTCCTCTACCTAATCCATAATCAACTCCACCTTGAGTTTGTTGTGAAACAGATGGGGAAGGATTTTGTGGAGTAAATGTGTAACCTATATTGCCTTGATTATCATTTGATACTTGCTGATAAGTGTCTCCAAACACATCGGTTACTGCCTCTCCTGCAACATTAGCAGGTAACTGACTTTCTATACCACCAACATTTGTGTTTACATTTTTATTTCCAATATCAAATATAGGATTGTTTTTATCATCAAAATTACCTGTGAAATAACCTCGTTTCATTAATTCACTTAAAATAAAATTTTTACGCATTTCATTTTCTCCACCAAATGCTAATTGAAATAATGGTGGTAATTTACCCATACCTAAAGTTACTTCTGTTCCTTTGCTTGGCAAATAACCTAAAAGACTATTTTTTAAAAAACCACTTTTTAAATAATCAAGTAATTCTTCATCAGATGCGTTTTCCATATCTTCAATAGACATATAAGGTCTTTCTTCAGGATCATTGTCAGTGCGACCAGATGGATCATAAGAAGATTGACCAAAAGTTTCTATTGGCTGACATACACCATCAATTAATTGATAACCAGGAGGACAAGGATCAACAGTTACATCTTCTTGAACACTAAAATCCATTTGTGGATTTGGATATAAAGCTGAAGGATCTAATGTTCCTGCTGTTTCTTGTTCAGTTCGTAAATCAAATATAGGATTGCGATATACACCTGCTTTATTTACATTAGGCGATGCAGCATAATTACCACCAAGATAATTACTGATAATGTTTTGTGCTTCAGAACTTTGCATGAAAGGAGTAAAAGTTGCCATTATCGGTAACTCTCACTTATCATCGCACTATCAATAATTTTTGATGCTAGTTTTTCTTTTTCCATTTGATTGCCTTTTTCTTTATTAATAATATCGGTTGCCAGTTTTTGTTGGTCTAAATCTAATTTACCTGCTTTAAAAACTTCATCAGCTTTTTGTTTTTGAGCTTTGAGTTCTATATCAGCTTGAGCTTTTTGTTGTCGCATTTGTAAATCTTGTTGTGCTAATTGAATAGCAGGATCAACTTGTGGCTCTTTTGGTGGCTTGGGAGGAACAGTTGCAGGATTGACAAAGAATTGACTCGCATCCTTATATCCACTATTTTGTAAATAACTTTCTAATGTATTGAATATATTTTGTGGAGTTACTAATCCCATGTCTCCTGCTTGTAGCAATTTTTCTTGCACACCTAAAACTTTTCCTAAAACTTCTAGTCGTTGGTCTTGATTTCCTGTGCCAAGTCCTACTTGAACTGTGCAATCATAACGATTAACCCATTCTCTAGGATCAATGCTGACAAATTTTCCTCTTAATCTTATAATTCTTTCTCTATCTTGGTATTCACATACCACCGATAGTACATTCTTGAAAATTTCTTTTACACCTTCAGCAAAACTTCTTGCAATTAACTCAATGCGTTGTGTTGAGCTTTGCATCATTTGATTAACTGATTGTGCAGTTGTATGACTTTTATTAATTGTATCTGGATTTAATCCCATTAGTTGATTGGGAACACCAGATCGTTTTTCTTTTACCTCATCAATTTTCTTTAACATCGACAAACCTTCATTTAAGAAGTTTGGAGTTTGCAGAGGAGTAACAGCATTAGGCGATTTTACTCTAACGATGCTACCAGGTCTTGTTGTTAATAAATCATCCAAGTTCGCTTGACCATCTACGACAACTGTTCTAGCTGAATTTTGCATATACATATTATCGAGAGTTTGTCTCATAATACTTGTACTCATTAGCTGCACATCAGCTAACAGATCATACATGGATAAACCAAAAAATCTGAATGGCATTGGTATTGCCACACACATCGCAAATGGTAAAACAGATATTTCTTCGTTCTCTAAAATAACATAAGAGTTATTTCCACTTCCACCCACCACAATTTTGCGTAACTCGGCTATGCCATCGCCATCAATGTCAGCTCTCATATAACACTCAGTTATCATAACAACTCGCATTGAAGGATCAATGTTGCTTACATTTAATTCAGTTGTTGAATCATCATAATTTCGTCTTATCATTGCTTCTGTGTTAAAGACTTCCATCTCAGCACTTGGCAGGGATTCAACATCTTTTTTATCAAAACCCATATTGATAAGTTCCGATACAGTTTTTGTAACTCTATGTGCAATGAAATCACAATCTTGTAAAGTTTTAGCTCTAGGAGAAACTAATATTTCTTCTGGTGGAACAGGATCAATTGCCACTCTTCCATATTCTTTTACTCGTCTAACTTCAACATCATAGGAGGTAATAACTTGTTCAGCCATTCCTT
>Ga0208919_1001866_pt1 | contig 11582 bp, 9 predicted proteins | sample 4_EtaG_FD_184076 | JGI IMG/M metagenome (GOLD analysis project Ga0208919, IMG submission 184076) | Marine viral communities from the Subarctic Pacific Ocean - 4_ETSP_OMZ_AT15127 metaG (SPAdes) (version 3) | ecosystem: Environmental > Aquatic > Marine > Oceanic | place: Pacific Ocean | collected...
CCGGTAACCTGACAAACTCTGGACATACTTGCCTCCGACCTGAGCAATGGTCTCAATAATACGAATTCGTTTTTAATGCGTCTCTGGTTGCTAAGGAGCTATTACGCCCCCATTCGCGCCTCTAAACTGAACGCTGCTCGCCAGACGCCGCCAGAAAGGGACGCTTTTATACCAGAACTCACCCCCCAACGCAAAAAATTGTTGGGAATTTGGCCAGTTTTCCGGCATTGACGTGCACGGTTAACCATCGGGCTTTACAGCAGACCCCGTTCAGCGAGAGATACTACCTCACCATGGCCAACAACCATATGGTCAAGAACCCTGATATCCACCAGTCCGAGGGCCTCTTTCAAGCGGCGGGTGAGGGAAATGTCGGCCTGGCTCGGTTCGGCGACGCCCGACGGGTGGTTGTGAGCGAAAATCACCGCTGCTGCATTGTCCTCCAGAGCCTGTCGCACCACTTCCCGCGGATAGACGGCCGCGCCATCGATGGTGCCCCGGAACAACTCACGGTATTGAATAACGCGATGGCGATTGTCCAGAAACAGGCCTGCGAAAACCTCGTGCGGGTAGGTGCCGAGCCGACTGGTAAGAAAGCGGCGGGTATCTTCGGGAGAGCGCAGGGGATCACCCTGGCGCAATGGTTCATCCATGACCCGGCGCGCCATTTCCATGGCCGCCTGAACCTGGGCGTATTTGGCGGTTCCCAGACCTTTGACATCGCAGAACTGGCGACGGGAAGCCGTCAGCAACCCCCGAAGCCCGGAAAACTCCTCAATCAGGTGGCGAGCCAATGCCATGACCGGCATGCCGGTGGTGCCGGTGCGTAAAAACAGGGCGAGCAGTTCGGCGTCGGAGAGGGTTTGCGGTCCGTGGGCGAGCAGGCGTTCCCGTGGACGTTCGTCCGTGGGCCAGGCGGGGTCTGACATCGTGGCTTCCTTGCATTGGTTGTCTCCTGCCCTGGTGCTTCCTGCACCGCGACGGGCATCTCAGGGTTACAAAGGTTACTTTAAAAACTAACAATCGGTAAACGTATGCCGGGTCTGGCAGGCTGTCGCTGCGGCCTGAGCATGCTATCTTATAAGCCTTTCATTTTATGCGGAAACGGAGCCCCTATGGCCGCCAGACGAATCCTCCTGGGAGTAACCGGTGGTATCGCTGCCTATAAAAGTGCCGAGCTGGTTCGCCAGTTAAAGAAAGCGGGCCATGAGGTGAGGGTTGTTATGACCCGCGGGGCGGAAGCGTTCGTAGCACCACTGACCTTTCAGGCCCTCAGTGGCGAGCCCGTGAGGACGTCCTTGCTGGACCCTGAGGCGGAAGCTGGTATGGGGCATATTGAACTGGCCAAGTGGGCTGATCAGTTGGTCGTTGCGCCGGCGTCGGCCGATTTTATCGCCCGCCTTGCCCAGGGGATGGCCGACGATCTGTTAACCACCGTTTGTTGTGCAACCGAGGCGCCCATTGCCGTGGTGCCTGCGATGAATCAGGCAATGTGGAGCAATGGCCGTACCCAGAGAAATATCCGGCTGCTTGAAGAGGATCCCCAGATCGAATTATGGGGGCCGGCTCAGGGAGCGCAGGCCTGTGGTGATACCGGGCCAGGGAGAATGTTGGAGCCGGAGGACATTGTTGCGCTTGTCGATCACGGTCGCACAGGCGTGCTCGCTGGCAAGACGGTCGTGATTACTGCAGGCCCGACCCGAGAGCCTATCGACCCGGTGCGCTATATAAGCAATCACAGCTCCGGGAAAATGGGTTATGCCCTGGCCAGCGAGGCGCAGAAGGCAGGTGCCCGGGTGATTCTGGTCAGTGGTCCGGTAGCGCTTTCCGCGCCTAACGGTGTCGAGGTTCGTCCGGTGTTAACGGCCGAGGACATGTTGCAGGAAGCCTCAAACGCCGTGGATGAGGGCTGTGACCTGTTTATTGCGACAGCTGCGGTCGCCGATTACCGTCCGGAAACCTGTGCCGGAGACAAGATCAAGAAGTCCAGTGACGCCATGGCGCTCTCGCTGGTGCGCAATCCCGACACCCTGGCTACCATAGCCGGCCGCGACGATGCGCCTTTTAGCGTAGGTTTCGCGGCCGAAACCACCGATGTGGCGAGCTACGCCACCGACAAAATGCAACGCAAGAAACTGAACATGATCGTGGCCAACGATGTGTCTACGCCCGGGCTGGGCTTTAACAGCGACAACAATGCGGTGAGCGTATTCTGGCCGGGTGGCCAGACGTCGATCGGTCCCGACAGCAAAACGAACATTGCCCGACAGCTTGTGGCGATGATAGGTGAACATCTTGGTCAGGCCGCCCGCTGACTCAGCGAAGCGCACCTGCACTACAATCGACAGGACCCCTCATGAGCAGGAAAAATCTTCAGGTACGTATTCTGGATGATCGCATTGGCAGCCAGATTCCCTTTCCCGAGTATGCCACCGAAGGCTCCGCAGGCCTTGATCTTCGGGCCTGTCTGGACGAGCCGCTGACCCTCGAGCCGGGCGATACCCAACTGATCAGGACAGGGTTGTCGATCCACATTGCCGATCCATCGCTGGCGGCCATGATCCTGCCCCGAAGCGGGCTCGGCCACAAGCACGGTATAGTGCTTGGCAACCTGGTGGGCTTGATTGATTCGGATTACCAGGGCGAGTTAATGGTGTCCTGCTGGAACCGGGGGCGCACCAGCTTTACCGTGGATGTGGGGGAGCGTCTGGCACAGTTGGTGCTGGTACCCGTTGTGCAGGCTGATTTTGAGGTGGTTTCGGAATTCGACGCCAGCGCCCGCGGTGAAGGCGGCTTTGGCTCCACCGGCACAAGGTGACCGGGAAGCCGGCCACGCAGAACATTGTGCCGGCGTCTATACTTTGCGGATAACTGCTTGTCCAGGACGATAAAATTACAACTGCAGGATGGACTATGAAGCTGGGTAAAAAGAAAGATGCCGACGCGTCCGTTGATGAAAAGCCGGCGAAGAAGGCGGTGAAGAAGGAAAAAACCAGTTCTTCGGGACCCAAACTGAAGAGACTCAATTCCGTGGCGGTGAGCCAGTCGCTGGTCGTGGTCCTTGCGGGGGTGATTGCCGTTGCCTTGCTTCATTTTCTGGTGGTTCAGCCGTCTGCAAAGGAACGCTTCGAGTCATTGAAAGTTCTGGAAGCGGATGCCGCCGCCCTTCGACTGAACCAGTATTTTGACCAGGTCCAGAAAAGCGTCAATGGTCTGGCGACGCAGCCCCATGTCGTTCAGGCCCTGAGCAGCCGGAACGAGATTCCGGCGACCGAGGTGCAGCTGGCGGATTCACTGCCCGGCATCGAGGCGGTGCATCTGTTTCCCTACCGTGACATTCCACGCACCTCCAGCAGTGAGGGCCTGCTGGGCTTCTCCGGGCTTGAGCTGGCCCGGCGCGCTGAAACCGGCCAGCGACTGTTTCCCGACGCGTTTCCACGGGATAACCGGTGGTTTGTCCAGATGGCAGCCCCGGTTCGCAATCCGACCAGCAATGCGGTCATCGGCAGCCTGCTGATTATCTTCGACTCCGGCCAGATCCAGCCGTTGCTGCAAGTGGTCAACTCCAGCCTCGGTGGTCAGCTCGCGCTGGTGCAGACCGTGTCCGGTTCATCCCGCACCGTGGTCAGTAACGGCAGCGGCTCCGGAAACGCGGAATCCCGCCGGCTTTCCAATCCGGACTGGACCGTAGCCTACACCCCTGCAAAATCGTCCGCAGCGCCGGTTGATACGGTAATGATCGCGCTTCTGGTCGGCGTGCCCGCGTTGATCGCTGCCATCATCGTCTGGGTACTGCTGGGCGGGGCCCAGAAGGGCTTGCGTCAGGATGTGACGGCCCTGATCCAGTGGGCGCACAAGGTGTTCGGCGGAGAGCGGGTAAAGCTGCCGACCTTCCGTTGGGATATGGTCGCCTCAACCGGTGAGGTGCTCTACCGTTTGTCACAGGTGGTTGATAAACGGGTCGCCAAGGCTGTAGAAACCGCCAAACCCAGGCCGGCCGGTTCCGGAAAGTCTGGCGGTGGTGCCGCCAAGGGCGGCGATGAGCCTTTGTTCCAGGACAAGGACATGCCCGATATCGACATGCTTGATGGCGATGAGGACGTTCTGGGCTTCGGCAGCGGCGATGATACCGTCTTTGGTTCCGGCGACACTCCGGACGTGGAAGAGGTGGCCCTGCCTCAAGTGGAGCTTTCCCAGGATATTTTCCGGGCCTATGACATTCGGGGTATTGTCGGCGAAACCCTGACCGCCGAGGGCGTTGAAGTCATCGGTCGGGCCATCGGTTCGGAGGCCCGGGAGCGCGGTGTCGACAGCCTTTGCATTGGTTATGACGGCCGCCATTCCAGCCCGGATTTGGCCGATGCCCTGGCACGCGGTGTCATGGCAGCCGGGTGCAACGTTATTCACGTGGGTGCCGTGCCCACACCGGTCCTCTATTTTGCCACCCACGAACTCCAGACTGGCTCTGGCGTTATGGTGACCGGCAGTCACAACCCGGCCAACTATAACGGCCTGAAAATCATGTTGGGTGGCGAAACCCTTTCAGGTGAGGCCATCCAGAAACTGTATCAGCGCATCCAGACCGGAGATTTTGCCAGCGGTCGGGGCAGCCAGAGCACCGAGGATGTGCGCCGTGCTTACCTGGACAGGATTGTTGGCGATATTGCGGTAGCGGCACCGCTCAAGGTGGTCGTCGATGCCGGCAATGGCATTGCCGGGGAGCTGGCACCCATGCTGATCGAGGAGCTGGGCTGCGAAGTGATTCCGCTCTACTGCGAGGTGGACGGTGACTTCCCGAATCACCATCCCGACCCAGGTAAGCCAGCGAATCTGGCGGATCTGATTGCCCGGGTTGAATCGGAAGGGGCCGATATCGGTTTGGCCTTCGACGGCGATGGTGACCGTCTCGGTGTAGTAACCAATTCCGGCAAGATTATCTGGCCGGACCGGCTGATGATGCTGTTCGCCCGGGATGTGGTTTCACGTAATCCGGGGGCTGATGTCCTTTACGATGTGAAGTGCAGCCGCAGGCTGGCCGGGGTGATTTCAGAAGCCGGGGGCCGACCGATCATGTGGAAAACCGGTCATTCCCTGATGAAGGCAAAAATGAAAGAGACTGGCGCTTTGCTGGCCGGGGAAATGAGTGGTCATATTTTCTTTGGCGAGCGCTGGTACGGGTTTGATGACGGTCTGTATTCTGCGGCCCGCCTGCTGGAAATTCTGGGCATTGAGGATCGTCACAGCGATGAAGTTTTCGAGGATTTCCCGGATGACATCAGTACGCCAGAGCTGAATGTCGAAGTGACGGAAAGTTCCAAGTTCGACATTATCAAACGCCTCGGCGAGTCCGGGGATTTCGGTGACGGCAATATCAGCACCATCGACGGCATCCGGGTGGACTACGCCGACGGCTGGGGGCTGTGCCGGGCATCAAACACCACGCCGGTGCTGGTCTTACGCTTTGAAGCGGAGACCGACGAGGCGCTGGAGCGTATCAAGTCTGTGTTCCGTGACCAGCTGCAGAAGGCAGCGCCGGATCTGGTGGCGGATTTCTGATTCGCAGTCACCGAGTTTCACAGGCAAGTTTCAATACAGGATCAACAAGGCAAAAACATGGCGCTGGATCGTGAAACAGCAATGCAGGTAGCTTCGGTACTTAGCCGGGGCCTGCCTTATATTCAGAGATTTACCGGCAAGACCGTGGTCATCAAGTACGGCGGTAACGCCATGGAAAACGAAGACCTGAAGAGCAGTTTTGCCCGCGATGTGGTGCTGATGAAACTTGTAGGCATCAACCCGATCGTTGTCCATGGCGGTGGCCCGCAGATCGGCGAGCTGCTGGAGCGTTTGAACATCCAGTCCCGATTCGTCAACGGCATGCGGGTAACCGATTCCGAAACCATGGATGTGGTGGAGATGGTGCTTGGTGGTCAGGTGAACAAGGAAATCGTGTCCCTGATTAATTCTCACGGTGGCATGGCCGTTGGGCTCACGGGGAAAGACGCCAATCTGATACGAGCCCGCAAGCTGGAGGTGGTCGACCGCTCTCCCGAACTGGAACGCCCGGAGATTATCGACATCGGCCATGTCGGCGAGGTCGCCAGTGTCAACGTGGATGTGATTGAGATGCTTACCCGCAGCAACCTGATTCCCGTGATTGCACCGATTGGCGTGGGACCGGATGGCGCCTCCTACAACATCAATGCGGATCTGGTGGCGGGTAAGGTGGCCGAGGCCATGAAGGCCGAGAAGCTGATGCTGCTGACCAACGTCTCCGGTCTCAAGAGCAAGGAAGACAAGGTGCTTACCGGGCTAACGGCCAAGCAGGTCAATGATCTCATTGAGGACGGCACCATTCATGGTGGCATGCTCCCCAAGATCCGTTGTGCACTGAGTGCCGTCGAAAACGGCGTGCGCACGTCCCATATTATCGACGGCAGGGTCGCTCATGCGTGTCTGTTGGAGATCTTCACTGATGAGGGTGTCGGCACCCTGATTTCCCGTAACTGACGGCACCCGACAAGGAGTCTCCGGATGAAGCGCCTGCTTGCGACGCTGGTAATACTGGTTCTGGTCGGCTTTGCCGCATTCAAGGCGGGGGTCTGGTGGCTGGCGGATCAGCGCATGGCCGAGGCGAGACAGGCGCTGGAGCCCCACGGTGTTCTGCACAGGGGCAGCATCAGTTCCGGCGTCGAGGGCCGGTTGGTTCTCAACGACGCCAGCTGGCAGGATTTCGAGCTCACCCAGCCTATGGACATGGCGAGGGTGGAGCTTGATACCGGCTCACCCGTCAGCTTGCTCTCTGTCCTGTTCGACCCGGCTGGCATGCCGGAACAATGGACCTTGCGACTCGACGGCCTTGGCCTGACCCTCGACCCGACCATGCTTCGTAACTGGGTCACCGCAGAAGGCGCCAACAGCGAGGGCGATCCGGCCTTGTTTGCTCTTTCCTGCGCGCCAGATCCGCGCCAACAGCTGGGTAGCGGTGACCTGATCCGCATGGGCATCACAGCTCTCGCCGGAGATGGCTTCGTGCGACAGACTCCGGGCAATCTTCATGCTGAGCTGAATACCGTCAGCACCGGCAGTCTGGAGCTGGACTGGCGTGATGCCCGAATCCGGATCCAGGATGCCGAGCTGACCGTTTCCGGTGGCGCCGAGCCGATGACGCTGACCTTGCGTGATGGTGGCCTGATGCGTCGCATCGCCGCCTATTGCGCCCGCGAAGCCGGTATCGAAACCGGAGAATGGGCCGGGCGCGCAGTGCAGGCGCTGTCTGCCGGGCTTGAGGCCCGGGGCCTGGCCGCCAGTGACCAGCTGAAAGCGTTGTACCGGCAGTGGTTGCTGGAGGGCGGTGAGCTCACGGTAAATGTGCAGCCGGCTCAGCCACTGCTCGGGGTGCCCGTGAGAACGGCTGAAAACGAGGGTGCGGGCATGAGCTGGCCGGTTCGTTACAACGGTGCAGGCGTGCCGGACGTCTATCTGGCCGAGGCCGAGCCGGTTGTTCAGGAAACACCGGACGTGGCCGTCGAGCCGGTGGTGCCTCGTGAGGATCCTGAGATCGAAACCTGGTATCCGGCGAGTCTTGAAACCGCTGAACAATGGATTGACCGGCAGGTTCGTGTAACCCTCTCAAATGACAATGTTGTTGAGGGTCGTCTGGTGAGCGTCAGCGAACGCGAGCTGGAAGTGGCCCGGGTTATCGCTGGCGGTGAAGTCGCCTACCCGATGTTGATCCGGGCGATTACCAACTTTGAGGTTTGGCGGCGTGGCCGTGCACAATGATTCCAGTGGGAATCTGAGAGGAAACTATGTCGCAGTCCGATAGCAAATCCGCAGTGGTGCCGGGCATTCGTGACATGCTTGCCCGCCTGATATCTCTGCCTTCCATCAGCAGCGCGTCGGCAAAATGGGATCATAGTAACGAGCCCGTGGTGCGAACCCTGGCGGAGTGGCTCGAAGCCCTCGGGTTTGCCGTGGAAATTCTGGAAGTGCCCGGCATGCCCGGAAAATTCAACCTGATCGGAACCCTGGGCAGTGGCCCAGGTGGCCTTGTCTTGTCCGGCCATACCGATACGGTGCCCTTTGATGACAAACGTTGGCAGAGCGATCCCTTTACCCTGACCGAGCGGGACAATCGCTGGTACGGGCTGGGTACCTGCGACATGAAAGGCTTTTTCCCGCTGGCCATTGAAGCAGCAAGGGCCTTTGTGGACGAAGATCTCAAACAGCCCCTGATCATACTGGCCACCGCCGACGAAGAGAGCTCCATGGACGGCGCCCGGGCCCTGGCCGAAGCTGGCAAGCCCAAGGCCCGCTACGCGGTCATCGGCGAGCCAACCAGCCTGAAACCGGTGCGCATGCACAAGGGCATCATGATGGAGCGCCTGAAATTCGAGGGCCAGTCCGGTCATTCCTCCAACCCGGCCCTCGGCCGCAACGCCATGGAAGGGATGCACGAAGCGCTCACCGAGTTGCTGGCACTCCGGTCAGGCTGGCAGGAAAAGTACCGGAACCCGAACTTCGAGGTACAGTTTCCAACCCTGAACCTTGGCTGCATCCACGGTGGTGACAATCCAAACCGTATCTGTGCCCAGTGTGAGCTGCACTTTGATCTGCGCCCCTTGCCGGGCATGAACATGGAAACCCTGCGCCAGGCCATCCTGAGCAAGGTTCAGCCGATCGCGGACCGCCGGGAACTGTCCCTGGAATTCGAGCCGCTCTTTGACGGGGTTCCGCCCTTCGAAACTCCGGCCGATGCCGCTCTGGTCAAAGCCTGCGAGAAACTGACTGGCCATACCGCTCATGCCGTTGCCTTCGCCACGGAAGCGCCCTGGCTCCAGAAGCTCGGCCTGGAAACCCTGGTCATGGGGCCCGGATCTATCGATCAGGCGCACCAGCCCGATGAATTTATCGAGCTGTCCCAGCTTGATCCAACCGTTCAAGTACTGCGAGGGCTGATCCGACAGTTCTGTCTCTGAGTGTGGCGCAGGCACTTCCGACGCCTGCGGAGAGTCCTGGCGGGGAGGGTGTGCCAAAACCGTGGAGCGCCAGGGATGGCGCGACCGAGCCCTACAGGGACGTATTTACGGGCGTGTTTTGGCACACCCTCCTCGACAGGACTCGGCAAACTCCTCAAGATAAAGTACCTGCCTTTAGAAGATAACGAGAGACCAGGAGAAAGGTTTGAAATCAAACGACTGGCTGCATGGATTCCGCCATTCATCCCCTTACATCAACGCCCATCGCGGGCGGACGGTGGTATTGACCATTCCGGGGGATGCGATTGAACACGGGAATTTCATCAACATCATCCATGACATCGCGCTGCTGAGCAGTCTTGGTGTGCGGCTGGTCGTTGCCTTTGGAGCCCGCCCGCAAATCCAGACGCGGCTGGATGCTGCAGGAATCGAATCGTCGTTTTCAAAAGGTTTGCGGATTACGCCGCAAGAGCACCTCAGTATGGTGATGGAGGCCGTCGGTGGCCTGCGTGCCTACCTGGAGAGCCACCTTTCCATGGGTTTGGTGAATTCGCCGATGCATAATGCCCGTATCCGGGTGAGTGGCGGCAACTATGTGGCTGCCAAGCCCGTGGGTGTGCTCGACGGTATTGATTTTGGCCATACCGGCAAGGTGCGCCGGGTGGATGTGGCCGGGATCGAGAAACTGCTGGAGCTTGGTCACATTGTCCTGTTGCCGCCCATGGGCTATTCGCCCACCGGGGATGCCTTCAACCTCTCCTACGAGGATGTTGGCAGCCAGGTGGCAGCGGCACTGCAGGCCGAGAAGCTGATGGTGTTTATTGATGATCCCGGGTTACAGGAAGAGGACGGTACTTTGATCCGGGAGCTGTCGGCGCGCCAGGCGTCCGATCGTCTGGCGGCCGGTGCGGTGACCGGTCACGATGCCGACTTGCTGCGAGCTGCCTGTGATGCCTGTGTGAAGGGTGTGCGTCGCGCCCACATCATCAGCTATGTGGATGACGGCGCCCTGCTGAAGGAGCTCTTCACGCGGGATGGCGCCGGCACGTTGGTCAGTGGTGATCACTACGAGCAGTTCCGCCAGGCCCGGGTCGAGGACATCGGCGGGATTCTGGAGCTGATCCAGCCGCTGGAAGAGCAGGGCATTCTGGTTCGCCGCTCCCGGGAGATGCTGGAAACCGAGATTGACCGCTTTGTTGTGGCGGAGCGCGACGGCACTATCGTGGGCTGTGCCGCTCTGTACAGCTACCCTGAAGAGGGTGCCGGCGAGTTGTCCTGCTTCGCGGTAGACCCGACCTATCGCCGGGCCGGGCGGGGCGATGAGATTCTGGCAATGGTGGAGAAGCTGGCCAGGGGGCAGGGTATCCAGAAGCTGTTCGTGCTCACCACCCAGACGGAGCACTGGTTCCGGGAGCGGGGCTTCCAGCCTTCGACAGTGCAGGCCCTGCCCGGGCCGAAGCTGGCTGCCTATAACACCCAGCGGAACTCAAAGGTGTTCTTCAAACCGCTCTGACAGGGCGGCCAGATGTTCAGTCCTCTGGGGTTCCGGTTGCTCTGACAGCGTCTTGACGGCCTTGTAAAAGTCCGCAAAGTCGTAGCCTGCATTCCGAAGCATCTGACGGAACGCCGGTACGTGCTGGTTGTACTGACGAAACAGCGCCAGGTTGGCATTGTTCAGGCTGACTGGTACCGGTCCGAACGGGCCCGGTTCGGACCACTCTGCGGAAAGTTCCTGATAGGCAAGAGCCAGCTCTTGGTAAATGGCCGCCTTGCGATTCCGCAGTTGCTGGTCTGGCAAGACGTCCTGCTGAGCATAAAGAACGTCCAGCCGGGCACTGAAGTCTTCGACCAGGGACAGCGTCTGGTTTCGGCGAGCCAGGCGGTCCAGTGCCTCCTCGAACTGGCCGGGTTTGCCCTGGTCCGATAGCCAGAGCCTGAGCCCTTCCAGCTCCACCGCGGTGGCAAAGCTTTCGTTAAATGCCGTGTCATCGGCGATGTAGACCACCCGGTGTGCCAGCTCATGGAACATCAGGGCGACCATGCGATCCTCCGCCAGTCGGGTAAAGCCGGTGTGCAGGGGGTCATCGAACCAGCCGAGGGTGGAATAGGCCGTCACGCCGCCGATAAACGTGTCGAAGCCCTTGTTGCGAAACTGCGACTCCTCGGCACGCGCATCCGCCAGGCTGTAGTATCCCCGGTAGGCCTGACAGCCGAGCACCGGATAGCACCAGCGGTGCGGTTCCAGGGAGAACTCCGGCACAGCCACCAGGTTCACCACTACCCAGGGTCTGTCGAGATCCACGTAGTCGCTGAAGGCTTCTCCCACCGGCAGGGCCAGTCGTTGACCGGCGAATTCCCGGGCCTGTTGCGCTACCGTGAGTTTTCCCCGAAGGTCCACCGGCGTTGAGGTGTCGGAGAGAATGTCGTCGACCGGTTCCGCCGACATCATCAGGGAGAGATGGCCACTGACAGCCTGCGAATAGTAGCCAATGGTCGAACAGCCGTTAAGCATTGTTACCAGTAGCAAAAGTAGATAGATCTGACTAAGCTGTTTCATGGGTCAGGATGTTATAGTGGATTGGTTTGCCTGTGGGGGCCAGG
>Ga0208919_1001867_pt1 | contig 11580 bp, 19 predicted proteins | sample 4_EtaG_FD_184076 | JGI IMG/M metagenome (GOLD analysis project Ga0208919, IMG submission 184076) | Marine viral communities from the Subarctic Pacific Ocean - 4_ETSP_OMZ_AT15127 metaG (SPAdes) (version 3) | ecosystem: Environmental > Aquatic > Marine > Oceanic | place: Pacific Ocean | collected...
AGAAAATATAACACTTGATGTTGGATGAATATCACCATTAACATTTCTTTCTGAAATAAAAATGTATGGTTTATCAAAGTTAAAATCGTTTAACAGAACTACATCAGTATCAACCCACAAACCACCATGCTCATGTAGTATTTGAAATCTAAATTGATTTGAAAAGCCAGATGGTGAACCCTTATTGAATCCATTATTATAATACCATATTTCTTCTTTAGGTATTATATCATTTGCATCACAAAGTATTACACCTGATGGTACGTTTTTTACATCATCATATACATACAGATTATATACGAACCCATTCTGAATAAATGAGTTTATCGAAATTATATGTTGTGGAAATAGTCTATCTCCTATCCATAGACTTTTTGCAATCTGCTTATCTAGTTCTTCTCTTTTTACCACCTTGTCCTCGATACGGTTTTACAGAACTTTTCTTAGTTCCTCTACCAGCACCTTGTCGTGTTTTCTTAATATTTCTTTTTGGTTTATCAACACCACCTACCATTAAGACATCCTTTCAAGCATAACACGCTTTGTTTGCATACCAACAACCCTATCAACTTCAACACCATTCTCTTCTATTACTACTGTAGGTACTGAACGAACATTGTATTTTGTTGCTGCTGAACTATCCTGATCTATATCTATAAATTCAATTGGGTGTCCTGCACCAGCTATTTCTTTCATTACAGGTTTAAAAGTCTGACAAGGGCCACACCAAGTCGCACTAAAATATTTTGCTGTCTTCATTAGTTTAATCTCCTTGACATATTTACGTTAGATAAAAGTTCACCATCTTGGTTATATGGCCATCTGTATTCACCATACCTCTCATCTTCTGTTTTCCATTTAAGAAGAACCAATTCTTTTAGTTCTTTTATTTCTTCACTTAGTTGCATAACCTGCTCAAGTAACTTTGCTTGACCACGTTTTAACTGCGCTGTTCTATCCACTAAATCTCCTTTGCTGATTCTTCAGCTGCTTTTTTTTCTTCTTTGATTTCTTTTTTAAAGTCTTTTTTCTTACCACCATGATAATCGTAAGCATGTCCCTCTTCAATCAACACGTCATTCACACTTACCCAGCCATCAGTCGATAAATCAATTCCACTATCAGGGCTAGCAATACACTCATTGATATGATCCCCAACGTATTCAGGCGATACAAAGATTTCTCCAAGAACTCTACCGAACTTACCAGTTCCAAAAGATTTAAGCTTGAAATTTCCTGCTTCAAGGAGTTCTTTGTTTCTTGCTTTTGCTGCAAGTCCTTTTTTCTTTTCATCTAAATCCCTAGTTCTACTTTCCCAAGTATCGATACCCATGTATCTAATACGTTTTTTTATTTTTAAATCGAAACCCAAATCAATATAACAATCGATTGTGTCTCCATCTAAAACTTTAATTAGTTGTGCTTCATACTCTCTAACATCTAATTTCTTTGCCATTACTATTCTCCGTTTAACCGAAGAAAAGTCTTCGGCTATCTTTTAAGATTCATTCCAATTTGGCTTGCAACTAATAAACATTTTTCAGTAGTTGCATTCCACTCTCCATTATAAATATTATCAAGTATCCTAAGTGCCTCAGATTGGGTAATCTTTTTTTCATACATCTCATTACCATGTAAGTATTGTTTTGAATCTGATGCTGAGTTGGCTATCTTATCTACTACCTCTGTTAATTCTTTAAATCTTAAATAACCATCATATGATAATGGTAGGCTATGTGTTCGTGAATGTGCCATTACAACATATTTTTCATATTGGCTTTTTTTATGTCTTGCGTTACCTTTTTGTATCATCTACTTTAACTCCAGATCTGTTTCTTGTATATTCTTGAAAATCTTCTTTACTAATTAATTCTCTTTTACTTTCACCAACTTTTCTTCTGTATAATGTTTCTCCACCATCGGGTGTTTCGAATATATAACCTAAGTCAGCACTACCTTCTGCTATTTCTTCTGCTAACTTATTAACTTCTTTCATATCACCATCTTTACCCTCATGGAAATCATCAGCAAAATGTTTTGTAGCTTTCATATCACATTCTAAACAATTGTAATCAGAACCTATATAGTCATAATCTAATTCGAAAGTAGACTTACCACAATGCTCACACACCCATTTTGCTTGTTCTTCTTTATCGGTTTCTCCAGGCACTCTTTCACCATCTATACTATTCATATTAAGAAAGAAACCTTTACCCGATCGTATCTCTTTCATAATAGCTTTAACTATTGCTTGTCTTCCAGCAGCAGAGTGTAAGTTAGTATCTCTAAGTTCTTCTAAAACCGTTTCAATCAGTTTTTCCATTGTTGTCTCCTATATAAAAAAAAGCCCGAACAATTAAATAACTGAACGGGCTTCGTGTGGGAATGAGAGAGTAAAATCATTCTAAATTTTTATTAAGTATTTTGCTTAACCTTTTAGTTAAAATCTTTGCAGATTTCTTTTTATCTAAATTTTTCTTAATAGCTTCTTTATAAACTTCAACTATTAATTTGTTATTTTTATTATTCATATATAAATATATAAAGAGTGCCTAAAAACGTAATTTATTTTCAGGCACTCCAACCTTTTTTTAGGAAGCGTATTCTGCTTCGGTTTCCTTGATTTCTTCTTCGTTGAAGAGGTTCTCATCTGAACCATCAGAGACATACTTCTGAACTAACTGCTTGATGAAAGTTCTCTCAGAATCTGCACCACCTGAACTATCAAACTGAGGATAGACACAGACTTCAGCAGCCTCATCTAATCCAAAACCATCAAACAACAAACCACCCATCTCAACAGAAGTTCTTGTTGAAACACCACTAGCGAACTTACCATCTTCTGAAGAAGCCTCAACTCTTGTTGAATGTGCTATCTCAGAGACAGCTTTCAACAACTCAGGATCGACATTTGGATAAAGGTAGGAAAGTAATCCCAACTCTTCTGTATCATTAAGAACATCCATCTCAACAATAATAAATCTGTCCATCAAAGCCTTATCCATAACTCGTGTAGAAGTGTATTCATTACCGATGTTAGCCGTAGCTACGAATGTAACACCCTTAGCGACTTTGATAGTAGCCTGACCATCAGCCTCATCAAGTCTGATATATCTCTGTCCTTCATCAAGAACCGTCATCAAGATATTCCAAGCATCAGGATGAGCCCTTGATAACTCATCAAGAAGAACCACAGCGTTTGGAGTTTGAATTGCTTTAACAAACAATGATTCTGAAAAGTAAGTTCCATCTTTCTTATCAAAGTGAACATTACCAATCAAAGTAGCTCGTGGGTCTTGTGTCGCACCCAAGTTAAAGTAGAAGTCAGGACGACTTAGTGAATCAACTAACGACTTAGCTGCGAGTGTCTTACCACAACCGGCAGGACCCGTCATAAGAATATTCTTACCACGAACAGCCGACCTAACAAGATACTTCCATTTAAGTTCTTTCATCACCAACATCTCAGGTTTCAACTTGTAAGAACTATGAATGAAGTTAAGAACTTCAGCGTGATCTTCTGGAACAGCAAGTTCCTCTGCATTAAATACAGGAGCCGAAGTAGCTTCAAATTCACTCATTGGAACTTTCCACCAATAAGTCCTATCATTTTTACCAGTCCTACGTTCAAGAGCCATACCTTGTTCGAAAGCCCTCTTACGGGTGCCAGTTCCAATTGCTGATGTATGTTTATTACCATCAGCATCCCATGCGTTAAATCGATTACCCGATTTCTCTATTTTTACAACTATATTATTCATTTCATTCCCTTTTGTTATTTTACTCAATTTAAGATTTTTCTCTCATTTCTTATACCTAAATATACGAACAAAACCTGGTGTAAGTCAAGCCTTTTTTTCACTTTTTTTTGAACCAATGTAAAGTTCCATTAAACGTTTCATATGCTTCATAACCGCATTTTTTAACCCAAAGACATTTCCAATTATATTCATCTTTTCTAAAATTAGTTGATTTCATTTTATATCCACACACACATTTAGGATTATTTCTATACAGTAGATTGATTAGAAACTTTATGACTTCTCCAAGAATTTCTTATTCATAGTCTTAGCCAAAGCCGATACTGAATTGACATCGATGAACTTAGCATCTTTACCATACATTACTTTGAAGTCACCCATATTTTCACTTCTATCATAATCACCACCAATAAAGTAACTAATAACTTTAACACCCTTGTTTCGTATTTCTTTCATCATTTTCTTTGTGTGACCAACAGCTTGTTCATTGTAGTAACTGATATCGTTATTACTGAACATTGGCATTCCATCAGAAAAGTTTAGGAAGTAACTCTCTTTATCTTTTGAACCCTCACTAATCTTATCCATAATAGCTTGGTAACATAATCCCTCAGGAGTAGTTCCACTAACAGTTAGTGTTTTCCAATACTTCTTAATGTGAGACATCTTATTCTTTCTACTATCGTAAGCCATCAAGATAGCGGGTCTCTCACTATCGTTTCTTCTATAACCACCACTACCATAACTTGTGTATCTAACTGAAACATCAACTGATAAACCTTGTATCATTGAAGCCGCTTTACAAATAGCGACAGTAGATTTAATAGTGTTAGTCCACTTATCTCCATTCATACTACCACTAGCGTCAATCGAAATATGTAAGTGAGCGTCAGCGTAACTATCAGTAAAGACAGAAGAGAAAACTCTATCATTACCAAAACCTAACTCAGCAATTAATCTCTTATCAATTCTACCACTATCTTTACGTGTCCACTTGGTATCTCTACTCTCATTACGAACTTTAAGTTTCTTACCTAACATAGTTCCAAGTCTCATACCCTCAACAATAGTACTTTCCATTCCTTCAGAAGTGTAGTATCTTTGTCTAAGAGCTTCACATAAATTATTTTCAATCAAACTATCAGTAATTCTATCAATGACAACACAGTTAGTTTTACCTTTACCATACTTATCTTTGTAATAATCATACTCATTTCCAAGTGTTTTATCACCAACCTCAGTAAGTCTCATACCACTCTCTTCAATTGACTTTAACTCACCAGCGTATTTCTTAGCCAACTTAGTTTTTTTAGTATTACCATCAACAAATTCTTTTTGCTTTTCAAATGCTCTATCTAATTGTTTCTTTTGAGCTTCTGTAAGTTGAATATCACTACCATTAGAATGACCTCTTGAAACATCACCACTTGACATAGCTTCTTTTAATCCTTCAAACTCTTCATCAGAAAGTGTCTTTGGTTCACCATCACTACCACTACCATCACCACTCTCAGTAGATTCTTCACCACCCTCACTAGCAGGTTTACGTTCCACTTCACCATAACTATTTTCTTCTTCAATACCATCATCTAAGTTATCAAGAATAACATTGTAAACTTCAAGTGCTACTTTGAATGCATCCTTTGTATCTTTAAGAACGGATGGGTGATTTTTTACAAATACTATATCATAAATCTTATCTAAATCAGGAAGAACATCCAACATACGATTTTCATTAGTCAAGTTAAGTAATCTGAATAAGTATGAATCCCAATCATTAGAAGTGTATTCATCAGACTTTATTGCTTTGTCGATGATATTAGAATGGAAATAAGTTTTATACATCGAATGGTAGTAACCCTTATAACCAGGAGAGTTTTTAAATATGAAATAATCAATACGTCTATCTTCAACATAGTTAAGAAGATTTTTTAGATGAGCTAATACTTCATTCTCACTATAACCTTTCTTATAACCTTTTATCTTAACTTCTTCATTGACGATATATCCACCAGCTAATTCTTTTAAGAAGTCAAAGTCAGAAAGTTTAATGTGTGAACCCTCATGAAGAGCCAAACCAACAATACTATCAAAGTTCTTATCTTTAATATTAGAAGAGATGACAACCTTTTTACCATCAGTATAAGAATCATCACCACTACTGAAAGTAACAGGAATATCATTCCTACCAGTAACAATATTAACAAAGTTAGCAATCGACCTACGATAAGCCGCTAATGCTATTGTGTCTACTTTAGGTTTTTTAACTTCTTCGTCATCATCCCAACTATCAAATATGGAAGTTCTCCTACCATATGTATCATCCATCCAAAACGAAGAATTAGAATCGTTAGATTTAGTACCGATACCATACTTCTCACGAAGAGCCATCGGATTAAAGTGTTTGATTTTTGTCATTTTTTCTCTCATTTAACTACCTAAATATACGCATAAAGGACCATATAAGTCAAGCCTTTTTTTCATTTTATTTTCATTGTCCATTTACGTAGTCTTTTTGGTAATAGTTCAAAGTGATTGATTTGCTCCAACATTTTAGACTTGTTACCTAATGATATTTCATCATTACCGAATAACTCTTTTAACCATTTGATAGTATTCTGATATCCGTTGTCTTTGTAGTATAACATAGTCTTATTATATAAGGTGTCGTAATTCATATGTTTGATAGTGCATACATCCTTTACAACCTTACGTTTGGGTTTAGGATTATATAGATTATGGTAGTATTGTTCTAACCACCTATCCCAACTATTGTCTGCATATATACCTTTAGCAGCTCTTGTGTTGCCAACACTACGTCTATCTAAACGTTTTAAGTCTTTTGATTTTTCTTTAGATACAGGTTGAACATAACCACCTGTCTTGTGAGGATATACAGTATGAGCTGAATAGGCTTCTACTTCTGAACAATCTAAACACTCTGTATAACCAAGATGTGCTCGTTGTTTATCTAAGTCAACGTCACATTTAATACACTTATTCATATCTGGAATATACGAAATAAATCAATACGTGTCAAGCTTTATTTTTATTTAAAATAATTAAAATAAATTAGTTTTTTTTAGATGTTTTTTATATGTATTATTGGTATAAGTACCCTTTGGGAGAGTAATCAAAGACCAGGCGTCAAATCTTTAAAAAAACGTATAATTAAACTCTTTTATATCCCTCATAAACCACCATTTAACTGTAGCTCTACTCTCATCATCATAGTATAATCTGAAGTCTTCTAACCTACTAGACCTGTTATCATGTCTTAACTCTCTATGATGTTTCCATATGGATATGTCTTTATCTAACTCTAACTTGTTTGCTATATAATGATAATCTTCTTCTAAGGTTTCAAATCTAGCTATATGGTCTACTAACTTTATTCCATCATTGTATATGAAATCAACTTGTGGTCTTCTCCACATAGGAATCTTTCTTGGTGGGTGGTCTCCTAATCTTACATACTCTCTCTTCTTCAACCATTTTATCCATTCAGGAAAAGACATTTCTACAGCTGCTCTTCTTGTCTTATGTTCGTATGGGAATTGTCTTGGCATTCTATAAAAGGTATAATAGGATACCATACGATCGTATGGGTTTCTTATGAATGTAAACTTCCATAGATTATCCCAATCATATATCTCATCTCTTAGTAGGAAAGCACTCATGTGTTTCTTTTCCATATCTCTTTCAGTATATGGTTGTGGTGCTTGTATTAATTGATTTAATGCATTACGTATAGAAGTTCCACCCGTCTTAGGAATGTGCATGAAAAAGAATTTGTGTTCATTTGATAAGAGCATCTTCTATCAGTTCCTTTATTTTATAATGTCCTAATTGATTAGGGTGGCTAGCAGTTCCTTCAAAATATTTACTATTAAAAACTTTACGATTTTTAAGTACTACAAATGGTGATTCACTTACAGGTCCGTCTATGATATTATCATTTTTTTCCCAAGCTTGATATACATCATTTGCTTCTAACAAAGTAGTTAAGGATTTTTTAATATCCAAAAAGTTATCTGTATTAATTAAAGATTTAAATCTATCATCTACAATAAACTCACCACCATAATTGTGCATAAATAAATATGTACAACCAATACCATCTAATGCAGATTGTATAGAATATGTGAATAGACTTGTGTGATATCTAAACCAATACTCATCTTTATTCCTAACCCATTCTAAATATCCATCATCTGAAAGATTGTGTGATCTAAATGCTTTACCATCTTGTTCTATCCATCTTATATCAGGTGGAATAACTACCAACACAGTATCTTCACTATTAATCTTATGGATGCAATCAAATACTTGAGACACTATCTTTGGGTATGAGTTACCCTGAGATGAATAGTTTTTATATGGTTTATCAAATAGTGCAACAAAAGGTTTCTCACCACTTTTTAGTTCAGCACCTACACCCCAACTATCTCCGAAGCAATAAATCATAATACCCATTCCTATTCTTTACAGTCATATCAATCGTTTCATCATAGTAAGCAACTCCGTCTCTCCAACAATAACCAAACCTAACTCTCTTTCTACCTATATATACTGGACACTTTACATCCAACTCTTTATATGCTATCAGTCTATGTCTACCATCTATAATATTCATATCGGTATCCAAATCTAATGGTAAATGAACGTGAGGAATTATTAGTTTGAAATAATCTATAAGTGAACGATTTGATGCTTCTTGAAATCTTTCCCAAACACAAAGACATACAGCACCTCTCTTCTCTCTCACTTTGTGTTGTAGATGTGGTGGTTCGTCTAACCAACCTTGAGGTGGAGGCCAATCGTTTACAGATATGTCAAATGGATTAACCCAATCGTGTGGTTCTTCTCTGTAAAATTCTTTGAAGAAATTGATTTCATCAGTTGAGGTCTGGATATCTTTCATAATCATCTAATAATCTAAACGTTAGTATCCATTTCATATCTTCCTTTTCATCCCATTCTTCGTAACCTTCAAATACACAATTACCTGGTTTAGTCATATTTTTTATAACCTTTTGTATTTGGTCTTCTTCATTACAAATAATAGCAATCTTATCACCATCGGTTTTTACATAAACAGCATTATCATATCGATTGTATACCGTATTCTCTTTCATACCCATTACATTTCTTCACCATAAAGACTGAATTTCTTTATTGGTTCAGGTTTAACTACACCATCGTCTGTAAATATTTCACCTGCTTGTGCGTCTATATCAAACTTAGTAGAACCATTCATTATGAAAATGGCATTTAGACAATCCGTTAACGTAGCATGAACAACCTCATCACCCTCAATAGACCACCTATCACCAGGTGGAACTCTTTTTGCAATTATATGTTTCATATCAATCCTTCAATAGTTCTTTTGTATTGGTTTGTTTATCAACAAAATATTTCTTTAGAACACTTAACTTATCTTCGTAGCTAGACATTATATCTATTTCTTTATCAAGTGTTTCAATGATATCAGGATGTTCTGCTAACGCTACATGATTATCTAACAAGTTATTAATGTTAACCTTATGTTTAGCAATATGACCTTCAAAGTATTTTGTTAATGCGTCTATTAGATCGGTTCTTCCTCTCATAATAATCTCCTTAATTTAGTGGAGCTGGTGGGATTCGAACCCACGTCCAGTCTGTCTTTAATAAATAGTCATTCACAACTTAGTTAGTTCCAAATCGGTAGTTACTAACAACCCACCATGTCCCCATTTACACAGATGAGTTTAACTGATAGAGTTTAATGTCACTCTACATTGACGATCATGTCTAACTTATTTTATGACCGAGTGTTAGACTACTCAGTATCTTATGCAGCGTATGCGTAAGATGGTTGAGAATCAGAAACGAAATTATCAAATCCCATTTCAGCATTGGCTAAGTGCCAATCGATTTCCAACCCTTGTAGCGATAATTCGCCATTTTGGTTTTGTGAGTCTTTTGTTTCGAGACCTACTCAATCTCCGTTGCACTATTTTACCAAACAACATCTGTCGATACCGTTCAGCCCCATATTATTAAATAGGTTAGTTTTCATTATAACCTATCTTATATTTTACAAAGTTAACTATATCCTCTGCTATATTTGTATGTGTAAATTCATCCATACCCTCAAAGCCAGGAGAAGAGTTAACCTCACATATCTTATATCCACCATTATCGAATAGTAAATCAACACCTGCTATATCCAACCCTAATAGTCTTGCTGATTCACCACCTAACCATTCTATATCTTCTGTAATCTGATAAGGTATTCCCTCACCACCTCTTGTAATGTTTGCTCTGAAATCATCATCGGTGGATTGTCTCATCATACAACCTGCAACTTTACCATTGATTACTAATACTCTCAAGTCCTTACCATATGAATCCTTAACAAACTCTTGTAGTATGATATCGTAACCCTCATTAGTTATCTCTGCCATCTTGATTAGTTGTGCTAATTGTTTTTTAGTTTCAGCCATAAAGACACCTGCACCAAACGAACCACTTAATGTTTTTATGATAACAGGAAAGTTAAGATGTTTCTCTACCCAATCTAAGTTAATCGGATGTTTAAGTAGTAACGTTTTAGGAACTGGTAGATTAGACTCAGCTAATATCTGTTGCGTATATAACTTATCTTTAACTGTGTCTATTGCACTACTACCATTGATAAGTGTAACACCAAGTCTTTCTAAGTGTCGTATGATAGCTTTGATAAAGTAAGTCGTTCCACTACCTGTTCGTGGTATTACGAAGTCAGGCAACCATCTTGGTTTACCACCAACTATGATAGACTTTCTATCCTCTCTATCTACAAATATATCTACATCATTTGGATTAACCACACGTATCTTAACATCTTGTTTCTCAAACTCTTCTACAAGTTTTCGAGTTTCCCAAGATTCTTCTATAGGGTTTTTATATAATATCCAACCGTTCATTTCCAATAAGTTTCTCCCCAGAGCTTAGTTGTTTCAGGAAAGGTTTCTAACATAATCTCTTTCAATGCTCTTGCGTATTCTTGTATCTCAACTTGTGATGTCTTCTCATCCCTAAGTTCTATGAAATTCATTATAGATTGAAACGATGCTGTCCACCACACCTTAGTATATACTGTAAGTGGTAAGATACTACGAGCTTGTTCACGAGCCATTCCCATATCTAATAACTCTTTGTAAGTTTCTATGGTTTTCGTTTGAGCTTCTCTCCACTTCATCGTAGCTGTTATTTGGTCATCAACTAATCCATCACTAGCTTGTTTATTATCATCTGATTGTTTTCTAAACTCTGTTGGTTCATAGAACTCATCATACGGAACATACCTACCACTAATCTCATTCCACGCATGGTCTTTAGTAACGTGTGCTGATGTAGTCTCAATACCAACCACGTGTTTATACCATTGTCTCATTACGAACTCTGGAGCTTTAATTATAAACATTGCGTGTTGGTGTCTGAAAGGACTGAAGTGTTTATGTTTGATTAGGAACTTAGATAACTTTCTATCTTTTTCCTCAAACGTGTCACTCCTACCACCAAACGACACCCTTGCAGCATTAACTGGTGTTAAGTCATCACCTAACTTATCTACAACTTCTATATAACCTTTATCTAATACATCTATTTTCATTTAAACTTCCTTATTGCTTCGTGTTCCCAATTAAACCAATCTAAAACCTCTACTTGTGATTTATATACCTTTAACAATTCACTTTTTCTTTTTATCATATCGTCATCTAATTTTTCACCCCTACCAAACACCCATAGTTTCTCAGGTCTAAGGTGTGACAATACATCGTGACAAGCT
>Ga0208919_1001869_pt1 | contig 11575 bp, 9 predicted proteins | sample 4_EtaG_FD_184076 | JGI IMG/M metagenome (GOLD analysis project Ga0208919, IMG submission 184076) | Marine viral communities from the Subarctic Pacific Ocean - 4_ETSP_OMZ_AT15127 metaG (SPAdes) (version 3) | ecosystem: Environmental > Aquatic > Marine > Oceanic | place: Pacific Ocean | collected...
CGGATTGCGCGATTCCGGAGGCAACTTCGAATGTGCGATCCTGGCTGCCATCATTCACGAACAGGATTTCGTAAGCGATCTCCATGGGGTCGACAGCTTCGCATATCTTTTTATGCAGCAAGGAAACGCTGTCCTCTTCGTTGTACAGAGGCACGACTATGGACAACTGCGGCTGGTCGATCAGCACCTATATTATCTTCCGTGTTATTATTTAAATTACAGTTAGAAATCTAGAGTAATACACCAATACGTGCAACTCTTTCATCCACTTGCAAGTTCAGATCATGGATAGTCGGACAATGTCGCTAACCGCGCCACCTGAAAAAACACTCATCGATTCCCATTGTCACGTGCACAAGCCGGAGGATTTCTGCGGGTTGATTGAACGCTTGTTTGGATGTGAAAGCATTGATGACTTTGCACTTTGTATAGTCGAAATGGGGGACTCAAGGTGGTTTGAGGCTATCAGGTCTGGAGAGGCGCTGAAAGCGCTTTCGAGCCGCATTCGGAACCAGCTTATGTTAGAGGAGGTCGATCAATCTTCTTTGCAGCTCAATTGGCATGCCGGTGGTATGGATCGCAGTATCAGGCTGTTCAGTTCCCGGCAGGTGAATAGCCACGAGAAGCTGGAAGTGATTGTTGTAGGCAATATAGATGGCGTTTCGGAGGGTTTGCCGGTTGAGCAATACCTTCAGGAATTCGGTGCTTCTGAACTGGTCATTTTGCCATGGGGCGTCGGAAAATGGTTGGGCAACAGGGGGCGCATTGTTTCTCGTTTGATTCACACCCATAAAGAGAAGTTTGTGCTGGGAGATAACGGCGGTAGGCCCTCATGGTGGCGCGTACCGCAGTTTCACGAGGCCAACGCCATCGGTATGCCGATTCTGGCGGGTTCTGATCCGCTGCGTGTAGGACAATACTCTGAGAGGGCGTTTGGCTATGGTGACGTTTTCCCGGGTCAATTCACCAGCGGCCATGAATGGATAGCGCAAGTAAAAGGGCTGACGGCATCTCTAGACACATTTGGCCGGCGGGTTTCGACTTTGACTTTTATTCGTGAACAGCTGGGGCTGCGCATACGGAAACCGTCCAATAAAACCTTTAATTCATTGTGAAAAGTGTCGAACCCTGGGTGTGAACTCACCCTTGAAGGTTTACCAATCACTGCTTAAAGCAGCCCCTGTTCTCGATACCAGGCAACTGTTCTCCTCAAGCCCTCTTGCAGAGATATCGATGGATGGTATTGGAGCCGATTTTCGGCCTTGCGCGTATCAAACGCCCGGTTGTTTTTATAGAACCTGACCCGTCGTCGGTGGAGGATCGGTTCTATACCGAAGGGCACGCAAATCAATTCGCAAAGTGTTGCCGCGGCATAAAATAAACTGTAGGGAAAGGTCAGCCTTGGCGGCTCTGCACCCAGCGCTTTGGCCACCTCGCCCACATAGTCACGCAACGGCAGGTAGCCATCGGGGCCGCCCACTATAAACACTTCTCCATCAATGCCTTCTACCGTCATTGCTTTTGCAAACGCTGACACTACATCGTCAATGTAAACCGCATGAAAGTTTTCCTTGCATTCTCCCAGAAAGAAAAACCGTCCCTTGGACAGCATTTTAAACATTTTCAGCATCCGTAAGTCGCCGGGACCATACATGGAGCAGGGGCGAATGACGACAATCTCCATATCGTTCTTGCCCATTTTCGAGCGCACATATTCTTCCGATTCGAGCTTGGTTTCCTGATACAAGTCGCCCGGATTGAAAGGAGCGTCTTCGGCAGCTGGCGTTACAGCAACGTCCCCATGAACACCGATTGTTGAGCAATGCAGGAAGCGTTTTACGCCTGCTGCGGCGGCCGCATCAATCAAAAGCTGAGTACCGGTGACATTTATACGGCGGTAGCTGTCGGCTTTTCCCGATGCGTAACGGAAGTTTGAGACAGTATGAATGACAAAGTCGGCGCCAGTGACCAGTTTTTCGATCATGGCATCGTCTGAAATTTCGCCGACAATCGTATCTTCCGCACGGCTATCAACCTGGTCGGTTTTATCTTCAGTATGTGCATGGGCCCGAACGCGGTAACCTTCATCCAGAAAGTGCTTGACCAGCGCAGTGCCCAGAAATCCGGTTGCGCCGCTGATCGCAATCAATCCTTTTTCCATTGTTGTTTGCTCCGGTATTACCAAATGTGGCTCTTGAATCTGAGTAAGATTATCATGTTGGCGGGTATCGATCGGACTCCGAATGAATATATTGCGAATAATTCCGCGGATGATAGATTTTTTGAGCTCCTTGACACATTTTGGCGGCTCGACATGAACATAACGAATTCTAATGATTGGCTGATGCAATGCCAGAGTTAAGCAGCAAACCTTCCGGTTCAGAACAGGTCTATGATCTGCTTGTGTGTGGTGGCGGCATTTTTGGTGTCAGTGTTGCTTACGAGGCGGCGAAAAGAGGTCTCAAAGTATGTTTGGCTGAAAAGCATGATTTCGGGGCCGCAACATCCGCCAACAGCCTGAAAATGATTCATGGGGGCTTGCGTTATTTGCAGTCCTTCGATGTGAAGTACGCTTTTATATCCGCCAGGGCGCGCCAGGATTGGCTGCGTTTTGCGCCGGAGCTGGTTCGCCCCTTGCCATGTTTTATGCCCACGACCAGAAAGCCGGGTAAAAGCAGGTTGCTGGTCGGTGGCGGATTAGCTTTTTACAACCTGCTTACCGCCTGGCGTAATCGAGGCATGGCTGATGAGGTGGTTATTCCCAATGGCGGCTTGTGTTCGCTGGATACCCTTACGCAGTGTACCGAAGATCTGATGAGCGAAGGCATGACAGGCGGCGCCTACTGGTATGATGCTCAGGCAATCAGCACGGAACGGCTTTTGATTTCTCTGCTGATGCAAGCGAAGCAGGCCGGCGCTGACATCAAAAACTATTGTGAAGTTGCTGCAGTCAGAAAAGATTCATCCCGAGGAGATTTCGTTTGTCAGTTGCATGAGGCGAAAGCAGGGAGCAAAAAAACTCAGATACGTGCCTCGTATTTTGCCGATTGCAGCGCTCAGGCACAGTTTTCCCGGTCATGCTTTGGTTTTTCGGAGCCGATCAGCTACGTTCAGGCAGTGAATGTGGTGGTCTCCAAAGCCCTGGCCAAAAATGCGATTGGCTTGAGCATGAAAGACGCATCGGGCGAGTCGAGGCTTATGTTTATGTCGCCCTGGGGCGAAGGCTACTCTCTCATCGGGACATGGTATTTTGATACGGACAGAACGACGGTAAGCCCCGGCACATTGCAGGAAATTGTCGATCAGGTGAATAGCGCCTTTGATAAGGTGAAGATGGTGCCAGAAGATATTGTGCAGGTGCATGTGGGACATTTACCCTCCGATCAGGTTAAGTTGAAGCAAAGCAGTGCCGATGCGTCGCTTTTGAAACACGCCCGGATTGAGTCTTTGGAAGCACATGATCCGAATTTGAGCGGAGCCTATCGAATTGTTGGCACCAAGTGGACGCTGGCACGATACCAGGCCTCTGTTTTTCTGGATCGTTTGGCTAAAGACCATAATCTGTCGGTAGGCTCGACAACCTTTGGCAACGCGCGAGCGAAAGTGCCTCAGATTGATACCCTGGCACGGCTGCGAAAGCTTGGTTTGTCCGAAAGTCAGTTGGCCTACATAAGGCGATATTTTTTTGCGGCTGGTGAGCAGATTCTGGCGCTTTGTGAACAGGAACCGGGTTTGCTTGAGGCTGTTCCCGGAGAGGTTGATTGTATTCGCGGGCTGGTCAGATACGCCATTGAGTTTGAAGCCGTGCGTTCACTTGAAGATTTGCTCGTCAGGCGTATGCCCTTTGGGAATGCACAATCTCCAAAAAATAAAACTGTTCGATACTGCGCTCAGGTATTATTCCAGCATTTGGGCCAGTCACTGACCGACGAAGATTTGAGGGTAGAACAGGAAAAACTGCGAAATTTCTATCTCAAGATAAACCCATCCTGAAGTGAATGGATATCAGCGGAACAAAGGAATGAAATATGTCCCATGGAAACGCACTGACGCCTTTTTTTATCTTTGGTAGTCCTCGCTCTGGCACCTCTTTGCTGAGTCGAATGATCGATAGTCATGAGCAGTTAGTGGTGCCCAATGAGTCACTGATTTTCAAAATGTTTTCCTCCTTCATCCATTGCTATGGCGATTTGTCTCAGTTGGAAAACCAGAGTGTGTTGCTCCGGGACATACTGGCAACGCGTGTGATTGGCTACTGGCAGCCGAAACCGGATTTTGAAACCGTTTTAAGCCTGATCAAGCGCCCGGGCTTTGCCGGTGTAATTGAGGCCTTGATTTGCTCCACAGCAATAGACAAAAAGCTGAAGGCCTGGGGGGAGAAATCACCCGGTCATGTTTTTTACTGGAATGAAATCAAGCGGGAATTCCCTGAAGCCAAAGTGATCCATATTGTCCGGGATGGGCGCGATGTGGCTTCTTCCATTATCAATGCCCGTATGGGACCTAAAACCTATTATGCCGCAGCACAGATGTGGCGGGATTATCTTGCACAAATAGAGATCATCAAACAGGATTGCGCTGCGGACCGGTTTCTTGAAGTACGTTATGAATCCCTGTTGGCCAACCCGCAGGATAATTTGCAAGGTATCTGTACCCTCCTGGGCGTCGCTTACTCGGACTCGATGCTCAACTTTTTCGAGAAAGATACCAATTATCAAACGGATAAAACCAATCTTGAGAATCTAAGAAAGCCATTAATCGCAGATAATCAGGAAAAGTGGCGGAAAAATCTGAGTGTCGAAGATCTGCAGGAATTCGAGACGGTTGCGGGAGATTTTTTGAGCCGGTTTGGATACACGATTGCGAACAAGCTCGATCCGCTTCCCGCTGCGAAATTGAATTATCTGAAGTATCTGAAATCACCTGCTATTCGATTTGTGTCGCGGGCGAAAGATGTTCAGGGGCATAAGGAGTTTTTGAGTATCGAAAGGATCAAGCTCAAAAGAAAATTCAATCGTCTGTAGAAGCTTGTTGAAAATGAAATAGGAGAGACGATTTTGAATGGAAGGTTCGCAACAGCTTTCTCGATCAGTCACTTGACGACCTCAAATCAACCTTTACATAGAAACAGACTTCAACGCTGAGATGGACATGCCATGGACGATGAACTGAAAAAGAAGCTACGAAGCTGCGATTCGGAAGAAGCCCTATCAAAATTGCTTGGCGAGGTTACAACCGGGGACCTGTTACCCAAGGAACTTGAGTTGCTCAACCATGTTATTGCCAAAATCAACCCAACTGCCGAGTCGACTATAGCTTTTCTGGCAAATCACACTATTGATCCGATGGCGCGCTATACCAAGGTGTATTGCGCTGTGCAAGGCCAATACGTTTCAACCTATGTCGGGGAATACGATCAATATTTCCAAGAGATTCTTGACCCGGGCAGTGGTTTGCATAAGGAGAGTCCGGATATTGTTTTCCTGAGTCTGTTGGCGAGTAAACTTGCACCGCAAATTGGTAACTGTTTTCCGGCGCTTGATATTGCCGATAAGGAGCAGGAAATCGATCGTATAATTGGCCAGATAAGCGAATGGGCCGAAGTCGCCAAGGAGAGAACTGACGCGACTATTTTGATCTCGAATTTTTCACGTCCCGGGCAATCTCAAAGCGGACTTGCTGATCTGCAGCAGCCCATGGGCGAAACAGAGTTTTACGCTCGCTTGAACCTTGAATTAATAAGCACTTTCAGAAACGATCAAAGAGTATTTGTTTTCGATACTGACCATGTTTTGGCGTGTAACGGCAAGGCCGAGGCATCCGATAATAAAATGTATCATCTGGCCAAGATAGCCTGGTCGGAACGCGCAAACATGCGGCTAGCCGGCGAGTTGTGGCGCTATGTGCATGCGCTTGGCCGCCCAGCCAAAAAATGCTTGGTGGTAGACCTGGACAATACCCTATGGGGCGGAGTCGTTGGTGAAGATGGCCTTCACGGTATAAGAGTTGGCCAGGGCGATGCCGAGTCCGAGGCTTATTCGGAGTTTCAGCACGCAATTCGTTCGCTGCTTGATCGTGGGGTTGTTCTTGCAATCTGCAGCAAGAATAACGCTGCTGATGTTGATGAGGTATTTCAGAATCGAAAAGATATGGTTCTGAAAAAGGATGATTTTTCCGTCATTAAGGTCAACTGGAATCCGAAGTATCTCAACATTCAGGAAATTGCGGAAGAGTTGAATATCGGCATCGATAGTCTGGTCTTCATTGATGATAATCCGGCCGAGTGTGAGCTGGTAAAAGAGGCGCTGCCTGAAGTGACGACAGTCCACCTGTCAGGGGACCCTTCGGGATTCAAGGATATTTTGCATAACCTCAACAAATTCGAGAAGCTGGTTTTAACTCAGGAAGATAAGACCAAACACATTCAGTACAGACAAAATGCTGAACGAGAGACTAAAAAGCGAAGTTTCAGAAACATAGAAGACTACTTGAAGAATCTGGGGACGACTATCAGTATAAGAGTCGCCACTGAGCAGGATGTGCCGCGCACGCACCAACTGTTTACCAAAACCAATCAGTTCAATGTGACGACGAGGCGCTACACACCGGCTGATATTGAATCGTTTCTCCAGGACAGCTCTTATCAACTAAAGTTGTTTCAGGTTGAAGATAATTTTGGTGATCTGGGTATTGTTGGGTTATACCTTGTGCGTGAAGACGATGATCGCGCCCACATAGATAGCTTCGTCCTCAGTTGCAGGGCCCTTGGGCGGGGACTCGAAACCTTCATCATGAATCAGATCAAGAACGAATACCTGTTCGAAAAAGGGCTTGAGTGCGTGACTGCGAGCTTCATACCGACGGCCAAGAATCTTCCAGCGGCTAGTTTTTATAACGAGCAGGGATTCACTAAAGCTGGTCAGTCAGAAGTCGAAGAGCTTTATGAGATCAGAAAGAAGGATGCAAAGTTAATCGATTGCCCGGCAATTCGGGCAAATGCCAAGGAGGATCAAAGTGAATAAAAAGCTACTGAGTATAGTATCTGAAATTTTTTTTCTTGATGAAGAGGAAGTTACACTTGAGCTGACACCGGATGATGTTGAAACCTGGGACTCGCTTAATCATCTTATCCTGGTAACTGCAGTGGAAAAGGAGTTCGGGATAAAGCTTTCGATGAAGGATATTGAGTCTATATCGAATCTCGACAAACTCAATAGACTCGTCGAAGAAGGTAGCTGACTGCGATGAAAGTTACGAATGCATTACGTCTATTTCTGATGCCATCAGCTGTTATAACGCTCATCTATCTCGTCAAGTACAAATGCAAGATCAGTCCGCGATCAGAGGTAGAGTTAAAGGATGATCTGACAATCGGATCTGGAACCGTTGTCAGTTCCTTTACCAAGATAAAAGCTAATGGACCGCTTGATATTGGTGCGAATGTATCGATTGGGACCAGCTGTTTCATATCAGCAGACGAAGGTGGGGTAACAATCGGTGAATACTGCATGGTGGGTTCCAACACCTGCATTATTGGCAATAACTATGAGTATGGCGATCTTGAGACGCCAATCTGTCTGCAGCCGAAAACGTCGAAAGGAATAAGGATCGGTGAGAACGTCTGGATTGGTTCCGGGTGCATGATACTGGATGGTGCTGCGATTGGCAGCGGCGCAATTATTACACCCAATACAGTAGTGTCCGGAAAGATTCCTGAGAATGCTATCGTACAGGGTAATCCGGCAAAAGTAATATTTACTCGAAGGTAATCCAGCTGTTTTTTTATTTTTGAAATCGTGCAATAAGAGTTGAAGCACTTGGGTTTTCCACGCCTTTCAATCATGTCTTAATCCATAGTTCAACATTACTCTCAACCGCTGGATTCATCTGTTGATCATGACTATTAAAGTACCCCAAAAATTGGTTCATGAATTCCGGATTAACCAGGACATGGTGGATTCGTTTGCCCGCCTGACTGGTGATTTCAATTCGATGCACACAAATATCGAAGTAGCACGAAAATCCAGATTCAGACGAACTATCGTGCATGGCATGTTGCCGTTCAGCTTTTTGGCTATTCTTCAGCGTGAATTTGCAGATCAGTTAGTGGTATTTAAAGAGCTGTCTGGCCATTTCAACAAGCCTGCTTTCATCGATGATGAAATATTGCTGGAGCTAAAAATAAGCGCTGATAGTGAGTCATCGTACAAAATTGCAGGTAACTGGCGTAAAAAAGGCAGTAATGAACTGATTATGATGGCAAAAGGGCAGTTTACGCTGGAAGAAAAACCAGACCCCGCCGTCACTATGCCGCAGCGGAAGGAAACAACTCGTGACTGCTTGCTGTTGGCTGCTACCAGCGAAAACAATTATCTGATTGAAGATATTGACAATCAGAAGGAATCTTTTGCTTTTGAAATGACGGAAGCCTTAATTGGTGACTATGTCGCAAGTGTTTTGAATCAAAGTCAGGATGAAAGCATCGACGTTGAGCTCTCTCCCAATCTTGTCGGTGTTTTAATGTTTTCCACGATGGTTGGTATGCGTTTGCCTGGAAGGTATGCCACTTTTACTCGCTTCAAGGTTTCCTATGAAAGCAACCTCGAGCTTGATCAGCCATACGTGCTTGAGTCTTCTCCAGCTAATGTCTCGGTGTCAGCTGAACATATAAAGGCTAATGCCACAATCACGTCATCTGGTGAAAGCCTCGCTAACGGTAGCTATGAAGTCATTGTAAATTCTCCCCCCAGAACGATGCCGAGTTGTCTCGAAATCAGAAACTCTTCTATGGATTTCGGCTTGCAGGGAAAAGTAGCGCTGGTGACGGGGTCCAGCCGCGGCATTGGTGAGACCGCAGCCAAGTTTCTGGCTATGCATGGCGTTAAAACGGTAGTCAATTATCATCGTGGAAAAACAGATGCTGAAAATATAGTGAATGAGATTGTTTCTGCAGGAGGCACCGCGATCGCCGTGCCCTGCGACCTGACTAATGAAAGCCAGGTCGCAGAGATGATGACCGTCATTAACGAGCGCTTTGGTGATATAGATATCCTGGTTAACAATGCGGTTCGCGATTTCACGCCCAGGGACGTGCTTGAACTGGAGTGGGCGGATTTTCTGCAGGAGATGGAGGTTGCCGTCAAGGGAATGCACGAATGCTGCAAAGCAGTAATCCCAGCGTTCAAAAAAAATGGGCACGGTAAAATTATCAATCTGTCGTCTATAGCTGTAGCCACTCCTGTATCCGGGCAAAGCCGGTATATAACTTCCAAAAGTGCTGTTGAAGGGTACACCAAAAGCCTTGCTGTGGAACTGGCCGCGAACAACGTTCAGGTAAACCTGGTTGTTCCAAACATGGCGGAAACTGATCTTATTTCAGTGATGCCTGCCCTGTTCCGTGAAAAATTAGCCGCTGAACGGGTTTCCAAGCGACACATTCAGCCGATCGAGGTCGCACAGGCTATTCTTTATTTGGCAAGTAGTTGGTCAAACGCAATGACTGGACAGAAAATCGTACTGAACCTTGGTGAGCCCCCGTTTGCATAAATAAAGGATATGGTTAGGCATTGAACGTGAATTAAATGAGCGCGGTCATAAACCGACATCAGAGGATAATGACAGTGAACAGATACGGAAAGTCGATTCTAATAGTGATACTTCTGGCCGTTGCTTTCGGTGGCTACAGTTTTTTCTCCGGTGACAGCCCGGAGGAAATGTTGCCAACGCCTCTGTTTTCGGAATTGTGTGATTTCGATGCGGAGGGCCTTGCGGCACAGCAGGCTGCTTATCAATCCCGGGCGAGCGGAGATAAAGTGCCAACGGGGCAGGTTGTGGAGATTCACCTGAATGTAGATCGACCCGAATCCCTTGAAGACACCGGCGCGCTTTTTGATTATGAACAAATGGCATTTACGGTCGAAGCTGAGCATGTGGGTAGCGGACAAAAGATAGAGCATTCCGGTTTTGTAGGCGCCTACGACGACGAAACTGTATTGGTCAAGTTTCGGCTGAGGGCCCAGCGTCCGGGACCATGGACCTACCAGATTTCGGGTCAGGATGGCCTATCGGTTGAAGATGGCCGTTTTGACGTAGTGGCAAGCGAGCAGCCAGCGATGGGGCAGCTCAGTGTCGATAAACGATTTCCGGATAAGTTGACGGCTGCAGACCAACCGTTCCACTGGGTGGGTGGCAAATGGGTCGCGGCTTCAAATTATTCACCTTGCGCGATCGATCAGAACAATTTCGGCAAGATTCGCCATCGGCCACTGACTGATGAGGATTTTACTGAATACATGGATTTGCTGGTCGAAACAGACCATAACGGCTTCTTGCTTAAGATCGCGCAATTTCCCTTACAGTCAGATGGCTATACCTGGGATCTTCTATGGATAAATCGAGCTGAATGGGTTGTAAGGGAGGCACTTTCCCGGGGCCTGTATGTGCAGATCAACCTGCTGGATACCTGGAGTCGCGATCACCGTTACAAGGTGCTTAACAATACAGATGGTGACAAGCAGGTTATGAATCCCTGGCAACCGGCGGATGAAGATTTGCCGCGAATCCGGAATTATCTGCAAACGTTGATGGCTCGTTTTGCCGCTTTCCCCAATATTATGTGGGAGTTGGGTAATGAAATGGAGCATAGCCCCAATTGCGGTGATTGTTTTGCTTACTATGCCGATGAATATTATCTGCCGTGGATTAGAAGCCTTGACCCCTACAATCATCTTGTTGGTCTGTCAGAGAGCGTTTGGTTAAAGACGGATGTTGATGTGGGCTTTCTGCATCAAACGCGTGAGCGTAATTTTATTGTGATGCCCAACGATCCCCGGCCTATGGTAATGAACGAGCCGGTGTTCTCGGACGATACGCCACCGCTTTGGCGGGATGACGTGATCCGCAATCCGGAAAACCGACTGGCTTTTCGCCGCACCTTTTGGCGTAATTTTGCAACCGGCACCACAGGTAGCTTTGAAGCGACCTGGCTGAACATTGGTGAGCCCTTGAATGAGGCGGTTTTGACCGTGATGGATGATCATTCAAGAATGGCGAAATTCGTTCAGAGTTTGCCAGCGAACATCAATGCTCGGAAGCGCTTTGATTCCGGGTTGTCGGATAGTCCGGGCTACCAGCACTACGGGACCCGATTGAGTGGATTTGAGGTCTATTATTTGTTGAAGGATGGCAATACCGCGCGCAGCAAGACTTGGTTAATCGAGCCTGCGAACCCGGAGAAATATCAGTATTACGCAGTGATTGAACCGGATACAGATGTGGTTCTGGAATGGCGCGCCATGCAGGCCGGAAAGGCCATTGAACTTGAGACCGCCGGTATGGATTTGGTGGTGATACTTTCAGAGGAAAAACGATGGTAGGCGACCTGGGATTCCTTTTTTGACCTATTTAAAATACCTTATGGCGATCAGTTTTCTGGTCGCCTTCTATTTCCTTGTCGACTTCGAGACCTTGCTGCAGGCGTTTCTCAACGTCGATCTGGTGTTTGTCGGAGGCGCCTGTCTGCTCGTTGTTTGCGTGCGGTTGCTGATGTCGGTCCGATGGAGAGTACTGTTGCACA
>Ga0208919_1001871_pt1 | contig 11565 bp, 11 predicted proteins | sample 4_EtaG_FD_184076 | JGI IMG/M metagenome (GOLD analysis project Ga0208919, IMG submission 184076) | Marine viral communities from the Subarctic Pacific Ocean - 4_ETSP_OMZ_AT15127 metaG (SPAdes) (version 3) | ecosystem: Environmental > Aquatic > Marine > Oceanic | place: Pacific Ocean | collected...
CTTGATACAGTAAAACTACTATTTGCATCTACTCCATCAATATAAATATTTGTTTCATAATCCCCAGATCCAAAACCCGGTGCAGGATACCAATTTGTATAACCAATAAAGGCGTATTTACCTGAATAACCATCCTGCCAATACCTGTCTCTAGGTATCTGCCTTTTAACTGCACCTTTGGCTAAAAATGCGTATGGAGTATTTAAACTTTTATTTAGATAAGCTTTTGAAGCAGATCCACCTGAAGTCCCACTCGCAGTTACTACCTGTAAGGCCGTAAAACTGGCACCAGTTGAATCTAAATCGATACTGACTGCATTACCACTCAATGCGGTTACTGTATAGTAAGTATCAGCTACTATTGGGCTTTGTGCGCCTTGTCCGCTTGGTATTTTTACTTGATCCCCTATTTTTAAATAGGCTTCTACGTTATTACCTCCCATTTCAGTATTTGAACAATTAATAACCGTAGGATCACCAGCCGTAAAAGATGATATAGGCCAATCACCTACCGCACGGGTATTCCCTAAACTGGAGTAATTAGCAAATTCAAATAAATCAAAGGCTAATATATTTGAATTAATACTCCTTATAACTGCATATCCATACCATAACGCCAACTTTTTATCAGATGGTTCGCCTACGTTTATAGCAGTTAAAAATTGCTGATCTGGGTTAGTAATTAGAGAATTAAAATTAGTGCTATAACCGAATGGATGATCTGACTTGTCAGGCTGGTTAGTTAGTTGTAATTGTCCTGCTTTTATTTTAATCCATCCTTCACCAGCGAATTTAATGGTAGGTAATGAAGCTACATAAGGATTATAATAATTAGATCCTAAATAACCCTCAGTAGATAAATAATATTCAGTTCCCGATACAGTCATTTGAACCGTTACTAATTCTGTCATCCTGCCAGTACCGTAGCTAATTCTTGGTTACCCTGTCTTTCTGCATTATTAACTACGTTTGATATATATTGGTGTAAAGGTAATTTTACTTGTCCTTCCATATCCAGATAAACATTAACTACTGTTTGACCACCACCTAATTCATGATTAGGTACAATAGTTCCGTTACTTGGTGGCGTAAATAACTCTGGTCCCTTTTCACCGACTAAAATGGTTCTACCACCGCGAACTGAACCACCATCTGCAAAACCTAATGCACCTCCGATAGAACTAACTAAATTGGTTACTGGATTACCACCACCACCACCACCCCCAAAAATACCACCTATGCTTTTAATAGCTTTTTCTAAAGCCTTTAATGGTGATGCTAAAGCATTTAACGCAGTTGTAAGAACTTTAAAAGGAGTCATCATAGCCGACATAAATTGACCAACTTTAGTAAATACTCTTGCAACAAATTTTAAAACCTCAATTACTGGTTTTAGTAATTTTAATAGTTCTCTTATTGGAGGTATCAGTAATTCAAATAATGGTTTTAATTCAACAATAACTTCAACTAATGATTCTAATACTGGTGCAAGTAAATCTAGTATTGGATCAATTAACTGAAATAAAGCATCGAATACTTTGGCTAATGCTTCTTGTACTTTTTCATTTGAAAGTACTAAAGCCATAATTCCTGCTTCAACACCTTTTTCAGCAAACTCCTTACCTACTGTTAAAGCACGTTGACCAGACTTACCACCTGCTTTAGCAATTCCTTCAATATTTCTTCCAGCAAAATCACCAACTGCATCTAAACCTGTACCTATTGCTTGAACTATTGGAGTAAAAGTAGTCGCTAAATCTTTAAGTTGAGTCTTAGTTCCCGATAATGATTTAGACCATTTAGAAGTAACGGAGTTAGTTTGTTCCGCAATACTTAAAATTGAATTAAATATTCTTTGTTCTTCTAAAAGTTCCTCATTAACTTCTAATGTTATTTCAGAAAACCTTTGTGAAGCATCTACTGTTTGATTAGTTAAATCGACCACCTCTAACATTGCATCTACTGTTAGAATAGTTTCTTCGGTTATTTCTTTCGATTTAGTTGCATACTTACCAGATAAATTTACTACTTCTATATGCCTATCTTCCCAATCCCGGGCTTTTTGAATTGCTTCACCTGCTAACCGATCAATATTTACATACTCTTGAGCAATACTAATTGTATGACTTTCAACTCCTACGGTATTATCTTTTAAAGTTGATGTTAAATCGACTATTTCTAAAACATGATTTTCAACTTCAATAGTTTGTTCAGTAAAAGTTTGCCATGCATCACTACCTTGTTTAGTAAGGTTTACGATCTCAACTTGGGCCTCTTCTACTGCAAGGGTATGTTCGAGTAAATTACTATATCCTTTATTAACTTGACCTACTAACTCAACGACCTCGATTTGTACGTCTTTAATATCTTTAACGGGTTTAACTGTTTCCTCTAAATTCTTTTTAGCTTTCGCTACATTTTTATCGATTTCTGCATAGTCAATTACGGTAACTCCTGTTTTTAAATTTAGTATTTCTTGAATTGCAGTAATTTTCTCTATGTTTTCTAATCGTTCTTTATCAGTTCTTAAAGCATTTCTAGTTATATTGTCTCTTTCAAAATGCTTTAAATTTTGATTTTTTAAAGCACCGACTTGTTTTTTATAAGTTTTATTTAATTCATCATTTTTCTTTAATAAGGCATCAACTTCTTTTTTTAATGTTTTGGTACTTTTTTCCATTAAGGAAAATGGATCGCCTGTAGATGCCAATAAAAATAATCTTTTTAATCCTAGAAATGCACTATTAATAATTGGTAAGACTACTTCACCAAATATAACTCTAAAAGTTTTAGACAGTTTGTTTATTTCATCATTAAACTTTGCTGAGTTATCTATTGCTTCTTGGCTTAATACACCACCAACCGCTTCTAGCTCATCACCATAAAGTTTTAACCCGTCCCTTCCTAATCTTAAAAATTCCAATAATTCAACACCAGTACCACCGAATAACTTAGTGGCTACTTGAGCCTCCATTGTAGGATCTTTAAGATTTTTAAAACCATTTGCAGTTCTTAAAATTATTTCTTCAAGGGGTAATGCTTTTCCTGTTGTATCAGTAAAGGTAACTCCTAAAGTTTCAAAGGCTTCTATTTGGGCTTTTGAACCAGCAGTTGCTTTACCAACCATTTCAGCTAATTTTTGGAATGATTTATTTAACTTTTCAGACTCTATTCCAGACTGTTCGCCAGCGAATTGAAATTTTTGAAGTGCTTCTGCACCTAAACCAACTTGGAGAGATACCTTGTGAACCCGATCTGCAAAATCGAGCATCTTACTGGTAAAGGCGGTAATACTACCGACTGCAAAAGCACCAGCAATAACACCGCCTAACTTACCGAAGCTGTTTTTTAATCCATCCAGATTTTTATTTACCCTGTTAAACGCCTTGTCCGTATTGTTCTTAGCATTTAACGCTAGGTTCATGGATGCCATTATTTTTTCTCTCTACTTTCTTTAATCTTGAAGTAAGCGACCCAGCTTATAAATTCGTTTCTACTAAAATTCATAATTACCGATATTGGTAAATGTAAATGTTCTGCCAGTTGAAACATAAAATATAAATCTGGATCTTCAGTTAGTTTTTTTCCGCTTCATCTCCGTCTGTTTCATCACCACTCATTTCGCCTACAATACGGGAAATAACATCGGGATCTACCATTCGCATTAACTCCTGACGATTAACAGACTTAAAAAGTTTGTTACCATCAGCATCTAAAGCACGTTGAATTAATGCTTCAACGATTGCTTCTGCTTTTTTATTTTGATCGGATAATGCAAGAATTTTTTCTTGCTGAAGAAAATTAAGTGAGGGTTTGTAATAAACGACTGACGGTTTACCATCAACAGACCATTCAGGAACCTCTATTGATTTTAACCCTCCACCTAACTTTTCACGGAAATGGCTTTTAGCCGATTCTAGTATTTCTGACACTTTGAGTTACCGAAAAAGGTTACAATTATCCGGTCACGGGGTAAATCCGTTTAAAATATACTCAAATTGTCTTTAAATCAGCCGTTATTAAACGGTTGATGTAGTTACCGCACCAGTACCCTGGAAACTAAAAGAAGCAGTTACAATGCTTCCTATGGCGTTTGCTCTACTGATCCCTGTAATTAATGCAGTACAGGAAAAATAGGTATCGCCAGCCGTTGCACCTTCTGGGAACAAATCAAGGGCAACCGAAGCCCCGTTAGTCATTGCTCCTTGCCCATTTGTATCCGTTTCATCCCAGAAGCAATCAATGGTTCCTGAAAATGCAGTTAAATCGGTTACATAAGTACGAGCCGAATCACTTAGTTTAGTTGTTTCAATGGTGTCGCAAGTTTCATCAAAGGAGAAACCTGTAACTTCTGCTACGGCATTATTGCTAATTTTAACAATACCTTCAGAGCCTTTATGAGTTGCCATCGTCTTTCCCTTTCTTTTTAGATGATGGTTTATTAGTTACTATCTCCCAACCTTTACGCAGATATTCATCTACTTTTGTAGGATGAGAAATTATGGTTCCTGCACCTTTTTTAGTCATAACAATATCTTTCTTCATAATAAACCCTCTTTCGCTAATACATTAGTTAATTGAGCTTCAAAAATTCTTCTAAAATTATCTCTTACTGATTTACTAACCTGTTGCCCAAATGGGTATATCTTTTTATATTCGGTTTTTTCTTCGTATGCAATCATCATAACTATATTTTTTTGACCCTTTTTACCCATCCTTTTCCAGATACCGTTAGCTTCTTTATCTCTAATTCCTTTGGGTATTCCCTGAAAATATTTTGCGGTATCACCTAAGTATTGACTAATTAACCCCCGTCTTAAATTACCAAACTTATTTAACTTCTGTGATTTAGCCGGTACGGTAATTACTCTTTTATCTGGTAACCGTGTTCCTCCTTTCCATTGTAGGTTCATATAATCACCGGGAAGTCTGCCCCCGTGATTCATGTTACCCCCTTTAAAACCATTCCATGATTTACTTAAAAATCCGACCCTTGCTTTTAATTTACTTTTATCTGTTTCCTGAAATCTAATTCCCTTTTTCGTAAATGGTGTCGGGTTTTTTATATATAACGGTAATTTCTCTTTTAAGTTGTTAGCGGTTTGCTTGGCTAAAGAATTTAAAGCATTACGGGTAGCACTAGGAATCTTAACTCTTTGAGCCCTTTTTAATTTCTTGGTAATTTTGGCTACGTTGCTATCAATGGTTAAATTCATTGTGCTTGATCTGGTGTTAATTCGTTAACCATGTATTCAACCATAAAAGTCATTTGAACGAATGCTACGGGTTTAGATCCTTCACCGTTATAGGCTATATCAGTTAAAGTTAAATAACTGTCTTTAGCTAATCCATTAACGGTTCGATCCCCAGCTATGGCAACCTCTACTTCTTTACAGATGGTATCAATCGTATCATCGTAATTACTGGTAGCTTCACAATACCCTTCAACAACTAAATTAAGTTTCCTATCTAATAACCTGTCGGGTCCTATTACTGATGGTTCTGATTCTTCTGATACCGTGTAAATAATTAACCCCGGTAAGTTACCATCTTCCAAAGGGTAAACTCTCGACTGATAAACCCTGCTTCCCGTAGTGGTTAAACCTGTTAAATCAGTAGCGATTCTTTCCCGTATTTGTTGACGAACATGATTAGCCATTATTGAGTTTCTAACTGGATCTCTGTAATACCTGTTCCGTCTGGTCTAATAATTACCGCTTTATAAGTTACACCATTAACCGTAAATCCATCTCCCTGACTAATGCCTGTAACATCAGAACTTTTAACTGTTAATAACGGTATGGAACTTTCAACCCCGTGTTCTCCAATATCCACAAGCTCGTACTCGTTATTGAATATAGCATTAATAGTACTACTGCTACTCCCGACAGGACTAAAAGTAACGCTAGTGCCATGGGCATCAGTATCAAAATACGAATTAAGATCCGAAGCTGTTTCAAGAGCCATTAAACTTTATACTGTGATTTTTTTTTAGGTTTTTTATCTTCGCCAGTTTCATTTGCGCAACCTGTTCTAATTAATTCACGGGCCTGTTCTTCGTCTGCATCTACAACATCACCTATTTTTCTAAAAGAACCCATTGCAGAAACATTTTTTAACATTTGTATCTTCATATTTCCTTTGTAAAAAAGGGAGGCCCGAAGACCTCCCAATTTAAATTAATTATGGATTAACTGAGCAACAAAAAGATTTCGGAGTAGTAATCGCAAAATCAACTAAATATAAACCGACTACTCTGGTTGCACCAGTATTGGAATTTGTGTAAGGATCAACGATTAAATCTAAACCGTTTCCCCAGCTTCCCATGACTAAAGCACTAAAGTCACCATAGGTTAAAAGTGATTTACCTGCCTCTACATTATTCTCACTCATGTAGTAGGGATAAGTCATTAATCGAGCGTTACCGTCTGGGCCAGCATTATCATCTAAAATAGGCCGATCAGAACCAGTTCCATTTCGAAATGCTTTCATCATGTTTGCTGAAATAGTTCCAGCACCAACCCAATTAAGATTTCCTCTTAATGCGTTGTTGCTTGCTACACCATTCCAGATGTCAACGATGTCTCCCCAATCCGGATTATTTGCGCCATTTATCGTTACACCACCGACTCCTGCCGTATTGTAAATCCCTATTGGGGCATTGCCTGTTCCGTTACCAATTAACCCCTTATTTTCAATTTCAAGGGCCAGACTTTTCGCAATATCGTTTCGTACAAAAGCTTCAACATCGATTGAAGATTGAAGCATTAAGTTTCGTGCGACATCGGTCATAGCTCCACAAGTTTTACCTGTTAAACTACGAGCAATAAAAGTCTGATCGGATTCGGTAACTGCACCGTTTTCTGCGACCCAGTACGCCGTACTTCCTGCATCAGATCCGGGGATACTAACCTTACCGTTTAATCCGTTTAGCTCAGTTACCCCGACTTTTGAGAAAACCATGTTGGCTCTCAAAATTTCGATAAAACTTGAAGCTAAAACATCGGTTTGAACAGTAAATCCACCAGCAGAATTTGTACCTACGGTTAGATCCCTTTGTGCATCCAATTTCTGTCCAAAAATAACATCACTTGGAACCCATGCACCTTGAGGATCAATCCCAGATTTTTCTGCTTGAGCCCTGCTTGCATCAAACTCAAATGATGCTTCTTCCTGAAGTCTTTTATCAGAAGGATTTGCTAAAGCCCGGATTAATTTCATCCAAGAAAAAGAACGTGTTTCTTTTTCCGTTAAACCAATCTCATGAACCTTTTCAGGCTTATAATTTTTGATTTTTTCAAGAATCGCTGATTGGAATTCTGGAACTGTACGCCCATCCACTATAAATTCACGTGCTAAATCTTTTGCATCGTGTTCTACACCATAGGCTTCAATTTCCTTAATTCTATTGAGTTCATTCTTTTGAACTACTTCTCTAAGTTTATTTTCATCAATTTTAGGTTCTTCTTGAACCGTTACACTTGGAGTATCCATTTCCGCTTCCCTTTCAGTTATGGGCGGTTTAAAAGTGTTTTCAGATGAACGTCCTACGCCTACTGACGGGTCAGCTGGGATACTTACCAAAGATATTTCATAAGGCTCCCAATCTACGGCTCTAAATGAAGGTTCATCCGCTTCCATTTTTTCCATACTATGTATTCGGTAGCCTATACTTACTTTATTTCTTATGCCGTCTTTAACATCCCTAAAAATCTCGTTTGCTTTATCCGAATTGCCAAAACGAACAACCGCACGACCGACTTTATCGGTGTCAATTCTTGCTGATTCTACAATACCTATAACTGGTTCCATTTCGTGATTAATTAGTAACGGGGCTGAACTGTTTAAACGGCCAAGTCTAACAGAGTCCACGTTATGATCTAATACCTCATTCCCGAAACCACGTTCAACAGGTAATTCACTACTAAACGCTAAACTTACTGTCCTATTATCTACATTTAAATCATTACGGTTTAATGTAAATGTACGGGTATAATTTTCTTCGGTTAAATTACGGTAATCCTCTTTATCATCGTCATCATAAGAGTTTTCAACCTCAACGGTTTCTTCTTCAACTGTTTCTTCTGGTTCCATTGCTTTTTTAAACTCTACAATATACGAATCATCGGTTTCCGTTACTTCTGATATATGTCGTACATTTTCTTTTTCCATGCTTACCTTTCTTCATCGTCAACTACTATTTTTTCAGTAGTTTCGTCATTATTTGAGGGTAATTTAATTCCAATACTTTCCGCAAGTTCTTTTTCCCGTTTAATTGCTTCAAATATTTCACCTAAGTCCTTACCTTTACTAGATGCAATTTCACTTAGTGACTCAACACCCATTTCAACCGCTACTTTGTGAGCATTTATCTCTTTTAATGGATCAACGTAACTCCAACCTCTTGGAACCCAAGAAACATCCTTAAACTTATCAATTTTTTGCATGGGTAATGCTAATTCACCCGTAGAGATCGCCATAGTTAACCAGTTTTCAAATACGGGTCTGCAAAAATGTTCTATCATGAAATTTTGAAGGGTTTGCCATACTATTCTTTCCTCCATTACTCCTGCTCGTATTGAACTAAAGTTAACGGATTCTAAATCAGATGATATTGCGTTATAACTTACCCCTAAACCTGAAGAAATGCTTCTTAGTATGGATTTTACAAAAGTAGGAAAAGCATTGGTCGGATGGTTTGGGGTAAAAGGGGTAAATTCAACCCCGTCTGGTAATTGTTGAAAAGTTCCGGGCTGAAATTCCTGTATAATATTACCATCAGAATCTTTATTTGTACCTGTATAGCCTTGTGCATCTGGTGAGGTAAAAAAGCCCATAGAACTTGAACCTATTCGAGATGCTACTAATTCTGATTCATGGTACTGGTGTAGCATTTCTAAACCCCGTAATGCGGTATTCATCCAAGGTATCCCCCTAGACTGTCCGGGTCTTTCCATTAAATAAATATGTATTATTTCATCTACCGATACCCTTTCTGCTTCACCTATGTAATTAGTCGATCCATTTTCCGGGGCTCTTGTTAACTGGTAATAAGCTAACGGTTCACCGTACATATTTTGCTCAATACTCATACGAACAACACGGTTATTTTTTAACTCCATGTTACGTTTAATATCGAACCAATCTCCTTCCATTACGAACAAACTAAATCCAAAGGGGTTTCTGGTATCTTTAACCATTCTTACAAAGACCTCACCATCACGGGCAAGGGTTTCAACTACCAATCTTTGAACATCCCTAAAATTTAATCTTTTATCTGTTGAACAAAATTTCTTTTCAGATCCCCATCGTTTCCAAGCAGTTTCAATAGCACTAATATCACCACCATCAAAACTTCCATCATCACGTTTAGCTTTTGATTGTAATATGATCCCGTCTGGACCGATTACATTAGCTTTTACCATAGATAAAAATTTACGGGCATATACATCGTCGTTGCATACTTGCCTAACCCTATTACGCATGGTTTGAAGGTTATTTTGTAACTCCCTATCTGCACTTAAATCTGTACCACGCCACCCATAAAATAAATTATCGTATTTAGCTGAAGCAAAATTACGTTTTCCGATTAACCGTTTATGCGGTTTATTTTCTTTTTTAAAGAAATCAAAAAATTTCATGTTGGGAGCCTTGCAAGTATGGTGTTTCTCGTACCCAAATTATCATTAATTCGGTTTTGGTTAACTTCTTTCATCCATCTTGCTTTATAGATACCTTCAAATTCAATTAAGTCCTGAACACTCATCCTTGAAAGGGATCTTCCAGCAATGGAATAACTCATCTGGTCTTGTGATGCCCTTCCCTCTATTGTTGCAACTATTGCTTCATATATTTTTTGGTTACTGCTTCTTGGATCTGCGTTATCGGTTGCTAAATTACCAATCACTTCCCATTGACCAGAATCAATCCTAATTCTTTCAGAATCAGAATTTCTGGTTATGTAGGCATCCCAATAATAAAGGCCTACATTATAAGAAGTTGTGGTTGATTGACCGACAGAAATAACGTAATCAGTACCCGAAGCTGATGCAGTTAAGGTAATAACATAAGTACCATTACCAGCTTGACGGGCTTGATAGGATAAGGTGTAAGCGGAATTTGAATAATCGGAATTTAAATCACTTCTTTTCCATACTAATAAATCACCAGCTATAATAGGGTGACCATATTCTTCAATAGTAGGTTCTAAGGTACGGTAATTAGTAGAATCAAATTGATTTGCCATAACCCAAATTTCTCCGTCTAACTGATTGAACCCAACCCGAATTAGGCTGATTGTTAACTGTCCTTTTTACTGGTTTTGGATCACTCAACAATTTTTCAGTTAATACTTCTAAATTTGGATTTAAGGAAACTAAACTTGCTAAAGCATATACTCTACAATCTAAAGCTTCATTTCTTCGTCTTGTTTTAACCCATTCTCTTTTTGGAAATCCTTTTACATACTTAGTTTGCACTTTTTCTGCGGTTAACATCAAGAAGAATTCTTTCTCGTAGCTTAAAGGGAAATGACAATAACCCCGGCTAGGTTCCCCAATTTTTAAACGTGAATAGATAACTTCTTTTGCGGTATCAGTACCAACAGGAAATAAAAGGGTATTAGTTCTTGCAATTTTAGTAGGTTTACCCGTAATTGGTTTATTAGGTGTATTCATCCCTTTACAGGCAAATATTCTACTAATTTGTCTTTCATGTGCGTAACGGTAAACCGCATCAGTATGGTGACCACCACTATCAATAAAAGCACTCGCTACGTTTAATTTAACACCACTAGGATGAAGATATTGTTTCTGAAGTACTTCGTCAACCTTATTCCATACTTCTGGCCCGTTAGGATCGCCATAAAGCTCACCATAAAACAAAGACCAGCTTTCCTCCCCAATACCCCAGCCAACTATTTCGCACGCAATACGGTCGTTTTGTGTATCTAAACCAGCCGTAATTAAGCAAACCTGTTCGGGTAATGGTTCTATTTCATAACCACCACGCCTTGAATATATGTATTCGTACTCCACTCCTTCACCAGATTCTTCAAAAGTTTCGCCTAAAGTTGTATTAGTCCATGTTTTTAACATGAATTTATCATCTTTAGCTTCTAAAAATTCGGTTACGCAATCAGACCAAGACTTCCAACCGGGAGGACTGTATAAACTACTTAAATGAAACCCTGCATTTTTACCGTTAGTATTAGGGTTAGTAGAAACCCATCTACCTTTAGCAAGCATTTCACCTTTATGATATTCTTCTATTCTTTTTTCACAAGCCTCACATTCATAATAAGCAGTTTCGGGTAAATGTTTACCATTTTCATCTTTATCCCATCGTATGTTAGACCATTTTAAAAATTGTTCCCTATTACAATGAGGGCAGGGTAAAAAGTAGCGTCTGGCATCACTATTTTCGTAATATTCTTTTTCAATTCTACTCATACCTTTAATGGTAGGGGTAGAAATCATTAATACTTTTCGCTTATTAAAGGTACTGGTTCTTTTGATTGCTAGACTTACTGGATCACCTTCACCGTCTACATCTGCACCATAAGCA
>Ga0208919_1001872_pt1 | contig 11553 bp, 16 predicted proteins | sample 4_EtaG_FD_184076 | JGI IMG/M metagenome (GOLD analysis project Ga0208919, IMG submission 184076) | Marine viral communities from the Subarctic Pacific Ocean - 4_ETSP_OMZ_AT15127 metaG (SPAdes) (version 3) | ecosystem: Environmental > Aquatic > Marine > Oceanic | place: Pacific Ocean | collected...
AACCTACACAAATAGTAGCTTCAGCGAAGCGAAGTGTTAACAAATCAGGTCGCAAAACTGTGAGACTCACCCCTTCTCAAGTTGCTATCGCTAAAAAATTAGGAGTGCCATTAGAAGATTATGCAAAACAATTAAAACTCACGAAGGAGGTATAGCATATGGAAAACGATAAAATAAAAACCCCGCGTGCGAGCCAGTCTAGAGAAAAAGATAAAAGACCTACGACTTGGACTCCACCATCATCACTTGATGCACCACCTGCGCCAGACGGTTATAGGCATAGATGGATAAGAACTGAAGTTTTAGGTTTCGACGATACCAAAAACATGTCAGGTAAAATGAGATCTGGATGGGAGTTAGTGAGAGCTGACGAATATCCGGAGTTCGATTATCCCTCAATGAAAGACGGTAAATACGCAGGAGTCATAGGAGTTGGTGGCCTAGTGTTGGCTAGGATACCGGAAGAGGTTGCAAAAGCTCGAGAAGATTATTTTGCGAAGCAAACTAAAGATCGAGATGACGCGGTAAACAACGATCTCATGAAGGAACAACATTCAAGTATGCCGATCAATCAAGATAGGCAGACTCGTGTAACTTTTGGTGGTACGAAGAAATAATTTCTTTGTGATATCAAAAACACATTAATGTTAACCGCAAAACCGCGGATAGTGGTTTTGCAAAAGGAGAAAAACTATGGCAAATAAAGACGCTGCTTTTGGGTTAAGACCCATGGGCAAAGTTGGTCAGAACAGAGACAACCAAGGTTTATCCGAGTATGATATCGCAGCAAGTGCTTCAGCGATTTACTTCAACGATCCAGTAGAAATTCTTTCAACTGGAACAATTGGAGTAGCTGCAGCAACAGATACATTACTAGGATCCCTAGGTGGTGTTTTCTTTACTGACGCATCTACAAGCAAACCTACATTTGCTAATCACTTAGACGCTTCTAATACTGCAACAGATATTAAAGGCTTTGTGAGTGATGACCCATATGAAAGGTTTGAAATTCAAGCGGACGGCGCAACAGCAGCAGCTGACGTCGGCCTTAACGCCGATATTGTGTATGCAGCAGGATCTTCTCCAGACTATGTATCTAAAGTAGAATTAGATACGTCTGATCAGAAGACAGCTACGGCACAATTAAGAATAATTGGTATCTCGAAAGATATCGAGAATAACGAAGCAGGTTCTGCTAACGTTAACTTGGTAACGATCATAAATGAACACCAATTAAAAGGCACAACAGGAGTATAATGGAGGATAACTATGGCAATAAGTAGAGGACAACTAGTTAAAGAACTAGAACCAGGTTTGAATGCATTATTCGGCTTGGAATATAAAAGATACGAGAATCAGCATGCTGAAATTTTCGACACAGAAAACAGTGACAGAGCTTTTGAAGAAGAAGTAATGTTATCTGGTTTCGCGAACGCTCAAGTAAAACCAGAAGGATCTGGCGTAACTTTTGACAACGCACAAGAAACTTTCACTGCTAGATATACGCACGAAACAATCGCTTTAGCATTTGCGATCACAGAAGAAGCTATCGAAGATAATCTTTACGATAGACTAGCTTCTAGATACACAAAAGCATTAGCGAGATCGATGGCAAACACTAAGCAAGTAAAAGCTGCGAATGTATTAAACAATGGATTCAACAGCTCATTTGCTGGTGGTGATGGTAAGGAGCTTTTTGCTACTGACCACCCAACGATAGCTGGAACTGTCTCGAATGAGTTAAGCACAAGTGCTGACTTAAACGAAACGTCATTGGAGCAATCTTTGATTGATATCAATGCGTTTACAGACGAGAGAGGTCTAAAAATTGCAGCAAGAGGAGTAAAAATGATTATTCCTTCTGAGCTTCAGTTTACAGCTGAAAGACTGATGAAGTCTGCAGGCAGAACTGGAACGGCTGACAATGATATTAACGCAATCGGATCTATGGGAATGATCCCTCAAGGTTATGTAGTAAACAACTACTTAACTGACACTGATGCGTTTTTCATCAAAACGGATGTGCCTAACGGAATGAAAATGTTCGTTAGATCACCGATCAAAACAGCTATGGAAGGTGACTTCGATACAGGTAACGTTAGATACAAAGCTAGAGAGAGATACTCTTTCGGCTTCTCTGATTTCAGAGGTATCTTTGGTTCACCAGGTGCGTAATCATCTGATTAACTGAATAATTAAGGGCGGCTCTTGTAGCCGCCCTTTTTTTATGGTAAAAAACAAATAGAATGAAAATAGAGAAAGAAATAGTAGGACAAATACAAAGAAAGTATTTATTTTTAGTTGGTAAAGTAAAAGTAGATGCTAAATATTTTATAGACAAGATAATACAAGGCACTCAAAATTCTAATAATAATTACTCAACAAATGTTGACGGTCTTATGACGGACTGGCGTTATTTCTCCTCCGATAAAGAGTTTGTAAAATTAATTTATCCTGTTTTAGATCAAGTTGATAAACATGATTTTATAAGACGTTATGAATTAAGTCTTGCTTGGGGCATAGCAGAAGGATTTGGTGATAGAACAAAAGAACATGATCACACTCCATCTGTAATTTCAGGAGTTTTATATTTAAATGATCATCACCAAGAATTAATTTTTCCTGAAATAAACGAAAAAGTTAAACCTGAAGAAGGTAAAATTGTCATATTTTCTTCAGAATTAAAGCATAGTTGTTGTAGGAATTGCACAGACAAAGTAAAATATGCTGTATCATTTAATTTTAATGAAGCCTTTTAATATCGATTAAATTTTGATATATCATCTAAACTCATGAAAAACTTCCGTGTACAAATCAGAGCATATGGCTACTATAGCGACTTTAACGTAGAGTCCGAGGATGATAGTAAAGCCTTTGAAAATGCACTAGTTGACAAACTAGGAAAAAATGATATAAAATGGGAGAAAGATGGATTTATTAGTAAGTCCAAAATATGGATAACCTATGAGGAGGTTATAAATGCAAACGCACATCAGGGACCTTTACAAAACGAAAAGGGGTCTGGAAACAGAGTGGGCGGTACAGCAACGGGATAATCAGAGATATACTCTGGATATGGTCCGGATTGACAACAAGATAAGAGAGGTTGTTAATCAGATTAAGTTAGAGGAAGCTAAGATAGCCAATTTAACTAATAAGATCGAAGATGCTGCACCCAGCGTTTCAGTAGCTACGTAAACAAAAGCTACATCGTTGAAATACGTAACTTCACTACAGGATCTCTTGCACTCTACACAAATCTAATATATAAAATTCTTACTATACAATTAATTAGAGCACAGACGCGTATAGTCGACGGCCTAGAGACTGTGTTCGGAAAACTAGGAGGATATAATTATGGCAAGTACTACATTTAACGGACCGGTACGTTCGGAAAAAGGTTTCCAAGTGGCAACCAAAAATACGTCTACGGGTGCGTTCACAACTAGAATGAGTTCAGGTATGCCTGACTTAACTGGCTTAACTAAAAATGATTTAGCGACAGCCTCTAGTGTTACTTTAACAGCAGACGCAGTTAATATCGTAAACTACACAGGAGCAGCGGCTTGTGCAGCAACTTTACCTGCAGCAACAGCAGGAACAGTAGTTGTTTACATGCAAGCAGTTGATACAACTGGTGGAACAGCGACATTAACTTTTGATGCAGCAGGTTCTGATGTTTGGGCAACTGGTTCAGTAATTGAATCAAGAGCATCTTCAGAAGCTGATATCGACATCTCTACAGCAGGCGAAACACAATTAGTTTTTACACCAGCTAACGCAGCAACAAACTTGTTGACTGTTGGTGGACAAATTGCTTTCATTTGTTATGAAGATGGCACATGGCACATAGCATCATCATTAGCGAGAGAAACAACTCAAACTACTGGTGCATTTGCATTTGCGTCGTAATAGTTAATTATCTTGGTGGGAAACTTCGAGACTTTTTGATCTTGATACCCACCAAGACCAATAAGGAGATAAAAAAATATGAAATCAGATGTAAAAGCGATAAGAGTTACAGCGACTGGCGCAGTCTTTGCAGGAAGAACAAGATTAAGAGGATTAATTCTTGCTTCTGATGGCGGAGGAGCCGGAACTATAGTCTTACAAGATAACACTGATAGTACAACTTTGTTTCAAGGAGATTGTCCAACAGGAGATGTTTTCGCGTTTAACATTCCAGAAGATGGTGTAGTTTTTCCTGGTGGAATGAAAGTTTCTACTATTACAAACATTGCAGCAGCGACGTTTTTGATAGACAAGTAGGAGGTTAGATGGCTAACACTACTTCGGGTACAACAACTTTTGATAAAACATTTGCTATCGACGAGATAATCGAAGAGGCATATGAGAGAATAGGTTTGCAAAGTGTTTCTGGTAACCAGTTACGACAAGCAAGACGATCTCTTAATATTATGTTTCAAGAGTGGGGTAATAGAGGACTCCACTATTGGGAAGTAGCAAATAACTCAATTACATTAGTTGCTAACCAAGCAGAGTACACAATGTTTAGATCAACAGGTGATGGCACATCTGACGCCACAGCTGTGTATGGTGTTGACGATGTGTTAGAAGCTGTTTACAGAAACTCTTCAAGTGTTGACTCACCTCTTACAAAAATCAATAGATCTACGTATCAAGCTTTATCAAATAAGACATCAACAGGAACACCTTCACAATATTTTGTACAAAGATTTATAGACAAAGTTACAATCACTTTGTATTTAACACCAGGTTCATCAGAGGCTGGTAATACAATTAATTATTATTATGTAAAAAGAATACAAGATGTTGGTGATTATACTAACGCAACAGATGTTCCATATAGATTTGTACCATGTATGGCATCAGGTTTAGCTTATTATTTATCACAAAAATTTAAACCAGAACTAACTCAACAAATGAAACTATTGTATGAAGATGAATTACAAAGAGCATTAGCTGAAGATGGTTCTTCTTCAAGTTCATACATAACCCCTAAAACTTATTATCCAAATGTCTAATTTTGCAAAAGGTAAATTCGCTAAATTTATATCTGATAGATCAGGAATGGAATTTCCATATAAAGAAATGGTCACAGAATGGAATGGTTCTAAAGTACATATTTCTGAGTTTGAACCAAAACAGCCACAATTAGAACCTAGAGCCCACGGTGCAGATCCTCAAGGTTTACCAATGGCAAAACCAGCTAGAACAGAACCAGCAACCGATCGTTTATTACCAGGAAATCCCTTTAACATAACATCTGGTAGCACGACAATTACAGTGACAGAACCAAGTCATGGAAGATCTACTTCAGATACAGTGGTTTTTAGAAATGTAGATGGATCACCAGGAGGTGTTGCATTTACGGTATTTGAAAATTCGTCAGGATTTAGTATAACAGTAACAGGAACAAATAATTATACATTCACTATAGGATCTACTCCTACAGTGACTGAAACAGCAGGAGGAATGTTTGTAACGGCAGGGCCGGTAACATTAACACCATAATGGCAGGAATAAGTTATTCAGGATTAGTCACACAAATTAGAAACTACACAGAAGTAGATTCTAACGTTTTATCTGCAGATCAATTAGAAAATATAATTTTAAATGCACAGTACAGAATTATGAGAGATGTCCCTATTGATGCGGACAGAAAACAACAACAAGGTAATTTAGTTACAGGTCAAGAAACAATAAATGCTCCAGGAGGATGTTTATTTATCAGAGGTATACAAGTTTATGATTCAACTTCAGCTATAACAGGAGCCAATAGATTTTTAGAAAAGAAAGATGTCACTTATTTACAAGAATATGTGCCATCAACAGAATCCTCAGCGAGAGGACAACCTAAATATTATGCCATGTTTGGAGGCGCTACTGGAGATGGAGACACAAATTCAGGCAGAATAATGTTTGCCCCTGTGCCTGATACTACATACAAATTTAGGGTTCATTTCAATAAAATGCCAGCTACTTTGGCCTCAGATAATACTACTAATTATATCAGTTTAAACTTCCCTAACGGCTTACTATATTGCTGTTTGGCAGAGACATATGCTTTTTTAAAAGGCCCACAAGATATGTTGACACTTTACGAAAATAAGTATAAACAAGAAGTAGATAAATTTGGTGTAGAGCAGATCGGCAGAAGAAGAAGAGATGACTACACTGATGGTGCTGTTAGAATAACGATACCATCGACAACACCTTAAGGAGTTTTATTATGGCAATAACATCGGCAGTATGCACAAGTTTTAAAGTGGAACTTTTAAAAGGAGTTCATAATTTTACGGCTACAACAGGTAATACTTTTAAATTAGCTTTGTACACTAGCTCTGCAACTTTAGGAGCGAGCACAACAGCTTACACAACTTCAAACGAAATCACTAATACTTCTGGAACGGCTTACACAGCAGCAGGCGCTACATTAACAAGCGTGACTCCCGTTGCTTCAAGCACGACTGCAGTTTGTGATTTTAATGATGTTAGTTACACAAGCGCAACGTTTACAGCAAACGGATGTTTAATTTATAACGATTCAGCATCAGGTGATCCTGCGTGTGCAGTAATTGCATTTGGCGGTGACAAAACTGTAACTAGTGGAACTTTCACAATTCAATTCCCAACAGCAGACGCTACAAACGCGATCATAAGATTAGCGTAAGGAGGTAGCGACGGATGTCCGTTACTAGAACATATACAGTAACGGTGGTCAGCACCGATTCAGGTAATAAATATGCTATTGATGGAGTTCAACAAGATACTCTTTATTTAGCAGAAGGTGGCACGTTTAGATTTGATCAATCAAATGATTCTAACGAAAACCACCCATTAAGATTTTCAACAACAAGCGATGGAACACATAACAGCGGAAGTCAATATACTACCGGTGTAACAACCAATGGAACTCCAGGCCAGTCAGGAGCTTACACAGAAATTACGGTCGCAGACTCTGCACCAACTTTATATTATTATTGTACTAACCACTCAGGAATGGGAGGAACTGCAAACACTCCAACTGCTGATACGTGGGGAGCGTTAGGCTGGAGTAGTAATCTTTGGGGAACAGATGAAGAGTTTGTCGTAGGTTGGGGAGCTCAAGCTTGGAATGACGGTGAATGGGGAGAAATAAAAGACCCAACTGTTTTTTTAAGTGGAGTTTCAGCAACTGCCTCTGTTGGAGAACTTATTACATTTCCTGAACAAGGTTGGGGCAGAGATGCTTGGAATGATGAGTCTTGGGGTGAATCAAGTTTTACAGTTGAATTAACAGCACCAGATGCAATTGTATCAGACTTAGGTCCTAACGGTTGGAGTAATGCATCTTATGGTGAAAATGGCTGGGGAATGTTCACACTTAACCCTGCAGACGCAGTTGGATTAACAGGTGTATCTTCAACTTCAAGTGTTGGTTCTTTTTCATTTACAATAGATGCAACTTTCACACCATCAGGAGTGGCTGCAACTTTTGGTGTTGGAGAAATCGACCCTACCGCAGAAATTGTTGGACCAACAGGTCAAGCAATAACTTCTAGTGTTGGTTCTATTTCGCCAGCAGATGCGATTGGATTAACAGGAGTGTCTGCAACATTTAGTGTTGGAAGTGTGGAAATAAGCACAAACCCAATAATAGATGTAACTGGTCAAGCAATAACTTCTGGTGTCGGAGCTATCGATCCACAAGGTATTATAATGGGCTTAACAGGTGTATCTTCAACTACCTCTGTAGGATCTGTCGTTGTAGCAGATTTCACAATAGGTTTAACAGGTGTATCTGCAACGTCTTCAGTAGCAGTATTTGGCACTTCTGATGGCTTTGGAATTCAAGCTTATTCTGATGTTGACACAGGATCAAATACGAGTTATACAAATGTAGCTTAAGTAAACAGGAGATAAAATATGGCTTCAACTTATACACCACTCGGTATTGAACTACAGGCAACTGGGGAAAATGCTGGAACGTGGGGAACAAAAACTAATACAAACTTACAAATTTTTGAACAAATTGTTGGTGGATTTACACAACAATCAATAGCAGGTGGCGCACAAACAACAGCTTTATCTGTTTCTGATGGATCAACTGGAGCAGTTTTATCTCACAGAATGATCGAGTTTACTGGTACAATTACAGGAAATCAAATCGTTACAATTCCTTTAGATGTACAAACTTTTTATTATTTAAGAAATTCAACATCAGGCGCATACACAGTACAATTTAAATACACATCAGGATCTGGCGATTCGTTCACTTTCGCAACGACAGATAAAAGTGATGCTGTTGTATTTGCAACTGCAAATGACGGAACTAATCCAGACATTTACACTTTACCAGCTGGTACTGTTACTCTTGCTGGAACACAAACTTTAACAAACAAAACGTTAACGTCTCCTAAAATAGGAACTTCTATTTTAGACACTAACGGAAACGAAGTAGCTTTAATTACAGCTACAAGTTCAGCAGTTAACGAAGTTACTTTTGTAAATGCTGCTACAGGAAATAATCCATCGCTTACAGCATCAGGTGGAGATTCAAATGTCGGTATTGATCTTAAAACAAAAGGAACAGGTGTTATTAAAGCAGAAGATGGCGGCGGAACTGTTAGCGCAGTAAAAATAGCAGGTAAAGAATCTATTTGGGTTCCAGCAGTTGCTATGTATCCAAACACAACAAACGGATGCGCTGACCTTGAACAAACAGAATTATCAAATGGCCCTGAAATTAAAACTTTAGACTTTGATAAAGACTCTGATGAGAATGCACAATTTGCTGTTGCCTTTCCAAAATCTTGGAATGAAGGCACGGTAACTTTTCAAGCATTCTTTACAGCAGATTCAACAAACACAGGAACTGTATCTTGGGATTTAGCAGGAGTTGCGATAGCAGATGATGACTCTTGTAATACTGCTTTTGGAACAGCAGTTGCACCAACTGCAAAAGCACACAGTGGTACAGCAAACGATTTAGACGTTACAGCAGAAAGTGGAGCAGTTACGATAGCGGGGTCTCCTAGCACGGACGAACAAGTATTCTTCCAAGTCACTAGAGATGTGTCAGATGATACTTTAACTGCAGATGCCAAACTATTAGGAATTAAATTATTCTTCACTACAGACGCTGCTAACGACGCATAAGGAGGATAAATGGCAGGATTTGGATATAACATTCTAGGTTTTGGATCTGGGAGCTCAGCTAAGCCCTACAACGTTAGATATTTAGTTATCGCCGGTGGTGGCGCTGGGGGAAAATCTCAGGGAGGCGGTGCAGGAGCTGGCGGTTACAGAACTGTAGCAACAAAATCTTTTGAAGTTAAAACAGGACAATCATTTGCAATTACAGTAGGAGCAGGAGCAACTGGAGTTACTCCACCCGGAGCAGACCCAGGTTGTTTGAACGGAGCTAATTCTGTATTTTCAACTATTACATCTGCTGGCGGTGGCGGTGGTGGATCATCAGGCGCTTGGGATAGCGGAAACGGTGCACCTAAAATAGCACAACCAGGAGGATCTGGTGGAGGAGTTGGAAGATATCAAAATCCTTACGGTCCTTATGCACCACAACCTGCAGCATTTTTAGCAGGAGGAGTTGGTAACACACCTCCCGTATCACCTAGCCAAGGTAACAACGGAGGGACAGGTCAAGGAACTGGAACTAATCACAATCAAACCGGAGGCGGTGGTGGCGGAGCCGGAGGGGCAGGAAATCCTGCAACTGCGACGAGTCCTAGCGCTGGAAACGGTGGACCAGGAGGAAACGGAGCGGCTTCTGATATTTCTGGAACGTGTGTGACTCGAGCTGGAGGTGGCGGCGGAGGCGGCTACAACCAACAAGGTTATAATTTTCCTGCAGGGTCAGGTGGACCAGGTGGCGGAGGCGCAGGAAATTCTACATCTGGAGGCTCAACTGGAAATCCAGGAACTGCAAACACGGGAAGTGGCGGCGGAGCGGCCGGTGGAGGAAGTTCCCAATCAGGTAGTGGCGGATCTGGAATTGTAATTATAAGAAGAGCGACTGCTTGTTCAGCAAGCACATCAGGGACAGTAACAACTTCTGGCACTGATACTATTCACACATTTACTTCACCAGGGACGTACGTAGCATAATGGCACATTTCGCTAAACTAGATGAAGATAACAATGTATTGTGGGTAACACCATTAGATGATTCTATTTGTAATGATGATGAAGCGACAGGTGTTGCATATTTAACAAAACATCACAATTGGCCTCATTGGAAAAAAACATCGTACAACACTTACGCGAATGAACACAGACAAGGTGGAACTCCTTACAGAGCAAATTATGCAGGAGTGGCATATAAGTATGATCCTGACTTAGATATTTTTAAAGTAAGAAATCAACCTTATTCAAGTTGGACTATGAATAATACAACAGGTCAATTTGAACCCCCTGTTGCAAAACCTGAAGACGACGATAACAAAGATTATAAATGGGATGAGTCTTCCCAGTCTTGGATTCTATTAGACTAAGACGCTAGACTTTTATACAGTTTAAAGTTATAAGTACGCACATGGAGAAAGTGATATTAAATGAAGAGATCCTTTATTATGGATATGTTAAATGTCCAAAAGGATATGAAATTGATAGAGAATCAATTAAATATCAAATGATGTATGGTTATCTTAACAATAAAGATAAACAAAGATTTACTTTCGATCATACAATTCATTTAGACTATTTGGGTGCATACATAAGAGATTTTCATTATCAAAAAGTTAATTATGAATACACTTTAATTAATAAAGAAATATCTGCAGTTATATTAAAACAAGGAGAATCTACTAAAAGAAAAAATGAAATAGATCCTTTTGATATTAAGAACTCTCCAACTTATGTTTTAATTTATGGAGTTGAACTTGAAGACAATAGTTCTAACGTTATTGTGCATTACAATCGTTTGAAGATGCCAAAGTGCACTTGGACTATTCCTATACAAAATAATAAATTTATAATTTTTCCGGCTCACTTAGATTACGAGATTACAGCCAATACATCTAAGTTAAACGGTTATTATTTAATACAAACCTTAGATGAGTATATATATGGTAAAAGAACATAAAAATTTTTTATCGCCTGACAATATTAATTTTATAGAAAATGTTATGCTTAATGATAACTTTCCTTTTTATATAAAACAGTCAGCGACAGAAAATACAAAAGGAAAACAAAATAACGAGTCTTTTTTAAAACACATTATCTTACACAACTTGGAAACTAAAAGACCCTCAGAAGCAGTAAACTCAGATTATTATGAAATAGCTTTGAATATGTTACAACAATTTACTAAAGCCATTAAACAAGAAGTTAATTTTTTTACAAGGATGTGTTTTAATCTTACGTATGCAAACGGAATGGAAAAATCTGGAGTGCATGTTGATCATAAATATCCCCACAAACAAATTATATTATATTTAAATGATTGTGACAAAGATGCAAAGACAGTTATTGTAGATGATAAAGGAAAGGACAGTAAAATAATTACACCAGAAAAATATAAAGGTGTTTGTTTTGATGGTGTGCCTCATTATCATTACTTTCCTAAAA
>Ga0208919_1001873_pt1 | contig 11549 bp, 11 predicted proteins | sample 4_EtaG_FD_184076 | JGI IMG/M metagenome (GOLD analysis project Ga0208919, IMG submission 184076) | Marine viral communities from the Subarctic Pacific Ocean - 4_ETSP_OMZ_AT15127 metaG (SPAdes) (version 3) | ecosystem: Environmental > Aquatic > Marine > Oceanic | place: Pacific Ocean | collected...
AGTTGCTCCTTCAGCGTACATTTTTTTTCTGAGTTTTTCTTTTATTAAATTATCAAGGTCAGTATTTTTTAAATTTTTTATAGCATCATTGTATTCTTTAGCATAACTATCAGACATGTATATCTGACCGCCACTTTCAGTTGGTGTTAATTTAACCCTTTTCGGTTTTTTATTAGCCATCAGTAATATTCCCTTTTTCGACGCGCAAACGCCAGTTCATCTTCGTCATCATAATCACTTGGGGTCGTAATAAAACCACCTTGTCTAAATCGTAGTATAGCCTGAGTCATCGAATCCGCCAAGTCATCATGTTCACCATTAGGAAATGCAGCGCATTCTTCCATAACTTCATCAGCAAAATTAGTCTCAGGACACCATACCATGCCACTCTCAAATACAGGCGCACAAGCATGCATACGCGTAAACTTATCCGCACCACGACTCGGCGTAAACGGCGTTACAGGAATACCCATGCGCCTTAATTCCTGCGTCAACGGCATACCACTCGCCTTCTGTTCCACAAGAACCATGTCAGGCTCATACATCTCATACAACTCACTCGCTTGCTGCTTTAGCTCTGGAAACTCCCATCGCCCTCTCAACGCGTCAAGTAAAACAATATGATCCTCTTGCGTTTCATCATAATGAAAAACACCCCAAGTTGTAATCGCACTATAGTCAGCCCTGTCAGACTTACTAAACGCAGTATCATAACTTTGAATAATATAACTACACGAAGGCGGGTCCTCTTCCTCCCACAAATTCCACCACTCGCGCTTAATAATAGCACCCTCTTCAGCAGTGGGATTCTGCATATACTGGGCATTCCACTTACCCACAGGAATAGAAGCCTTAACGCTCTCTAGCTCATCTAAACTCCAGAACTCAGGCCAAAGCGAATCACCAGATGGCATAATCGCAGGAAACTCAACAATATCCCACTGATCCGCACCTTTCTCACTCTGCTTTGCCAAAACCTTTGCAGTTAAATCACGAATACTCCAACGCGTCATAACAATAATAATCGAACCACCGGGCTGTAAACGCTGCCTTGGACCAGATGTGTACCACTCGTAAATGTTATCTAGTGCTGTAACACTCAGCGCGTCTTGTTCCGAAACCGGGTCATCAATGATCGCCAAGTCCGCACCACGGCCTGCCAAGGCACCACCAACACCAACCGCATAATACTCACCACCGCCGTTCGTACTCCAACGACCACTCGCCTTGGCATCTGTCGCAAGACTGACATTAGGGAAGACATCTCTAAACTCCTCACTATCAATTAAATTTTTTACTTTACGCCCAAAACCAACAGCAAGCTCCGCTGTGTGCGTTGCCTGAATAATCTTCAAATCGGGCCTTCTACCCATTAACCAAGTAGGAAATAAATAACTCGCAAACTCTGACTTCGTATGTCGAGGCGGCATGTTAATAATCAATCTCTTGATTTTGCCATCAGCCACAGCTTGCAGCTTCTCAGCGTAAATCTTGTGGTGCCTGCCCTCAATAAACTGAGGCCAAACATGCTTCACAAAACTCATGTAGTTGTCCTGTTTCTCAACACGCTTATCAAGCGTCTGCAAACGCTCCAACATAGGAGCGACCTTTGCTAGTTCCTCATCTGTGAGGTACTTCGAAAAGTCGCTTAAATCATTCATTTTAAGCCCCTAAAGACTGCATAAATCTATCAATGTTAGGTGTTACCGCACCACCGACATTAAACTGCTTCGGTCCACGAATTATCATAGGCTCACCAGTAGCAGGTGTGGGTGTTGGAGTTGGAGTGCTACTACCAGAGTCAGGGCGAATAACGTCACCCAAATCTGGAGTACCTGATGTCGCATCAACCTCATCAATCGGAACACATTCACCTAACACTGGGTCTAAAACAAAGCCCTCTGGACATGGATCAACAAAAGGCTCATCATCGCTAGTTTCTTCCTCGCCAGCGCCTACACGTTCTTCAACAACACCATCTTCAGTGTTTGTATAAGTGGTATTTGAATCTACAATATCAATGTCATCTATGTCTTCGTCAGTATCAGAATATTGATTGCTGTTATCAACATCTTCAACACCAATGCGACCACCAGTAACAGTGTATTCACCATCATCGCCTAGAAGAACTACACTGTCATTCTCACCATCGCCATCCGCGTCATAGTTCGCGTCAGCAATGCCAACCACAGTGCCTGCACCGTCATAAACAAACGTGCCGCCGTTCTTATACGCGTCAAGCTGTTCCTGAACATAGGCTTCATTCATATTCTCAAGGCTGTATTTATCACCCAAGATCGTCAACGGATTCAAGAAGAAGTCTATGCCCTTAACGATTAAATCACCAAACTGTTCTGCGCCAGTCTGTTGAACAACATAATCACCCGCTTCATAAATTGGATTACCATCTGCACCAATAGGACCGTCCTCTTTATGCTTCGCATCACGCAGCAGGGCATTCAAATACGCTGTCTCAGCCGCGTTCGGAACCTGACCACGAGCGCCATACAACGCTTGCTGTTCCATCATAGTCATCGTTTCTGGATTATCTAACTTCGTCATCGCACTCAAGTAAGCTTGAGTAGCTGTTTGGCCTGTATCTCCAGTAACTTCTGTCACAATTTCTGTGTCAGCGCCACCAATACCAGTACCTTTACCCGTTGCCGTTCCAGCAAGTGCAACATCATCTTCAGCGTAAATATCAGTATCGCCGCCTAGCGCAACGCCAGAGCGAACCATTTCAGCCTCACGCAAACGTCGAGTCGCGTTAATTCCGTCATTATCTACCGCACGATCCTCAATCGCATCCGCAATCAAGTCCGTATTACCAGTTTTCGCAGCTTCAGCCAAACTTGGTAGCTTTTCAGCCCAATTAGCGCCATAATTATACGCAATTGAAGTCAACGCAGCCTGCGTGGTGGGGTCCATAGCGTAAAACGTATCTGCACCCACAGCATTAACAACGCTCGGAACAAACTCGGTTGTCAGCCTACGATTTAAATCAGCTTCCGCTTCTTCTTTCGTAACCGTCATACCCGGCTCAATCTGCGTAACTTCACCCGTTACAGGATCAGTTTTCGTATCGCTGCCATAACCAGCGCGTTCAGCATTAACATCAAAGTAAGTATTACCGCCAAAACCCTCTAGTTCTTTGATTGTATCCGTAATCGTAGAAGTGACGTTCCTTGGGTCTTGATCTCTCATCGGATCGCGCCCACCGTAGTCAATACCAACTGAAACATCTTCACTGTCAGCTTCTGTATCACCTAAATCACCGTAAAAAGTCTCTGCGTCAGTTCCAAACGCTGCGCGTTCGTAATCAGTCAAGCCATCATATTCTTCACTGGCAAGAACCTCTGCTGCGGCATCATCTGCAAAAAGCGAAGTTTGAGCGTCATAGTCATCAAGCGTGTTGCCTCTATCAAATTCAGCTTCTTTTCTCAAAAAATCTTCTGTAAATTTTGCTACATCATTAGGATTATTAGGGTCAAGTTTTACACGGCCCTCTCCCTTAATGAACGAGTACATAAACCCATCACTTCTAGTTGCATCATCCATAGCTTTCTGTAAATTAGTGTCGCCTTGACCTGTCATCATAGGACCAGTATCAAAACCAGAATCTACGCGCAGATCAGGCAATCCTAACTCCTCTAACTGAGCAGCTAACTCAGCAGAAGTCGGAGTGTAATCTTCGCCAAATAAATCAGCCTCAACTGAATCATCAACAAAACTATCCAAGCCCTCAGTGTCTAAACGCTCAATAATGTCCTCAATAGCATCTACACCAGATTCTAAACCAACATCACCAGTCTCAGTGCCAGTCACAGAACCTGCCAAAAGATCAGCAGGAGCATCCAAATTCGTTAAATCAACATCACCATCAGTTAAATAATTCAACGCATCCGTTAATTCTTCAGCCGCAAAAGATTTCTCAATGCTCTCACTGCCCGGTGTGTATATATCAATGCCGCCAGTTACAGGATTTACAACCGCTGCATAACCCGCCTTCGATCCGCCAGTCGCGTAGCCAATCGTGTTTCCATCACCCGTACTCAGGTCATTGCCCTGAAATGTACTATAATCATCACTAATTCTGCTGTAATCAACACCCGTTAACTTCGCAGTGTTACTAGCCTCCTGATCAAAGTCAGGACCCTCATACTCATAACCACCAGACATATAACCCGGAATATTATCAGTCTGAGAAGCTACATCAAGAGCAGTCTGTTGCGCATCTGAATATGACTTATCAGCAGCATTCGCAGCCTCCTGAGTCGCATGCTCACCGCCAAACATATCATAATAAGTGGGCGGAGGAACATATACAGATGGCGGCGGAGTATCAGGTACTGTAGTGGTATTAGTGCCAGTACCAAAATCTACCGTGCTACCGCCCGGAGTTGTCTCAGTGAAAATATTACCCGTGCCAAACTCATCACCAGTGTAACTACTAGCAGTCGCATCCAAACTCGGATAACCACTAGAACCCGTCACAACAACAGAATCACTGTCATCATCATCACTGTCACTGCCAAAACCACCAGCGTTATAAAAATCAGCTTGAGAACCGCCGTAAGCCGCATCATCGTAGCCACTACCACCCATGCTATCATTGTCAAAACTGGTAGTGTTAGTATTACCGCCAGTGTAATCAATGCCAGATGCAGCACTAATACCAGCAAGCGAAGAAGTATCTACATACGATGTCGCCGCTGGAGAAGTATCTACCGTAGTCGTAGTAGCAGCAGGTGCGTTGTAATTGTCATCAAAACCCTTGTCAGTCATCCCACTCGCGTAATTACTCGCAGCAGAAGAACCCTGATTACTCTCAATCGTAGCAGCCGTGCGGTCAACATAGTCTTGATCCTTTTCTTTAAGACCAAGACCCATCGCAAGATCACTAAAAAAGCCACCACTTGATGATTTATTATCGTCATTCGAAGATGATGAAGAAGAAGAACTAGAAGAACTAGAAGAACCTCCACCACCCCAGCTACTATGAAACCAATAACTCGGAATGCCGCCCGGACCCGGCGCTTCAGCACCGCCCAAACCCTTCAACAAATCACCCTCTTCAGGATTAATATACGCTAAATAATGAGGCTGACCCGCAATCGTCGTTGACCTCGGAACCTCGCCACCATCCGCAAAACCATGCGTATGACCAAAGCCACCACGCGCACCACCCAAATACTCATCAGTATCCTCAACAATGTGCATCGCAGCATCTCTAATATCAGACGCAGAATCCATAATGTCATCACGACCATATCCCGCCCTCAACATCTTCTGATGCATGTCAGAAGGATCAGATAATCTTTGATCACCCAAATAAACAGCAGGACCACCAGAAGCCATGCCCATACTAAGCTGCGGAACCATGCCACCCATATTCAACTGAACAGGCGCACTGCCCAATCCACCCTGACTACCTCGCATCGGACGCCCCGCCTGAATAGGCATGCTAACCTGCGCATTGCCCATAGGACGCAACGCAGCCATCATCTGAGGAGCAGGACCCGGCAACATAGGCTGTGGTGCAGCCGTAGTTTGTGCCATAGGAGGAACCGAAGGCTGCATCTGAGGAACCAAAGCACTCGTCTGCTTCTTCGCAGACATAAAATTCTTAAATTGACCGCGACCCTGCGCATTACCGCCAAACGTACTGCCCAAACCCTTTTTATTCTGCTGACCAGCCGTAGGCTGCATCGGCGGTCCACCCATCGGACCACCCATAGGACCTCCCATCGGAGGCGGAGGAGGACCCCCTATCGGGGCAGGCGCTCCACCCATTGGCATTGGTTGTCCCATAGGGCCTTGTGGGGGCATCATGCGTACATTCATTTAAAATCTCCGATGTCAATTGTTGTAACTCTAACAATTAACAAAGATTTAATCAATCATCTCTAACAAACCATTTTCAATCATGCTCTTCGCTAACGCATCTCGGCTATGAAAACAGTAGTTTTTACCGTTCCATTCGCACATCTCCATAGCTAAACGACGAAGAAAACTACGCTCATTATCAATACCACCAGTAATATGACGATCATGCAACATAGGAACTACCTCCCCAGCAGTCTGAGCAAAAAACTCATCGTCAGTGCCATATGTTAACCTGTATTTAGGCATTCTTCTTCATCACCTCTAATACACAAAACCTTAAATCAGGATGAATTTCCTGAAAATAATCTTTGGAAGATTCAGCATCTTGAACATCTGCGTAAAATCCATCCGCAACCATAGGAAAAAGAGGACCAAATATATGAGGATTTGGTTTCTTCTCATTTAAATCATAACCAAAAACCATGTATGACACAATTCTCTCTCCTTTTCTGGGAACTTATGGCGGTTTATGGGACAGGTCAATGTTTTTTTTGTAAAAAATTTTTTTGACCCCCTATGGGTCCCATACGCAGTAAAAAGTTTTTTTCTGGTGATTGTTCGTGGAAAACAGTGTGTATGTGCTGCACCGATACAGTCTAAAATATAGGGGAGGCCATAGGCCCCATATACCCCGATTTCCGAGCAATTGTTCGGATTGCTTAGGGTACCTTGGAAAAAGAAAAAGCCCGCACTAGGCGGGCTTCTTTGGTGGGTCTTTGGTATGGTTGGCGCTATCGCGCCAACTCATCTATTCTGTCGTTCCAATATTCGAATAACTCATCCGACAATCCCGCCCAAACAGATGCGATACCTATTCTGTTTTCTGGTAACAATGCAACGCCACCAGTTTGCTCTTCAATCGTCTGTAAAACTTGGTAGCGCGTATGGTCTGTACCATCACCATAACTTGCACCATTTGATTGTTGGGTATGAGTGACAACGGCATTGTCACCAACGCGGTTTCTAATTTCGGATACTGCCGCGCGGACGCGTTGCTCACTGCATCCAGTCGCGTCCATAATATCGCGCGTTGTCGCGCCATTGTCGTTGCGCATCATTGTGTATTGAACGCCAACTCTTGAATTTCTGCGAAATGGATCAACTGGTGTATCAGTGACAATTGTTCTAGATGCGTTGCCGTCAACGCGTTCTGTTTGCGTCCAGTTAACTAGATTAAGAATGAATTGAACCCAATTCCAAATTTTAGTAGCGTCAATTGTGCCGCTATGTTGACGGAATTCAATTGTACCATTGCGCCATGTGTCCAAGTTAATCGCGTAAAACTTACCATGATTTAATTCTTGGATAGTATTGGCGTTCTCAATTCGCGTTGCGTTTAATCTTTGGCAATAGCGGTTATCTGTTCGTGAATTGGGAAACATGCGATTGATTGCTGTTTGTTGGCGCTCATAACGTTGCATGATGTCTTTAACAATTAAATCGTCCATTGTATCACCATGTTGAGATAAGAAGCGTCCAGTGCGTTCTTTGTGCAAAATGCTATCACCAGTGAAACGAGCCGCATGTGTATCATCATTCAATGGCGCGTTTGAAATGTGAACATGCAAACCGCATGCTCTGTTTACGTCCGCGCCAACGTTTGAAAGTGTAGAACAAATCTTTTCGAGATATTCTTTGGCTACTTGGCAATCTGCCAATGGTGGCAACACTATTTCCGCGTCAACGTTTGGTGTGCCGTCTGGTTTTACATCACAGCCTTTTATTCCTGCTCTGTCAAAAGCATTTTGTATTCTTGATATTGATACACCTGCGGTTTCTATTTCTATTCCAAATGTGTAAGTCATTTTTTAATCCTTTCCCGTTTGAATTATTCGTAAAAGCAATATGAATAACGAATGTTTAAATCGCTTCCGTATTCTTTTTTGTTTCCCTCACTTGTGACCGTCCATTTGTTGGGATTTGTACAATAGCAATATCTCATTTCGGAAATTATTCGTCTTATTCTTTGAGGGTTATAGCCAGTCGCATTAACCAATTCGGACATTAACGCGCCTGCTTTTCTTTCACCTTTAATCGGTAGTCTTAGGATTAATTCTGCAATCTTTGCAGGGTTTGGATTTCTTTTAATCGCTCTTGGATCATAAAACCGTCTTGAAAGTGTAAAGTATTCTTTATCGTAAGTCATTGTTTTTGTTACCTTTTTACTAGATTGTAGAGCAAAGCTGTCGCCCTATACCTATTAGATAAACTATTTTATCCCATATGACAAGGGATTATTTGGGATTATCTGGAACAATTGTTCGGTTTATGGTTTCCAGCCAAAAAAAAACGCTGGAAAAATCCAGCGCAAAAAATCAATTTTTTTATATTTATAATGAACGTGTGTGTGTATATGTGTGTATATATGTATATATATCTATGTATATATATCTATATATACCCCGACCCCGATCCCCGATACCCCGAAGCCCGAAGGCCCGACCCCGAAGGGTCAAGCCCGATGTTTATTTCATTGTGTGCGCTAGTGTTTTCATTGCGCTAGTCTCAGGGTTGCCATTCCCGACAATGAAAGTATAGCGGTGAGCGTTGCAAGCAAGAACACCGAAGCGTTCAGCGTCATGGTATCTCATGAAGTGCGGCTCCTCATCCATATCTACAGGTTCAGAAGTGCCATAGTTTTTCAATGCCCATTGGCAAAAATCTTGGAACGGCTTTTCATCCTCATGCTCGAACCCGCTAGTGTCATCATAAAACAACGCGGTTGCCCAAAAGTCGGGAAGTTCCAGTGTAATTGTCTCCATTGTCTTTCTCCTTTTAACTAGACTAATCCCACATTATCCCACTCTATATTATATGTCAACACAAAAATATAAAATAATTTATGCCAGGTTGTGCTGCCAGCACCGGGCCTTCACTCGAACAATTGTTCGGGTTGTGTGCCGGGGAGCTGCTGGGTCGCCGGGGAATCTACCGGGCTGGAGATGCCGGGTGAGTCGCCGGGAGTCCAGCGGAACCGGGGGAGCTAACCCGAACAATTTATCGGGTTGTCATCGCTGGCAAGTTGTCCCCCGGCCCGAATCCCGATAAAATGTCTATATGTAGTGGAGGCGCTGGGAAGCCCGATGAGTATCCCGAACAAATTCCCCAAGCCCGACCCCGAAAACCCGAACAACCCCACCTGACGGCCCCGATCTAGGGCGCTGCGGCCCCGCCAGCCACCCCGCACAAGGCGCACCAGCTATTCCGCTGGGCTTTCACTACAATCTATTATAGGGATTTGTTCGGGTTTTGTGGGATTTTCTGCTGGTGTTACGTCAATCATGCGATCTTTAGCACGTTGCATGAATTCTTGCAGTTGCTCAATGATTTGATCCCGTGTGAGGTTATCAACGTTTTCGTGTGTTACATGGCTACGGGCAACCATTAAACCCGTTACCTTGAGCCTGAGTTCTTCTGCTTTGATGGCTGCGGAGAAGTTCCCTTCTTGCCACGCTTCATCTCTGAGGCGCTGCATATCCCGAACAGATTTGGTTATGGTTACGCCGTATTTGCTTTCGAGTTCCTGCCGCATCTCTTCCATGCGTTCCTTGACGCGTGGATGATTAAGAAGCTGCACAGCGGAAACGTTCGGGTTCTTGTATCCTGCTGCTCGTGCTGCTGCGGTTTGTGTCATGTCTTTGTGGACGTAGTTATCTAAAAACTTTTGCTGGGGAGGAGTGAGGCGCTTCGCTCCCTTTTCAATCTGCTCACCTACTTTTGGCATCTGCTGGCTCAACCCGAATAATTTACCGTGTTATTAGAATACCGCTGGCAGACCGATGACGCAAGCCCAAAAGCTCCCAATAGTTCCCAAGCTACGGCAGTTGCTCGGCGCGTCTATTTTACGTCAGGGGGGAATGGGTATATTCCCCCCCTTATAGGGGGGTGACGTAGTTGACGTAAAATAACCTATTGATTTTATTACATTTTCTACGTCAAAACGCAAAGTTGACGTAGTTGACGCAAATGGGTTAAGTGTTTGATTTTATTACATATTCTACGTCAACGTCAACCGCGTCAGGTTTTGACGTAAAAAAAGTTGACGTAAAAAATCGTTTAAAATCAATGGGGGTAAAAAGCATAATTTTTTTTATATTAGGGGTTGACTGTCCCAAATAGATTTAATAGAGTTGGGATAGTCTAGTATAGAGGAGGCATAAGCCATGACAGACACAACAGCAAAAACCCGTATCATCCGCGACCTTCAAGGCGACCTATTGGATTGCAACCATGTAACCCGTAGGCATTTTAGAATGTTCTTGGATGGCTCATATAACGGGGAAGAAAGCTACCATGCAAACAAAGCGTTTTTGATGGCACACCACACCGAGCCGAAAAAGTTGCGTTCGTGGGTTATTAACCAGTTCACACAGTTTACCGCGACTGATGCTTATTGCTCTTACGGTTACGCGCAAAAGGTTATTGTTGACACGATTGACCGCGACACACTGGAAAAGCTGAATGATGCACTTATTGATGATGCGCTTGATCTTATCGCGTATGATGTAGAAGATGCGGCTAGAATGGCATAAACCGAACACATATCAAAATTTTAGCCCCTGCATTTTGTGCGGGGGTTTTTTTATTGTTGACACTTGGGATTTTATGGGATAAGTTTATTTATCTAGTAAAGAAAGGAAATAAAATATGTATTATCTAGCATATGGAATGAACACAAACCGCCATGCGATGGCGAACCGTTGCCCGAAGGCCAAGCCAATGGGCGGCTTTTACTTACCTAATCACCGTTTAGTGTTTCGCGGGGTTGCAGACTTTCGACAGGATGCGGACATGGTTTTGCCTGTTGTCTTGTGGGAGATTTCTCACGATTGCTTGAGGGCGCTTGATGCGCTTGAGGGTTATCCGCATTTATACGACCGCCGCAAGATCAACGGCGAGTGGTTGATTTACGATATGAACGGCGACAAGGGCGCAATTCGTGAACCGAGCTTGCACTATTATGATATGATCGAAGAAGGCTACAGAGATTTTGGCCTTGATGATTGGTATCTGAGAGCAGCGGCAAAAGAAGCGGAGTTGGTGGCATGAGCAAGAAAGATTTATTGATTGCGTTGCTTGAGGAAATGGAGAACGACCTAAAGCGGATTGATTGGCAAGATGTTTTTATTGCCTGTTCTGCGTTTGGTTTAGTTGTTCTCTGGATTTTGGGAGTTGTTTATCAATGGTGGTAGACCCCGACATAACCCGAATAATATGAAGCCCCCGCAAATTCAAGCGGGGGTTTTTTTTGACCTACTGCTGTGTTTTAAGTTCCAGTGGTTTTATAATAACCCGAACAATTTGTCGGCTTACCTATAGCTGTATTATGTGTGCCAGTGGTTTTTATAATACTGCTGTAGGTTTTTGCTTGCATCCCAAGTTTTCCCATGCTATAAGATTTGCACAGTAGCCCGAACCCGATGGTTTTGCCTACTGCCTCAATAACTAGACTAGCCCCCGATCTTTTATTTGATGTCTAAGATTGGGGGTTTTTTTATTTCATTTAGATAATTTTTTTTATTGACAACCCATATCACTTGGGATTATATGGGGTATGTCTAGCGAAAAGGAGATTTATTATGGGCTTAGATATGTATTTACGAGGCGATAAGTATATCAGCCAGTACGATCATTCACAGCGATCCCCCGAAGGTGGTTCTTTG
>Ga0208919_1001874_pt1 | contig 11548 bp, 18 predicted proteins | sample 4_EtaG_FD_184076 | JGI IMG/M metagenome (GOLD analysis project Ga0208919, IMG submission 184076) | Marine viral communities from the Subarctic Pacific Ocean - 4_ETSP_OMZ_AT15127 metaG (SPAdes) (version 3) | ecosystem: Environmental > Aquatic > Marine > Oceanic | place: Pacific Ocean | collected...
CGTGCAAGACAGGAAGGATCAGAACTATGTAACCCAAGACTATCACCACTTGTTGTTAAGTATATAGGTGAACTGAAAGAAGAGAGATTAAGAAAACACGAAGTTACTTACGAGGGACATGTAGCAGAACTTGCAAGACTTAGAGAAGCTGCTTTGAAAAAAGGATCATTCTCTTCTGCAGTGAATGCGGAAGCAAACAGAGGAAAAGCAGCAGGATTGTACATAGATAGAAAAATAATAAAAACAGGAAAACTAGAGGACATGTCAGAACAAGAATTAGAAGCAAAAATGAAACAGCTTTTAACCGACTACGGACAGATAATTGATGTAACTCCATCTAAAGTTTCTGAATCTTCTTTACCCAAGCCCGAGGAATCATCGTCCGATCCCCAAAAGTAATTCCGTCATCATCTTTATCATAACTTGCAAAAAGTTTTACAGACTTGTTATCTTTAGAATATAACCAACCCTCGTTAACAGGTCTTGCTAATTTCATCTTATCAAATTCTTTATCAGTAGCCCAGCCAGAGTCACTGACACAGTCAATCCACTCCACTCTGACTCTCGGATAAGGTATCTCGGGAGCACTATCAGTTGCGATTCGTTTTCGTCTTTTCCTAGGCATAAACCTCTTTTACATTTTCGAACCCTATATGGCAATTTATAATTTTTACACCAGCGCTACTAAAAATATTTGAGATCTTTCGAAAAAAACATAGAATTGTCCTATAAGCGTTGGTATACAACAATAATAATGCAAAAAAACTGCGAAAGGGTGCTTTCGCAAGCTTTCGAAATGGCGTAAAATGCTTTCGGAAAATAGGGGGTCTCTTTCGCAAAAGTATGTTCAATTGTGGCAAAATTATGATATACCCCCATTTGGCCACATTTCTGCCACAAAACTGCGAAAGCAAAAGGCGTTTTCCGAAAGCCCCCGAAAGCCCCCGAAAGCATTTGCGAAAGCTACAATACGTTCTTATCTGCCTTTTTTTCGCCATAATATTTCCTCATTACGGACAACTTTTCCTCTGCCTTACCTATCTTGCCCAGCAGGGTATCAACTTCACCCGTAATATCCACGTGCTCTGGTATCACCATGTTGTGGTCCTCGATACATTGTATCTTATATAATGCATCTTCAATCTCTGCTTCGTATCTCTTTAGAAGCGTTCTAAACAATCTATCATTCATCACTCCACCTCCTCATGATTATCTTGCCATGTTCGTCCTCGTACAGGATCCATGACTTGTAGCCATCAAAGTAATAGCCATGTATTTTTCTCTTAACTTTCATAGTTCCTCCTTTACATATCTTTTTAATTCTTTGTCCTGAACATTATCGGGTATCTCGTTCTTAAAAAATATCCTGTAGCTGTCACTGCCGTACTTGCCGATACCAAATAATTCTGTTGCGTCCTTACCTTCCCATTCTATAAAATCACAGGTCATTCTCCATATCCTGTTTGCTCTGACATTCTTCATGCCGAGATCTTTTAGCATCTCTGCGATTGTGTCTGTGTTCGATAATAATAGTTTCCATGCGTTGGGAAACCTCTCAAAGAATCCTGGTAATACCTTCTTGACCTTCTTGCGTCCCGTCTGATTGAGACAGATGACAGCCACCATGTGCTGCCACTCACCCTCTATCTGCTGTTGCACCATGAGATCATCTCTCATCGAAGTCCTCCGCTTTCATAGGTGTTGTTCTTTCTTTCTCGTCATGTAATAGGTCATAATACATGTCCAATCTCTTCAAAAACTCATGTTTATAGCGCCTTAATTCTGCCCCATTTACGACAAATTCCTGATAATATAGGTCAGGCGTGCATACCATGATAACTCCCTGTTCAATGTTTGATTGGTGAACGTAGTCATGGGCCATGGCGTATGCTGCGATCTGCAGATAATAATCTTCGATCCATTCTTTCTTCTTCGGACGATTACTTTGTTTGAAGTCAACAACAGTCTCACGATTGTTATGTAGACAGACAAGGTCTGTCGAACCTGCGTATAGACCCGGATAGTATAACGTAACTTCCGAGCCATAGTATTCTTCCACAGGTGTGAGACCCACATCAATAACTTTCTTGGCCATGGCTTTCGCCTCCTGTCCGAGCGCTGTAAGATCATCGTAGCCCACTCCTGTGATATGGTGTTCCAGGAATTTGTGCATAGCTGTCCCCCGACTACTAGATACATTTTTGATTCGTTCTGCTTCTGCTTCACCGACTTTGGCCTTCCATTCTTTTAAGAATTGTTGATTTTTGGTTTTGCCTAATATCGTAGTCACACTAGGAAGTCTAGTACCATTTACATCATAGAGCCGTGTTCCGTGATCCTCGATCCGTGAGGCGTCAGTATAGGTATATTTATCATTACGCTTGATCTTTCGACCAATATTCTCGTACTCTAATAGATCTTTCTCTTCCATCATTTTATATTTTTAATTACAAAATAAATTATAGTACAACCAATTATTAGACAGATCATACTATATCCAAACATACCTAATCCGTAACTAGCCGTCATAATTTTTTCTTTAGCTCCCGGATATAGTCCTCTTCTTCTTTTCTATTCTTTGCTCTGACGATGGCTGCTTGTTTACGCCACGCCCAACTGTTGATCGCACCGGACCAACCCATTATCCATAGATATATTCTTAACATCATCTTGCTCTATACTCCTCTAGGTTTATTATATTTGCGTTCATTATCTTTTTATCAGAATAGTATTCCATGATCTTATTTATCTTGTCTAATTTAACATGAGCAAAAGGCCAGATCAACAGACACACATAGTATGCATCTCTGAATGTTGCACGCCATTTCCATTGCGGTAGATACTTCGTACCATCTTTTCTTTTACCTTTTACTTTCTTAGGTCTAAGTGTACCAACACCCAATACCTCATGAACCCATACCAATACAGACTCATCGGTCATGGTTATCTCCATATTGATACGCATGGAGTTTGATAAACGATAACCTGGTTTGCCGTTGTGTCTCTTCTTCTTCTCGATCCCACGTTTGAAATGTATACTGCCCTCTCCATCAAAGAGTCCGGCTATGTATGCTGCATCAGTCTCTGCTATCATTTTTCATAATCCATCTTAAAGCTGTGGTTGTCGGATCGAATCCATCAAACTCTAGTTTAGTGCAGTGTGTCAGAATCACCGTCATCAATAAGACCAGTATCAACCGTCTCATAAAATTCTCCCTCCGAATCGCAGTCCCAGCATTGGTGGACCTCACTTCTATCTCTAAAATCTAATGCAGGATCACCATCAATCTTTGCAACCCTGACATACCCATTTCCGTGACATGTCTCACAGATATGTACCTTGACTCTACCCTTTTTTAATTTTGCCATTTAATTTCTTCGCTTTCTCGTTTGCTATTGATTCTATGGTCTTTGCTATAGATAATTTAGCATCGGGCAATAATACCTTTGATAGTTTATCCAATGTAGCGTATGTTTCCTTTGTTAGAGAAACATTTTTATATTTACTCATGTCTGTCATGCGTGTTTCCTTTCATATTAATAACCCATATATAGGTGATATTATAGGATTGTCAATGAAAATATTATTAAGTTTATTAATTTGTTCACAGGTTATGGGCACCTGCATAGAGCCGTATAAATGGCCGGATAGATTTAACACTCAATACGATTGCCTAATGTTTGGTTACGAAGAATCTGCTAAAAAAATGAGAGAGATAGGCAGAGCAGAAGTTAATCAATACAATATGTATATCAAGTTCTACTGCACACCAGAAAAGCCCAGTATTTGACAATGTGGCTAGATTATGGTAATGGCAAGAATCTTCTCACCATTACCTACCCTTATTTTTTTCCCTCTTTAGGGTAGGTGTTTCCTGATCCCACATCCGTAACATGAGAACAGCAAACAGTAGTGGTAGACTACTTACAAATACAGCCAATAAAATCGCCACTGCCATCCTTCATCACGTGTACGTTAAACGGTGGTTCGTGATACGTGGTCAGGTATACCCGTAGTATGTCACAGAGATCAAAACAGTTGGTGTCAGAAAGTATCTCGACACCCTCCATCATCTCTTTGGTGACAGATACCAGACTATATAGTCCGTCGTTTAGTAGTATCAGATCCATTGTGTACTTTCGTTCCAAAGTTTAAAACATTTTTTAATCCAGATGCTCTCATATTAATATCAACACCATACGGTTTCCATGCTTTTTTCATCAGGTTTAACTCCAGCAATAAATGAGACCACTGTCCTTGCGCTGCACCACTTACTTTTAATGTTATTATTTTTTCTTTCATAATTATAGGATAGTCATTTATTTTATTTTGTCAACGACCTTGTCGGTTGTATTTTTTATACGATCTCTTCTTAGATTTATTTAGGTTTTTTGAATGTCTACCCGGACGTTTACGAGGCTTTGGACGTGGTACGAAGTGAACGAACTTCTGTCTTGCCATTATTCAGACCACTCCTTTACAAACACATCCATGTCTACTGGTTTAGTTACGTGTGGTAAATAAACTATTCTACCATTTACATACTGTTCTAAATCTGTGCCACAGGTCATGCACCTATACAATTGTTTTGTAAGTCCAACTAACATTGTGTATTCTTCACACGTTGGACATTTACCGTTAACTATCTCTGCTGTAATCTTCATTTGAGATGCAGTTTTTTAATTGATTTTTCACCTAAATATATTTCTGTTTCTGCTTCACTACGTATACACTTGTAAGACACGTTAGGATTAAACTCCCTCTCCGCGATGCGACGAGCTCGGAGGCACGAAGCCATATTTTCCTGGATACGGTGTTCCTTGATCTCTCCGTCCCAGAACATAAGTAAAGCTATCACAGTCTCTATCATTGTCCGTTACCGTTTGTATATTTCATTTCTCTGTTTGCGTCTTTTAATTTTTCGATGTCTATCAATACTTTATCCATTTGTCCTCGTAAAAATTCTATGTTTACTTTATTCAATGCCATGTTTTCTATATGTGTATTTAACTTTTCAGTAGTTTTATAAAGATCTTCGATCATCATAAATTGCTCGCTATCTGCGGGAAGTGATCCAAGTTGGCCCCGTGGCCATTTTATTCTAAACTCTGTGTTTTCTTGTAAGTCTTTTTCCATTATCTGTATTCGAGTGTCTGCAATATTTAACCGCTCTATCATTTGAAAATAGCCCATGGTTCCGAGTGCCACGATAATTATTAATGAGGCAACCGTCTTCATTGGCATTTGCACGGCAGCTTCTTCAGATATATTTAAAGGTTTTTTACTCATTTAATTTTGGTTTTGGTGGTGGGATTATAATATCTTTTGGGTCAACTTGCAACGGCTGCGGTGGCCGTACAAAAAACGCCAATAAACATAACAGAATTATAAGTATTGCTGTGAACCTGTAGTCCATAACAACCTCCAATCATATTATTTTTTCCAAAATATAGATTTGATTTTGTCCCAAATCTTGCCAATAGCTTTTTTAATTTTATCAATCATTTTTCTTTTCCTCTATTTCATAGAAGAACTTGTCGGTGTCTTCTGTCCGCCAGGCTCTGCTATCTTCTACGTTCCACTCGGATGTCTGCACTTTCCAGTCAGGAATATTATCTTTCACTGTGAAAGAAGGTATATCCCATATACATCTGTTGTTAGGTTGTGCTGCAAAATTGCCATCATCTAAGGCAATAATGTGAGCGCACTTATGTTCGTGCGGGATCTCCGAATGATCAGTGTCAAGTATGTTAGCCTCTGGATGAGCAAAGTCAATAGTAAATAAATATTTTCCTGGATGCCATTTTTTATCTTTTCCGATATATTTACCGGCTTGCGATTCTAAAATATCCCAAGAAGTGACAGCAGGATAATAAGAAAAACAATTCCAGAGCTGTAGTTCATCAAGTCTTCTTGTGGGCACGTCGGATGGCTTAAATCCCTTTTGAATAAACGCGCTAATTGGTAAGCGATAAAATATTGCACCGTTTTCCATAATAGCATGCCATAATATGCTCCTTCCAGTAAGAGCTGATATGCCAAAGATAATACAGTCTTCAACTTCTCCATGATGTTTTTTAAGATCATATAAAAATTCTCTTCTTATTTGTGCGTAAACTGGTGGTATGTTTGCATTTAAGTAAGCCATAATTTATCCTCATTTAATATTACCCCAATTTGGTCCAAATTCATAGTCTACTTTGTTTTTAACCTCAAGAGGTATAGCGTTCTTCATTGTTTCATGAACCGTGTTCCGTTCTTCTTCAGTCCTGATCGACACACAAAGCTCATCGTGTATTTGTATATGGGGTATTATACCTTTTTCATATAAATCTACCATAGCCTTCTTTGTCATATCTGCGGCAGATCCTTGTATTAATCTATTCAAAGCTTTGTAAGTAAAAGCTCGTGTAAAATGCTTATCAAAATGATCTAAATTTTCATCTAATAATTCATGATACTTTTCCATCTGTTCTAATTTGTAAGCATCTATCGCTGCTTCTTTAGTATTGTATAAGGGCACCTCATCAAACCTTTGTTTATTAGAGTTCCATTTTTTATCTGTAGTCTCCCACTTATTAAATCTACAAAATCTATCTCCCAAAGTAAATAATAGACCTTGCTCTTTTGCAAAATCAGATAGTTCGTAAGATAATTCTTTTACAAAAGGCACTTTGCTATGGTACGTTTGAAATAATTTATTTGCCTCGGTGTATTCTAGATTTAATTCTTTTTGTAATTTTATCTTACCCATACCGTAGAAAAGACCTAAATTAATCACTTTTGCCTGTGATCTAGGTATATTAGCCATATCAGCCACTATTTGATGAAAATCAGCATCCTCCCTATCAAACTCATTTTTTAAATTATCTGTGCCTGCAAGGCCTAATTTAAGCGCATAATGCACTACAATACGAGGTTCTTGCTGTGAGTAGTCAAAACTACCCCACTGACAGCCAGTCTCAGGTATAAACAACTCTCTCATCTTTTTACCAATAAATCCTTTTGATGGAATCTGTTGCAGATTAGGATTTGACATACTAAATCTACCAGTAACTGTTCCCCCTCTTTCAGTTCTTATTTGATTTATATCTGCATGTATTCTTTCATTATGTACAAAATCTAATAAGCCATCAACAAAAGTATTTTTAGCTTTGTCGTATTCTCTGGCCTTCGCTACTAATCTTAAATATCTATTATTATGCGTACGTAAATAATCTTTTGGAAGTTGAGGCATTCCAGACTTCGGTGTTGTTTTATAATTTTGTATTCCTTGATTATCTAATAATTTTTTTATTGAGGCTGCAGCCCATATTTGAACATCGACTTCTGTTTTAGATTTAATAAATTTAATTATTTTATCTCTACATCTTTCTAATCTTTTACCAAATGCCTTTGCTTTTGCGACATCTATTTTAACTCCCTTAAATTTCATGTCAACTAGGCAAGGAAATAATTTTGTTTCTAATTCAAAAATATTTCTACAAGTTTTTTTACTATTGTCTTCAGGTTTAATATATAATACTTCGTCTAGTTTTTTATTAAATAAATTCCATAATCTCAACGTTAAGTTTACATCTTGTTTTGCATACTCTTTAACAACAGAGGCAGGCAACTTATGCATGTTAGTCATTGGATCTTTTACTGTACCACCAGACCATTGTAATGTTTTTTCTTGTAAATCATATTTATACTTTTCATCTTTTAAATAATCTTTTGATAATGCGTCTAATGAATATTTAAATCGATTTTCATCAATAACAGAGGCTGCAATCATAGTATCAACAATACGCCCTCGCATTCTTTTTCCAGTAACAGATCTTATCCAACACACATCATACATTGCATTGTGAAATACTTTTGTTATTTGATCATTTTGAAATATTCTTTCGTTAAGACACTCCCAGATTTTTAATTTTTTATCTAAAGATAAATCGGTATCGGCATGACTTAAAGGAAAGTACGCAGTTTCTTTCTCTGTAGCAACAGCTACACCACAGATGAAACCATCACCTCGTATAGCACCCGATCCTTTTGTTTTAAGATTAGGATCGTATGTTTCTATATCTACTGCAACAGTTTTAACATCATTAAGATCTAAATCTTCTGGTGTTTTACACATTATAATCCCTCTCCAATATCATTTCTAAAAAATGTATAGCTTTCAAAATATCTTCTTTACCATTTTTATCTTGATGTCTAATGATGTATTTAATAGCACATCCTTCTGGATATAGCAATTTATTCTCAACAACAAACTTACTTGGTTGAATAACATACTTTTGATAGTGACTCCCACCATGTTGTTTGTCCCAAACATTTTTATTTTTTATTTTAGCCATGCTCTTTCTCTACCTCCTCTAGAACTATACACATATGTTGGCAGCGAACTTTCTCTTTGTCCTAATGTATATTGTCTTTGTGATCTAATGGTCCAACAATCTATTCTCCCTCTACTATAAGCCACGTATCGTAAACGTAGTTGAGTAAAGTAATCCTCTGGTCTAGTGCAAGTCTCATCTACTATTACATTATCAAATGTAAGTCCTTTTACTTTATGTATACATCCGTATTGAACTCTAACTTGATCATCATAATTAATATTGTCTCTTATTAGCTGTTTGATAAATCTTACCTGGTCATCCTTAACTTCACTTCTCACTCTTACATCTAAAAAATCTGTTAAGGTTTTACTTTCTAATTTAAAAATTTTTTCTTTTATTAATTCATCTATTGTATATTCTCTATTGACCCAACCTTTAAAAGAAAAAGTTTTCTTACCCTTGCCATACACTACAGCTTTAGATCCCATATAAGAATGAAAATTTTTTATCTGTAGTAATGAAAAAGGCTTACCTTTTACAAATTGTGGCCAAAACTTGTGGCATTCAAACTGTTTTTTAGAAACAAAAGGATCATTACCAACATGAGAGAAAGGTATACCATGTAATTGAAAAAAAGTTCTACACCAATCTCCCGAAGGTTTACCTCTAAATGTAAATAAAAAAGTTTCTTTTGTATTTTTAATTTTATCTAACAATATTCTTAAATGAGAACAGTCTGTTCTATAATTTGCTAAATGATAATGATTACCTATTATACCCTTTGCAGGTTTCCAAACTCTACTATATTTATATTTTTTCCAAATTGGTGCTATTATCTCTTTACATAAATTGTTAATTGTTTGCCCACATCTCAAACCATCCTCTAATTGCTCTGCATCTTTAGATATCGTATGAAAGTAATGTGCATCCGCACCAGCCCACTCAAATATTGTCTGGTCTGGGTCTCCTATCATTATAAATTCTTTTGCATGTGTTGCGATTTTCTCTAAAGCTTTTCTTTGAGGAACATTACTGTCCTGCGCTTCATCAACAATTAAAACATCTATCTCTGGAATTTTTGTGTTTTTATTATTAAACTCCTCTATCATATCTTCATAAGCACGAACTTGTTCTCTGTCTTTGTATTCTTTAAACCACTCTCGCATTTTCATTATAACTTTTAAGTCTTTGTACTTCTTTTTTTCTAAATCACCGCTTTCTTTTAGTTGTAAAAAATACTCCTTTGGAGTCAAACCTCTTCCAATAGCTCCTTTTATAAATTTATAAAAATCGTGTTCATCTACAGTCTCATCGTGAAATCTAAACTCTTTGTGTTCTCTACATAAATTTTTATGGTCCTCGTCATCAAACAATGATTTTTTTATTAATTTACTTTGACAATAACTGTGTATCGTACATATTCTATATTCAAAAAACTTATCATCTAAATCTTTTTTCTTTATCTCTGGTAAATCTTGCACTGCGTCTCTAATTTCATCAGCTGCTACATTAGTGTGAGATAGTAAAATTATATTTCCTGGTTTATATTTAGATAATAATTCTTTGTATTTTTTGGTTAAATACTTGTGAGTTTTACCAGTGCCAGGAGGACCTGCTATAAATTTAAGATTGTTCATTTGGTAATTGTTTTGTTTCTATTATTTCTTCTGCTTCTCCATCGATAATAAGATGAGATTCGTTAACATTATATTTTTCTATTTTATAACTTGTACAAGAGTGCTCCTTGTACTTACCTCTATATATTTTTGCTTTTAAAACTCTTTTACACGTTAAAACTAAATCAACTCTTGCCCAATTAATTCTTTTTCTTTGGAGGTAACTATCAAACTTATCCATTTTAAATTCTAAACTATTATTTTTTTGATTAAAATAAGGCATGTTAAACTCAAACAGCTCTTTTTTATCTGTAAATACTTTGTGATCAGCTATAAATTCATTAAACCAACTTATAAATCTTATATCTTCACTTGACTCTGGATCATAGTCTGGTGATTTAGTTCTAGCTTCAAATTTCGCTATCATCATTTTTTCAAAATCTAATTCTTTCATAAAAGGAAGATATACTCGAGCTTGTTTCATAACCTCGTGATAAAATATTTTTCTGTTCATTAACTGTGGTCCCTCTACTTTTATCTCTGTTTCAAATTTTTTACCTTCATCTATGCCATGTATTTTTACAAAATATCTATCACTGCCATATTCAATGATATCCCCTATGTGCTCTAATATTTCTTCGCTTTTTAATTTTATGCCTATCCAATTAAATATTTTAGTTATATCTTTTTTATTTACATTTAAAACTTCTGCTAATTTAGGAATTCCATACATTTTTTCTGCTGTCTCACCTGTAGTTCCTTTTTCACTTCTTTTATCTGCTTCTGTATCATTTGCTTCTATAGCTATTCGGTGCACAAAATCATCTATTTGTTTTGGAGTCCAATCTGTATTTTTTAAAAGAGTTCCTGCAATTGCAGTGCAATAAACATCTCGACTTCCTGCAGGTGGATACATCATAGTTAATGCAGTGGATAAAGCTATTTTACCAACATCACTTACAATATTTCCGTTATAAGAATAAATATCTTCATACTCTTCCCATTTTATAGTTTCGCCATTTGAATCGTAAGGCGATTCTGGAACAACAGAGTACCTTTCTTTACCACTTCTTAACTCACAAAGGACTGCACCTTTAGGAAAATTTTTGTACCATTTTTCAAAATCACTTGGTAAGACATATTGTATAAATTCACAAGAGCCTGTCCAAAGGTAGTGACTTTTAGGATTATTTTTTCTTCCATATATTGCACCACAAGATTTTAAATAGTGTGGTATAAATCTTCCTACTGTATAATTATCTATATCTAAATCTATGTGATTATCGAGTCTTAATGCTATTTGCGCCTTTGAATAATTATTTTTCCATTCTTCTTTCGTTAAACTAAAATTTTCATCTTTCCACTTAATCCTAGATTTTTTTTGATCAGTGGGTATGATGACATACCCCTGGTCTAGCCAGTCTTCATAGGTCGTAGGTTTTTTGTTTATCTTTTCATTCATAAATTAAAAGTGGGCGGCTCCACTCTCGCTTCGACGCCCACTACCTAGGATCTTATAAATTTAAAGATTTTTTAGTTTGTTCTTGAGTTTCAGGTTTTGCTTCTATCTCACCCTTACCTACAGAATCTGCAAAAGATTTTGCCAT
>Ga0208919_1001875_pt1 | contig 11544 bp, 15 predicted proteins | sample 4_EtaG_FD_184076 | JGI IMG/M metagenome (GOLD analysis project Ga0208919, IMG submission 184076) | Marine viral communities from the Subarctic Pacific Ocean - 4_ETSP_OMZ_AT15127 metaG (SPAdes) (version 3) | ecosystem: Environmental > Aquatic > Marine > Oceanic | place: Pacific Ocean | collected...
GGCTCTGTCTGTATCTTTTGATTCGCACATTGGTCATGATTATATCGAAGACTCTGATGAACGATTTGCATATTATAGGAGAAAAGAAGAACATATTCCTTTTGATATTTCTCTTCTCAATGAGATTACTGAAGGCGGATTGATTAACAAGACTCTAAATGTTTTAATGGCATCACCGGGTGCTGGTAAAACATTGGCAATGTGTCACATGGCTGCAAGCGCAATGTCTAATGGACATAACGTTTTGTATATTACACTTGAGATGGCAGAGGAAAAAATCTCTGAAAGGATTGATGCTAATCTTATGAATGTCTCAATGGCAGATTTGAAAAGTCTTGCCAAGCAGATGTATGATAAAAAGATTAGCGACCTTCGACAAAAAACTACTGGTAAGCTCATCGTAAAAGAGTATCCAACGGTTCAAGCTGGAGCAGGACATTTTCGGCATCTCATCAAGGAGCTTACCATGAAGAAAAAGTTTGTTCCTGATCTTGTTTTCATTGATTATATTAATCTTTGTCAGTCGATGGTTTACAGAGGAGCAAACGTAAACAGTTATGAGAAAATTAAAAGTATCGCGGAAGAACTTCGTGGATTGGCTGTTGAACTCGCTGTTCCCATTGTTACTGCGACTCAGATTAATCGTTCTGGATCATCTAGTAGTGATGTTTCAATGGAAGACGTGGCAGAGAGTTTTGGACTTCCTGCGACAGCGGATCTTTTTCTAGCATTGATTCGCACAGATGAACTAGATGAGATGAATCAGATTATGATCAAGCAACTAAAGAATCGCTATTCTGATATGACTGCTAAACGCAGGTTTGTGATTGGAGTTGATCGTAATAAAATGCGATTGTTTGATTGTGAAGATGATGCTCAAGGTGGGCTGATTCAAGATTCTGATTTGTCTAGTTCAAATGACACCAGAGATTTTTCTGGTATTACGTTCGACTAAATATATCTCATGATGTTCTTGTCGAACATTAAATAAGGAGAAGATACATGGAACTTTTAACAGGTAATATGGGTCAGATCGTTGAGATTCTGACTCAGGTAGTTGGTGTTGCCGCTCTCGTTGCGACACTTACTCCTAATGAATCTGATGACAAGATCGTCAGCTTCGTTCTCAAGGTTGTTAATGTTCTAGGTGCTAATGTTGGTAAGGCTTCCAACGATAAAAGCGCCTAATTTGACAACATAAAATACAAGACCCGGAGTCTGGGTTAAACTAGACTCTGGGTCTTTGGATTTATTATGGATCATTTGAAAGTTTTAAATAATCTTGAAAAGATTGCTGACGATTTAGATTTAGACATTAATCGCACTAGAGCTAGACACGCTGCTGCGATCGTATATAAAAATCAAATTGTATCTTATGGTGTAAACCAGAGAAAGTCTCATCCTTTTCACTCGCAATTTTCTGATCATGAATCTGCAATATTTCTACACGCAGAGACAGATGCTATTAAAAATGCGTTGAAGAGGATTAATAAATACGAGTTAGAAAAATCTACTCTATATGTTTGTAGAGTCAAATACACAGATAATACTCCAAATAAAAAACTCACTTGGGGATTGTCTAAACCTTGTCATAGTTGCTTTAAGGCTATTGCCACATTCGGAATAAAATCTGTTATTTATACGGGTGATGAACGTGGAGTTTACTTTGGAGTATAAATATAATTAAACTAAACTTTAGGATTTTAAATGCAATCATTTACACAATATTTGACAGAAGATGCTAGTAAAAATCTTCATCTAGAACATCTTGAAGATCTTGTCTTTCTTTATGGTGTTGATGGTATGAGATCTGCTATCAACTTCCTTCGATCTATCAGAGACATGCTTTCTGGTAATTCATCAAAAAAGGTTGATCTGTTTGTGAAATGGGATGGCGCACCGGCTGTTTTTGCTGGAACTGATCCTGAAGATGGTAAGTTTTTTGTGGGAACGAAAGGCGTTTTTGCTAAGAATGCAAAGCTAGTCAAGTCTGTCTCTGATTTAGATAAGTTTGGATATTCTGGTGGTCTACGAGATAAATTACAGACTGCATTAAAAGAACTTCCGAAGCTGGGAATCAACGGTGTCATTCAAGGTGACATGATGTTCACCAAAGATGATCTTTCATCAGAAAAGATTGATGGTGTTGAGTTTATTACGTTTCAGCCGAATACGATTGTGTATGCTGTCCCAACAAAATCTGATCTAGCTAAACAGATTACATCAGCGAAGATGGGTGTTGTATGGCATACAACATATACAGGTGACACGCTTCCTGATATGAAAGCCTCTATTGGTGTTAATATTTCTGGATTAAAGCAAGTCAAGAGTGTGTGGTTTGATAATGCTAATTATAGAGATTTATCTGGAACTATTCTTTACTCCCCAAAAGAGATAAAGGCTCTAGACAAAAACTTGTCAAAAGCGGGGAAGGCTTTTAGAAAGGTTAATTCAAGATCCCTGAAGGACTTTCTTGATATGCAGGATAAGATTCCTTCTTACGCTGCTGGCTCATCCTTTAAGACCTATAATAATACAAAAGTTCGTGCGGGTGAAGAGATCAAAAACCCTCGCGCTCATGCTGTTGGATACCTAAAGTATTTTGATGAGTGGTGGGATACTCATATTGCCAGTATGAAAACTGAAAAATCTAAAACTGCAAAACAGCTTGTCAAAAAGGAACATCTTAAAGCGTATCGAAAAGCAAAGAAGACTCTTATTGCTATGGTCGAATATCAGACAAGTGTTGTTGCGGCAAAGAATGATATTGTTAATAAGTTAGGATCAGGTGCGAACAAGTATAATACCTTTATCAAAACAAAAACTGGATATAAGATTACTGGTGACGAGGGATTTGTTGCAGTGGATCGAGATGGTAATAATGTTAAACTTGTTGATCGTTTGGAGTTTTCTTTCCAGAATTTCACTGCCATAAAGAACTGGGATTCCTAAATATAAGGTATATTCTTTTTCTGGGAGATAAAAATGTCACAATTTGATCTATACGAAACAATCAACGAAGCAACTGGTGAGAATGTCACTATGAAGCAGGACGGTAAAGGAGGAGACTCCTATAATGTCAATGTTGGTACATACCAGATTGCGAAGGGTTTGTCAAAGGCATTGGCAAGAGAAGTTGTAAAGATTGTTAACAATAACCCAAATAAGTATAAGCACAAGTAAAATGGACGAAGCACCATTCGATAGAGCTAGAAGATTAAAACAGTCTATGTTGATGAAGAGACAGGCTAAAAAAATTGCTCGTGCGAAAGAAAGAGCAGCCAAAAAAATGGCTAGTCCTGAGAAGCTGAAGTCTAGAGCTTTAAAGAACGCTAGGGAAAAACTTTTTATGAAATTGTCTAAAGGTAAAAGCAAAAACGAGTTAGGTCTTCAACAAAGAATGGCTGTTGATAAAAAGTTAGAGAAAAAAGGTGCGGCGATCAAGAAGTTAGCAAAAAAGATGCTGCCTCAAGTTAAAGCAGCAGAGAAAGAACGCTTGAAAAAATTTAAGCAAAAATAAATTATAATTTATTTTAGCAGTTAGGCTAAGGGAAACCTGCTATGTCAAAAAAAGTAGTATTTGCTTGGGGTAGATTCAATCCCCCAACAACAGGACACAAAGTTGTCATGGATCGTGTTGCCGAAGAGGCGAAGAAGCGAAAGGCAGAGTATTTAATCTTTGCTTCAAAGTCCAACGATCCCCAAAGAAATCCTCTTCCATTTAAGGTTAAGGTTAAGTTTCTTAAACAAGCCTTTCCTGAACACGCAAGAAGAATTAATACAACACCATCATTAAAAACTGTCATTAGCGTGATGAAATTCCTAGACAAGAAGTATGATGAGGTGTCTCTTGTTGTTGGTGATGATCGAGTTGGCGAGTTTCAAAAACTTCTGACTCGTTACAATGGGTCAGATTATAATTTTGATCACATTGAAATCATTTCTGCTGGTCAAAGAGATCCTGATGCTGAAGGCATCGTTGGAATGTCCGCATCAAAACTGAGAGCGGCTGCTGCAAGTGGTGATTATAAATCATTCAAAGCAGGATCACCATTAAAAAACCCAAAAGAACTTTATAACGCAATCCGTCGTGGTATGAAGATTAACGAAGATTTTAGTAGATCAATTTGTGAGGTTGTGGATGTTGCTGATCGAAGCGTTTCTGGAAAACGTTTCAATGCACTTCTGCGTTTTGGTCTTGTTCCAACAAAAGACATTGCAATTACAAGAAGAGCATTTAAAGATCTTACTGCGGCTGCTCCGAATCCAGAGTTGCGAAAGCACATTCTAGGTGTTGTAGATAAGATTCTAGAGTATGTCATGGCTGATGATATTCTATATCGACGAACTCTTCTTTTACTCTACGACAACTTTCTAATGAATGAGGATCATCATCTTTCACTTGCCAAGAAATCACAAAAAAGTCAGATTCCATATGATGCTTTGTTAGAAGTATTTTTAAGAGGTCTTGCCACTAGCCCAATAACTTCTGACAAGACTCCACATCAGTATGCTTTTAATCGAGTCAATTCTTTTGTATCTGGTGGTCATGCAAGAGTTAATCTTGATAATGATATCTGGCAGGGCTTGGAAGAAAACACTCGATACCTAGAGTGGGGAACAACAGAACTAGCAGATACATATCTAAAGGCAACTCCCGGTCAACCAAAGAGCATGGATGATATCGTTAACAAAAAAATTAATGAGGTTGCTCCCAGAGGAAAGAAAGCAGAGAAGTTTATTATGGGAAATAAAGAAAAATTTAAAGATCGCTATGGGGACAATTGGGAAAGTGTTTTATACGCAACTGCGTGGAAACTTTTTGGAAACAAGGACTAGGTAGGACAATAAAATCCTAAATAGTATTATCTCTTCAATTTAAGGAGTAATTAAAATGTCTAAGGAAAAACCAATTCCAGAGAAGACTTGGAATCGAGATGTTACGCAAAGCCTCTCTGATGCTGTTTCTTCTGTCTGGGGTATCAATAAAGATCAGCCTGTTGATGCTGAACAAGAAGAGGTTCAAGAAGCCACTAAAATGAAAAAGCCTAGTAAGATCAAGAAGGGTACTTCCTTTTTTGACAAGAAGACCCCGGAGAAAAAGCCGAAGCCGGGAATCTTGAAGAATAAATTTTCAGATGAAGCTCTTGATCCTGTAGGTAAGGCTGATAAGGACATCGACAACGATGGCGACACAGATGATTCGGATCGCTATCTAGCCAATCGCAGAAAGAAAATTGCTGCTGCAATGAAGGCTAGAAAAGAGGCGAAGGAACAGTCCGAAGCTGTTATGGCAGGCAGGAAAAAGATTGAACTTTCTGGAAAGAAAGAGAAGATTGATGTTTCTCCAGAGATGGATGAAGCTAAAGGACCGTTTGAAGTTAAGTATGCGAAAACAAAGAAGGGTCCAATCAAGGTAAGCAAGTTTAAGAATCTTGAGGCAGCTAAAGATTTTCTTGAGCAGGTAAAGTCTATTGGGATGAATGGAATCATTTCACAAGGTGGCAAGCCTATCAAAGAAAGTGCTTTAGATCCAATGGAAGATTTTGAAACTTCTTTTAATGTTGATAAAAATGCAGCATCAGCAGCAGAAGATTGGAATGATCAATACGACAAGTTTGTTACAGAGATTGATAGCAATGTTTACATTGATCCTCTTCAGAGGAAGACCTTTTTCTTTCAAGGACTTACTCCAGAAGCAGCCGCCAAAAGATATGCCTCCATGTGTGTAGCAAATGCTACTCTTACTAATGGGGAAATGATTAAGGGTTCTACCAGTGGCGGAAATACGGATGCTGTTGGTGGTGCAGGAACAACAGCAACTTCAGTTAGAGGTATTCCCAACGCAGTAGACAGGTGATTTAATTTTTATTATGAAAGACTTGAATGACAAAAACATAAACTCCTTTATGATTTCTTCGTATGCGAATCCTCAATGTGTAAGTATTGAAGAGTTTGAGGAGGATACGAAGATTCCTAAGTATGTGAAGAGATTAATTAATCGGTATGTTTCTTCGGGCGAGTTAAAGGCTCGATTAATATTGAATCACATCATCTTGTTTTATAATGTTTTTGATAACAGGTCAGCGACAAGAATTTTATTTTATAAACTTGAACATCAACATTATTCAGTTTTGAAAACATTCTTAGTTTATTTAAATCATATGCCTGATGTTGTTGAGATGATTGATGGTAAAAATATAGTGAGTTCGGATATACCAGTTTGCCAAGAGGTTGTTGACATTTTAAGGAGCGAAACCAATGCCTAGAACGTATGAATCGCTAGTTGAGCAAATAAAAGAAGTTGAAACTACAGTTGGTTCTGTTGGTGGCGGAATGGTAGGCGAACCTCCGGGTCCATCAATGAAAAAGAAAAAGAAGAACGACATATTTGCTGGAGATGCAGTTTTTGAAGTTAGCAATGAAGTTTTTTGTGCTTGTAAAGGCGAGAAGCCTCGTTATGAACGATACGCAAAGCATGTTGGCAATGATGAGATCGGAGAGTCAATTCGTCAATATGGCTTGAGAAATCCCGGTAAAGCGATCATCATTAAAGATGCTACATATGGTACAATGATGTATCTTAGAAGGAAGAAGTGATGTTATTTATAGGAACCGCTGCTAAGTTTGCCGCTGATTTTCTGAGTGGAATTATCAATGGTGTTGTTAATAAATGGATGCAAATGAATGAGTCCCGAAAGCGCGGAGAAGCGGAGGCAAAAAATGTCGCACATGAAGAAAATGCAAAGCGAAAAGCAAAATCTGATAAAGTTTTGGAAAAACCTGTCAAGAAAGGTAAGAGTCTTACCGATAGTATGCGTAAGCGCACTAAGTCTAAGTCAGGTTAGTTGCGTTACATCTGGGGCACCAGTTTTGAAGCCCCCAGCATGTCCACTTTGGTCTGATTATGCACTTGATGATCTAGAAATGATACTATCGTTGCAAGAAGCTGGCGAACTTGATATTGAATCGTTAGAGTATCAATTAGGAGAGAACCAAAGACATTGTGAAGCCTTGGATGCATTTTTAGAGGACGAATAGAACGGAGCGTGGTACGATGGAAGACATTTTCAAGCAGGTATTGGTTGGTGTAGTGATTGCTGCAATTGCAGGTGTATGGGCATTCGCATCTACTCGCGCATCTATGGCATCCGTTACTGCTGTAGAAGAAGAAGTTAAACAATTAGAGCTTCAGCTTGAAGATGATATTGATGAAATAGGTAGCAATATTGATGATATTAAAGATACATTCCATCGCGCCATGATTGAGCAGACTGAGTTCCGCGCACAAGTCAGAGAGAAGTTGCAGATTACAAACGATTGATTATTTGCCAGTGAGATTATATTATGAAACATGTAGACGTGAAGTACGTTGGACTGCTGTCGTCCAGACTGGATAAGTTCAAAAAGAAATCAAACAATCTTTATAATTTTCGTTGTCCGATTTGTGGCGATTCAGAAAGGAATCGTTACAAAGCTCGTGGATACTTGTATCCAAGTAAAGATCGAGACAGTTTTGTTTTCAAATGTCACAACTGCGGAGACACAAGATCGTTTGCTAATCTGATTAAACATATTGACGGTATGCTCTATAAGAATTATATGCTTGAGGGTTTTGGAAAGAATTCTCATTACGAAGAGCAAAGAGAAAGACCAAAACGAAAGCGAAGAGTTTGTGATGTATCTTATCTAGAAAATCTTGGCATAGAGCGTATTGATCATATTCCAAAGAATCATGCAGTCCATCAGTTTATAAACAATCGAAGAATACCAGACTCGGTTTTGAATCGGTTGTATTATGTTCATGATGATAAGATTCTAGAAAAGATAGATCCAATATATCGTGACAGGATTCGAGGCAATCAGCCTAGACTGGTTCTCCCATTTATCAACCAAGATAAAGAGCTTGTCGGTATTGCTGCTAGAGCGATTAATAGTTCTACACAAATGCGATATCTTGCGTTTCGACTAAATGATAAGGCACCAATGATTTTTGGTCTTGATCAAATCAAGAGAAACTCAAGGGATTCTGTATATGTTGTTGAGGGTCCAATTGATTCACTATTTTTGAATAATGCGATTGCGGTTGGTGGAGCAGACTTCTCCAAGCTGGAGTCAGAAATCAGAAAAGATAAGTGTATCATTGTATTTGACAACGAACCTAGAAACAAAGAAATTGTCAAGAAAATGAAAGAAATTATTGAACGCGGTTATCGTATTTGTATTTGGTCTGAAACCATTAAGGAAAAGGACATTAACGATATGATTCTCGCTGGTGTCCCCGCGAGCAAAATCGAAGAAGTGATAAATAAAAACACCTACTCGGGTTTGCAAGCGATGGCAGCTTTTAATGCATGGAAGAAGGTGAGTATATAATGGAAAGATTGACGCTGAGCGAAGTTAAGTTAGTAGATTGTATGGGAGACGACCTGACAGTTGTCAATGCAGCCCGAGTAAGTTTTAATAAACATGTAGAGCGGTTTACAGACGGAGATGAAAGATTGATTAAGTTTCTTGCGGAAAATAATCATTGGACTCCATTTGGACACTGCTCTTTGCAATTCAGAATAAAGGCACCCATTTTCGTTGCAAGACAGTTGGTCAAGCATCAGGTGGGATTAACTTGGAACGAGGTATCGAGAAGATATATTCAAACTGAACCTGAGCTTTTTAGACCAGAATCTTGGAGAGCAAATCCAGAAAACAAAAAGCAGGGTTCCTCTGAAACTGAAGAAGTATTATGGTTATTGATCAACGAACTTTCTGTTGATGAGGCAGTTGAAAAAGTAGGTAAGAAATGTGTGAGCCTATATAATCAACTAATCGACGCGGGTGTTTGTGCGGAACAAGCCCGTATGGTTCTTCCTCAGAGTCTTATGACCGAGTGGTATTGGACAGGCTCGCTATATGCGTTCGCAAGAGTCTGTAATTTACGATGTGCAAAAGACACTCAAAGAGAGACAAGAGAAATTGCTGATTTGATCAGTTTCAGTTTCAGAGAAAAATTCCCCGTATCTTGGAAGTATCTGGTAGGAGAAAATTAAAAATGGCAACACCTAAGATGACCGTTCTGCAACAGTACATTCACTCTTCTCGATATGCTCGATGGCTTCCTGAAAAGAGTCGTCGAGAAACATGGGATGAAACTGTTGACCGATTTATAAATTTCTTTGACGAACATCTCAAAAATACTACGAAGGGTTCGATTGAAGATGTGAAAGATGATATCCGTCAAGCAATTTTTGACATGGAAGTTATGCCTTCTATGCGATCTATGATGACAGCGGGTACTGCATTGGAACGTGAAAATATTGCTGGATATAATTGTTCGTTTGTTGCCGTGGACTCTCCTCGTGCTTTTGATGAAGCTCTTTATATTTTAATGAATGGGACGGGCGTTGGATTCTCTGTTGAAACCCAACATGTTGACAAGCTACCTTTGGTAGCTGAAGAGTTCCATCAGACCGACACGACTATTATCGTCGCCGATAGCAAGCTGGGTTGGGCAAAGGCTCTAAAAGAACTTGTTGCTATGCTTTATACTGGACAAATTCCAAACATCGACACGTCAAATGTTCGTCCTGCTGGCGCACCATTGAAAGTTTTTGGTGGTCGAGCATCTGGACCCGAGCCTTTGGTTGAAACATTTACAGCATTCATCAATACATTTCAACAGGCTTCTGGTAGGAAGTTGACCTCTCTGGAATGTCATGATCTGATGTGTCATGTGGCATCTTGTGTTGTGGTTGGTGGTGTTCGTCGCGCTGCTTTGATTTCTCTTTCGGATTTGACTGATGAGCGAATGCGTCATGCAAAGACAGGACAGTGGTATACGACAGAACAACATCGTTCGTTTTCAAATAACTCTGCGGTATATAAAGAAAAGCCCGACATTGGTGTGTTTATGGCAGAGTGGCTTTCACTTTACAACTCTAAGAGTGGTGAACGTGGTATTGTCAATCGTCAAGCTCTTAAAGAAAAAGCAGCAGAAAACGGAAGGCGAGATATTGATTATGAGTTTGGTGTAAACCCATGTTCAGAAATTATTCTTCGCCCAAATGGATTCTGTAATCTTTCTGAGGTTGTTATTCGCGAAAGTGACAACCTTGCTGATCTTGAACGAAAGGTTGAGTTGGCAACCATCATTGGAACAATGCAGTCTACTTTGACCAAGTTTAAGTATCTTCGTGCGGATTGGAAAAATAATGCAGAGGAGGAAAGACTTCTTGGTGTTAGCTTGACTGGTATCATGGACAATAAACTGACAAATGGAACACGGTCTGATCTTGCAGATATTCTTTCTATTTTGAAAGATATTGCAATTGAAACAAACAAGGCATGGGCAAAGGCTTTTGGAATTCCACAATCCACTGCGATTACAACAGTCAAGCCCTCTGGTACTGTTTCAGTTTTGGTTGATTCTGCGAGTGGTATTCATTCAAGGTTTTCTCCATACTATATTCGCACCGTTCGTGCGGACAAGAAAGATCCAGCCAGTCGCTTTATGATTGATCGTGGTGTTCCGGTAGAGGATGATATTATTGCTCCCGATCATAACCATGTCTTCTCATTTCCGGTTGCTGCACCAAAGAATGCTGTTGTGACTACTGATCTTTCTGCAATCCAGCAACTTGAACGATGGCTGACCTATAAGCAGAATTGGTGTGAACATAATCCGTCGTGTACTGTGACAGTCAAAGAACATGAATGGGTTGAGGTTGGTGCATGGGTATACGAACACTTTGATGATCTGACAGGAGTTTCTTTCCTACCTTACACGGATCATATATATAAGCAAGCTCCTTTCATGGAGATTGACAAGGGGAAATATGTTGAATTAAATAAAAACATGCCACAGAGTTTGGATTGGACCGAGCTTGGAAAGTATGAGGAATCAGATCAAACAATTGGTTCACAGACGATGGCATGTACAAGCGGAGAATGTGAAATTATCTAATGCCTATTCCAGTTGACGAAGAATACGATGATGAAGTGGTCGAGATTGACCTAAAATGTACAGAGTGTAACGCTGAGTATAGTGTTTTTACAAATACTCATGGGTATGTGGAAGAAGCTCGATACTGTCCATTTTGTGGCACCTACAATGTCGATTACGACAGGGTAGAGGAAGACTTGGGATAATGCCTGTTTTAGCAGGTATAGATTATTCGTTAACTTCCCCGGCTATTTGTGTCTATGATACAGAAAAAGGTGATTTTTCTTATCAAAACACAGAAATGTATTTTCGTTCAAATTTAGCTAGATTTGATTCATTCAGTGAGGGAAATCTTCACGGAAGCAATCACGGACCTTGGCAGTCTGAAATGGATAGATATGATGATATTTCATCATGGGCTTTGAGGGTCTTGACTAAACATCAAGTAACTCAGGTATATCTTGAGGGATATTCGTTTGGGTCCACAGGGCGTGTTTTTAATATAGCTGAGAATACTAGTATATTAAAGTATAAATTGTGGAACTCTTTAATTCATTGTGATGTAGTTGCACCAACGACGATCAAGAAGTTCGCAACAGGCTCAGGCA
>Ga0208919_1001876_pt1 | contig 11535 bp, 8 predicted proteins | sample 4_EtaG_FD_184076 | JGI IMG/M metagenome (GOLD analysis project Ga0208919, IMG submission 184076) | Marine viral communities from the Subarctic Pacific Ocean - 4_ETSP_OMZ_AT15127 metaG (SPAdes) (version 3) | ecosystem: Environmental > Aquatic > Marine > Oceanic | place: Pacific Ocean | collected...
ATCTTGAAGAGCTGCGTTTATTCTTGTTAACTGTGGATAAGATAATGGTGAAGCGGTATACATAAAATGAAATAATCCTTTTAATATTTTAACGTCTCTATCATCTTCTTCATTCCAAACTCTAACCCCGTCTCTATCTTCTCCACCTCTAATAAATATATCTGCTATCAGTCCATAGTAAATTGATTCACCGTAGAATGGTTCTAACATTCTATCTAATGCTCTGACCATTCCTTCAGCTAACGCTGGAACTAATGGTTTTTGATCTTGTATTTCTGCTTGAGAAATTAAAGTTTGAAGTGGGTTTAATACTGTGTCATAGAAAAACGCACCACTAAAATCAACGTATTGATAGTTTCCATCTTCATCTATTACTGGTATTAATGTTGAATCAACAGCCCAAGGAGCGACCATCTCTCTCATAGCTTGTAATTTATCTCTTGATATTCCATACAATCCTCTTGCTCCTTCAACAATCATTGGTGGAATAACTGCATAAGCTGTAACTAAACCTATTAATCTTTCATAACCTATTCTTTTCATAACAGGATCTTTAATTTCACTTAAACCTTGTCGAGCTATGTGAGTAGTAGTTCTAATAATTTCTGCTGGGAACGATACGAAGTTTCCAAGCGGTGATCTTCTACTTGCTTTAACAAAAGGAGATACATAAGCATAGTTAGGTAATGTATTTCTAACAATCTGAGTTGCTTTTCTTGCTAGGTCTAGATCAGATGGTATGTCAGCGTTAGTATATCTTCTTTTAGTTAAAGGATTAATTGTTCCATTCTTAACTGCATTAGTCCACGCTCTTTTAATTTTAAAGTTTTCTCCAAAAAAGTTAACCATCTTCCATATGTCATCTTCAGCAATGTACATATCCTGAGCCCAATCAACTGTGCCGCTAAGTTTTTTCATTTTGTTACCAAACATTTTGAAAGCTCTGTTAAAAAAGTCTCCACCTTTTCCAATGTCAGTAATAATTCCCATTACATCTTTGTATGTGGCACTAGAGTTAACCATTCCCTCATCTAAAAAGAATCGGTACATCGCCTGATCGGCATCAGCATTTAAATATTTAGGGTTACCTGTAATTCTATATAAAGTTTGAGGTTGTAAAGCATTAAAAGCATCCTTCATTGCTTTTCCTATAACAGTAGGGTTAGTAAAAAGAAGAGAAATATTTCCAGTTGAAATTGTAGTCACTGCTCCTGAACTAAAGTTTCTACCGTGAGTGAATGGTCCTAATACAGTTTTACCAAACTGAGTTAAACCTTTAGGTATTAAAAATAAATATCTGTAAGCTAAGCTTTTAGTAATACCACTTAAAGGAAGTTTATCTCCAAACTTCATAGCATCAGCTATAACTTTGTTAGTAAACATTCCATCTAAGGGACTCGTATAAAATTCTTCTGCTAAGTTAGCACTTAATTTTAAACCACTTGGAGATGTAATAATATCTTTTAATCCTGCTTGGTTCTTAGCATTTTTAAAAGCACTAATAGCTTGCAATCTATTTGGATAAAATAATCCTCGTTCCCCAGTGTCTATTAATTGTTTGTTAGCAATCTTCATGGCATTATAAAAATTATCTCTAGCAGCTATGCCTCCTAGATCTTCCATAACATTTAGAATAACTCTGTTAGCATCTTTTGTTTTGCCAAATAATTTTTCAAAAGCTGCCAGGTCACTCTTAGTTTTAATTAATCCTCCCTTTTTATCTGGTATAAATTTACCACCCACTACATTTTCTGCTATGTTTTTTAATTGAGTTGCTTTATCTGCACCAATACTTTGAATTGGATAAACAAATTCTGGACTTTTAGTAATAGGATTTAAAGAAACGTTGTCAGCTATATCTAACACTGCATCTCTAGCATTAGCTTTACTTAGACTTATACCATTGCCTTTAGCATAACGCACAAATACTTCCGCTACTTCATCTACCATTTCATTAGTTATTTTGTAACCAGTTATAGGCCCCACACTTTTGTCTGTTAAAATTTTATACTCAGTCGATAAAAAATTCTTAAACCTATCATTCATTATGTCATTAAACTGTTTAGGAGCTACGTTTAAATTTTTTCCTTGAAGAATAGAATTTTTAAATATGTTCATATTACCTCTATACTTTTCTAGGTTAGCTACTAATTCTTCTATATCTATTTTTTTAGCACCTATTTTTCTTAAAGATTCTTTAAAAACATTTACATTTTTAAAACCAGGAAAAACTATTTTTCCTTTTTTAATTATGTCACCAGTGTGAGTTAAAAAATTAACTATTAAATCATTTATTAATTGAGGGTTGTCTACTGCTTGTGCAGAATTTCTACTTGCTTGAAATATATTATTGTAGTTGTAACCTATTCTTCTATTTAATTCCTGAGCCATGTTCCGTGCTACGGCCTGCTTTCCTTCTAATCTTTGTACCCCTCTAAAAATTTCTTTAGGTCTATCTCCTCTAGCTCTAAAAGGTTTCATAAACCATTTGTCCGCCCAACGTTCTGTAGCTTTAGTACTATACGCTGCATTCTTTCCATAAGTTGCTGCCCATTTAGCAAACTTCCCGGTACCATAAAAGAAAGGTGCAATTGGAAATGCCATTTCACCACCAAGCTTTAACCTATTCATTAATTTTCTATAAGCATCATCAGTAGATGTGTCTTTTTTAGTTCTATCTAATGAACTATAATGACCAGGTTCAAATAACCAATCTCCCCATGTACCTATGTCTTCGGTGTCTGCAACAAGACCTCCTGTTACACCACCACCAACAGCAACCGCTGTCCATTTTTTAACTCGTTTACCAAAGTTCAATTCTTTAGTTTTGTCGTAAGCTCTTTTTAAATTTTTACTATTAGAAGAAATGTATCGACCATTCTTTTTTGCATCAATTAATTTATCTGCAATCTCTTTTCCTTTTTTCTTTAAGATTAATGGATCATCTATAAATTTCATTATAGGTTTACCGGCTGCTTTCCAGTTACCCCACATAGAAACTAAAAATTCTGTAATTCTACCAGCTCCTGTAGCTCTTGCTTTTTCTTCTGAGTATTTCATTAATTCACCCACGACAGTTTGATCAAACCATGCATCTAATTTAGCTACATTAGTTTCTTCTAAAGGTACATCATCACCAACCGCATCCTTAATTTCAGCAGTAAGTTGTGCCCAACCATAAGGAATTTTTATTCCCCCAGATATAATAGCGTTAGATACGGATTCACTTAAACTAACTTCATTGTTTCCTTCAGCTTCGTCAATAATATTTCTTTTTTCTTTTTCAGATTGAAGATTAATATTATCAGGCGCTAGTTTAAGTGCGTCTTCTATTTCTTTGTTTTCTTTTTCTTTCTGTTTGGCCTCTTCAATTCTTTTTAAAGCGTCGCTTGGACTAACCGGCATGTCAAAAAAATTAAAACCACCTAACGCTTGAAAGACTGGATCGTCTAATCGTTCTCTAAATGTTTTTTTCTTTTTTTCTTCAGCCACTGGCTACCTCCTTATTCTTGTAAGTCGGTCAGGCTCACTACTTCAAAAATTTTATTTGGACCTAGTTTATACATCTTTCCGTCTGATACGTTCATGTATATTTTACCTACTTCAATACCAGGAATAATGTCACCTATTTCATTAAGCTGCATTGTTTCAGTGTCAAAGAAAGTTGGATCGATCCATAATTGTGTAAGGTTAAATTGTTCAGAAACGTTTTCTGGATATTTATTGTGTACAATATTTGCTTCGTGTTTTGCTAAGTTAGAAGCCGCAACACTATTACCTTTAAAGTTCATGTTACCTAAGTGTTTACTTAAGAACTTATCATATGAATCATTGTATTGTGCTTCGGGAGTTAATACTTTTTCTTTACTCATGAATTTGTGTTTAAGTAATAAGTTGTATGCTTCTTGTGCACTTTTAAATGGTTGTTTAGTGGATGGATTAACTCCTTTATTATCGAACATAGCATTAGCTTCGTTCCATAATTTATTTTTTTCGTCTTGGCTTACATTTTTATATGCTGCCATTAAAAGCTCTTTATCGCTTTGCCATTGACCTAGTTTACCTTCTTCTCCCATTTGCCAATTAGCTGCCTGAGTTTTACTTAATTGAGCAAGTGGATCTCTAGACGCTTTACCTATTGTTTGAAAAATAGGTTGGCCACCAGGCTGTGCTAATATATTTGAACCTAAGCCCATAAAAAAATCAGATGCTGCGTAGGGATATTTTTCAGGTTTTGGTCTGTCCCCAGCTAATGATTTTAAAACTTCAAAATCACTTGGATATGTTTTATCACTTACTTGTTCAGTGTTGACACCTTTATTTTCTAAATACTCACGTTGATCACCAGAGCTTCCAAAAGCGTATCTTTTTCTAGGTGTATCTAATCCAGTCGTGATCCCTGTACCAGCAGATCCGCCCATTCTAAACATCGGTCTTTTTAAAGTTCTATTATACATATTAGTTGTTAAGTGCTTTGTAAGCTCCTAATCCCATTGATGCTATACCTAGCGCCTGTTGCAACGGCGATTGGTTTGGTGTTACTTGTGATTGATATTGTCCCATTGCACTACCAAATAAACCACCGATACCTGTGCCGAAGTATCCAAGTCTTTCATAAGGTTCGTACGCAGCCATTCTATTTGATTCTCTTTGTTGATCAAGAACAGCTTGTTGTTGTGCTTGTTGAGTCGCGCCCGCTGACCCTAAAGTACTAATGTCTCCACCATATAATTGTGGTGCTAATTGAGCCATTCTTTGTTGATCAGCTCCTAGTTGTTGCATTTGTCCAAATGCTGTTTGAGCTTGTTGCCCAGCTTGTTGAAAATTCTGTTGTCTTAATTGTGCTTCTAGTGCAGCTCTATCTAAATTAGATTGTGTTTGATATTCTGATCTCATAACACCTTCACGTCCTCCACCTAAGTTTCCAGACTGTGCTGCCATTAAACCTATACCACTTAAATCTTTTCCTCTTTGTTTATCAAATGAAGCCATTGTTGCATCAATAACTTGCTGTTGATACGGAGACATAAAAGGTTGGTAAGCATCAGGTCCTACATAATCTTGCGCCCCTCTCATGTTTGTTGGAATACCAGCCATTGTACCGGCTCCAGTTTGATACTGTCCAGCTTGGGTTAGGTATGGTGCGTAAGCTCCAATACCTTGACCAGCCGTCGTTGCCATTGTGTAGGCATCTTTTTGAGCTTGGTCTTGGCCAGCCACCATCGGTTGGAATTTTGTAGTATCTAGTTTCTGGGATGTTAAACCAGTTAACTGCGTTGCGTAATCTTTACCTAGATCTTCTACAAACTGTGGGGGTAATGCTCTTGATTCTGTTATTGCCATTTTATATTACTTCTCCTATTCTCTCTGATACACCAAACATTTGTTGAGCGCCAGCATTTCCTTGTGTTTCTTCTGAAATTTTTCCGCCTTGTTCTAGGTTCTTCATTACGTTTTCCATGATTTCTGCACCTTTGTCAATGTCTCCACCGCCTGCTCCTCTTACCGCATCTGCTGTGAAAACGAATTCATTTCTAGATAATCTTGCAGGTACATCGTCAGCTCTTTCCTCTCCTCCAATAGGAACGAAGCCTCCATTGTTTCTATAATCTTTTTCCATGCCTCCAAGGTCCATGAGCCCTCCTTCTTGAGCTCTGATTCTTCCGCCATTAGCTCTAGCAGTTTCCCATCCTTCTGGCATTGGGAGTGTAAACTTTGGATCTATGTTGGAAATTTCGTCCTTAATTATAAACTCAGAATCTATGTTTTTGTTTGGAACTTGTATATTAAAAGGACTGTCTTTAATTTGGGAAGGATATTTGTCAGACATTATATCAGCTATCATTTCTTCAGAAAATTTAAAAGGTTTAGAACGTTCAGGACTTTCATGGCTTTTAAATTTAGTGGTCAATACCATGTCTATAGCTTGAGATAGAGTGGGTGCCGCGCCATGATCAACTAACCATTGAGCTTCTTCATATATTGCTGGCATATTCAAAGATGATGTTGCTTTTTTATAATTTTTTCCATATCTAAAACCTATTCTTCCGCCATCTTTAACTCCGTAAGTTTCGTAAGGTAAATATTGTCCTAAATTTAAGTAAGGATATGCATCTTCAATCGCTGCTAATTTTGTAGGATCATTGCCAGCTTCTTCAATAGCTGTGTTTAAAGTTGTTCTCATTTCTTTTGGTAAAGATTCTTTTCCTGTTATAGGATCAATTAAATGTCCACCTCTTCGAGCTGTATCTATATTTTCATTTTCTGGTGCTTTATTAATTCCTGGAATAAAAGGTAGAGCTGCTGACCAACCTAGAATTTTACCTAAACTTAAAGCTCCTTTATCTCCCCAATTTGTTCCTGATTTTAAAAACATGTGTTTGCCTAAGTTAGAAAAATTACTCCACCCTCCAGTAATTCCTCCTCCGCCTGGAAGCCAACCGCCAGCTAAATAAGCTCCTCCAGCTAACATAGCCATCTTACCTACGTCACTACTTAAAACTTTTTTAGCAGCTTTTTTTACACTTTTAAATATACTACCTAAACCGTAAGCTTTTCTTCCAGTATTTGTATCCATGATACCACCAAAGGCTCTTGGTATTCTTCCACCATCTTTATAGTTTGGGTAAGGATAAACAGTATCAAAATTCCATTGTTCCGTTCTCCAATCAGTGTCTTCATCGGTTTCGCCGCCACCGCCGCCACCGCTACGATTCATTGCTGCCATATACGCTTCGTAAGAAGGGTAACCTAATCGTTGCCATAAAGGATTATTACCACCATCCCCTCCTCCATGTCTCTTTGGATTAGTTTTATCTAAATATGCATCAATGTCACCTTGTGTAAGATCGCCACCTTTATTTATTAAATCATCTAGCAAAGATGTTCTATTAAAATGAGACTTAAGTGTATTAAAATTAGGTTTGCTAAAACCAAGTGCTTGAAGAGCTACGGGAGTCATACCAATAGTTGAAAAATCTCCTGTTGAATCTATGTAATTACTTCCTAATTTTTTTCCTGTTTTACCTACGTTGCTTAATCCAAACGGACCTAACTGAGTTGTTTGTATACCAAATTTATCTCCTGTCTCATCAGTGTCAAAACCATAATTACTTAGATCAAAAGTAGTTCCTTTATTTATTCCTTCTGTAAATTCATGTGTACCAAACGTACCAGTTTTTTGATCCCAAGATCCTGCAAGACCTTCCATAATTTCATCGACATCCATATGAGGATTTGTAGACAATTTAGAATCTATATAATCTCTTAAAGCTTGATCTTTTTTAGCTTTATTTTTTCTAGCCCATTCTAAATTTTTAGTATTATGGTAATTATTCCAAGCATTAATTCCTTTAGTCCAAGCATTAGGTTTATTTTTGTTAGTCCAATCTACTTCTTTTGCTTCATCAATAGCTTTTTGATCAACTACTGGAGGACCTCTAAATCCAGCGTCTCTATAGTTAGGATCTCTACTCCAGTCAGTATGCATTCCACCATGTGAAGGACTGTGTTTTGAAAGATTTTGTAAATCTGAATGAGACATTCCATGATAAGGATTATCGCTTCCAACCGCAGGACCTTGTCCAGCTGCAGCTTTCTCTGCTCTTTCTTGTTGACCCCAGTCTTGTGGTCCACCATAACCTGGTCGTTTACCATCACCACTAGATTTAACTAGCTGTGATATACCACCAGTGTTTTTATATACTCTGCTTCCATAGGTATCGGTCCAGTCTCTTGCGATTTCTGGTTCGTTAGCCCATAGATATCTTCTTTGTGCTTCTGATTTAAATGGCACGGTTTAATCTCCTCCAGAATCAATAAAGTCCAATGCTTCGCCGTATAATTCCATTTGCAACGCTTGAGAAAGATCATAGAATTCTCTTCCGTATCTTTCCTCAGCCCAATCTTCGGCTAACATTTGAGCTTTCCATCCTCTTGCTCCACCACCTGCCATCTTCATGGTTTCTTTTTCTTTAATTGTTTCAATTCCTTTAGGAGTATCTATTGTTTCTTTTAGTGTAGATTTTTCATCAAACATTTGATCTCCACCCGTATTCATAATTTCTCCTGGAAAACTTAAAAAGTTTCCTAATGGTGCTGGACGCGGATTCATATCACCACCAAATTTAGCTGGCATTCTTTCACTCATGCTTACTTGTTCTTCCATCATGCCTCTAGGCATTTGTGAAGCGATACCTTGACCTGCTTCTTGTTGCTGGTCCATTTGCATTTGTTGTAAAATCTTTTTCCAAATTCCACTTTTATAAAATTGTTCAAAACCTTGGAATTGTACTTTTTGTTGGGGTTCCATTTGCTCCCATATTTGAGCTGCAATTTGTTTGGACTGTTCATTTCCTTCAGCTCCGCCCATTCTAATATCACCCCTATTATACTTAATACTAGGTGCTCCTGCTTCTATGGTTTCTGACATTTTTTCTTCGAACATATAAAATCTCCTGAGTTTATTAGTTTACTTGGTTTTTGATAACAAATCAATAGCTGGCATTATAACTTTTACATCTCTTTGGATGTCTTCTTCAGGTATATTAGCAGCTTTTAAAGCTTCCTCATCAGGGTAAGTTTCCCCTGTTTTCTTGTTTTTAATTGTAGTTATTATTTTTTCTGGTGCTAGTTCTATCATTATGTTGTTACCTCTTTCTTAATGTTTAAGTAGCTGATCGCAATATCTACCCCATCACTTACTGTTCCAGCTGTGCTATATTTTAATACAGTTCCACCCACTACCACTAAAGGTAAACTAATTAATTCAACACTTGCATTAGTAGCTAGTGTTTGAGTGTGTGTTACAAAAAAAGCATTATCAGTTATACTAATCGTAGGGGTATTAGATCCTGATTTATTAGTAACCCTTATTGATTTTACAATAAAAGTTTCATTAACTGCGGGTGATAATAAAGCTATATTTGATTCTGCAGATGTTGTGCTTTTACCATAAAATATGTATTGATTTACTACTGCCATTATTCCATAAAGAAGCTCTTAGCTTCTATCTCCTGTTTTAATTCTTCTTGAAAAGATGTATTTAATTTTTCTAAGACAGCGTCTAAGTCTCTGACTAAAGATTGAGCTACATCTTCTTGGTATTCTTGACTTGCCCTAGTTAATGATTGTACTATCTTTGCCATTATCTTCTTCCTCCAGAATGTATGTCTAATCTAAATGTTCCCAGTTTCCAGTTAGTATCTAAAGCAGTATTAGATATGGTTAAAGCTACAGCTCTTGCTCTAGCTCTTGTATCTATTTTTTTGGTACTAGTTGTAATTGTAAAAGGACCCAAAGATGAACTTGCTGAAGAATCATTTGGATAATCTCGTAAATCTAATTGAACAATAGTATTACCGCTTTGAGAAATAAAATCAGGAACTACTCTACTTACTCTCATTATAAATTCTCCATCTCCTCTTAAATCAGCAAGAGAAGTAGCTGCACCTCTAATTACTTTTTGTGTAATATCATAATCACCTGAAGTAATATTAGCTGGAATAGCATATTCAGTCCCACTTAATAAATAGTTTACACCTGTTTCATGTTCATAGTAAACAGTTGTACCTTCTGTATTTCCTATTACATCAAAGGATGTATCGGTACCGGCATCGTAAAACGTTGCATGAGGTAAACCAAAAACAGCAGAGTCAGCCCATGCACTTCTTTTAAATAATGTGCTGGCGTTTGTATACCAAATAGGTCTTTGAGGTGTTGAGTCTAGATAACTATAGAAAACAGATCTATCTACAACATTTGAGGTAGATGTTGGATAAAACCACATAACTTCTCCGAATAGGTTATTAATTCCGCAATAGATTAATTGATTAGATGTAGTATTTAAATCTTCATAAACATAGTCTTCAACCAGACAGTCCATAGATTCTAGTTTACCAGTGTATCTAAAGAAACCGTTGTCAGACATCCAGTAAGCAGCACCATCAACTTCAACAGCTGCATTCATTCCAATCAATCCACAGTTAGTTCCAACCTGTTCATAGGCGAAAGTAAACGGAGTTCCTACAAATCTCATGGTAAATAAAGACGTATCCGTCCAAACATAAATTGCATTTCTACCAAGTGTGGCTCCCATGATCCGTGATCCGGCGGCCAGTCTTTGTGTACCAGCACTATTGGTTGCTGTTGGTATCCATGTAGTTATATCTTCTTGGTCGGAGAATCTTATAAACATTTCATCTTGAGTTGTTGTATCTCCAATTGTAGTTTCAGTTCCAAATAAAACTAAGTGACGATCGGGAGTAGATACTAACATATCTCTAGATGCAGTAGGTGCCCCAGATATAATAGTAGCACGTATTGATGTTGCATTAGTTGCGTTTGAATCCCATTCAAATACAGCACTGTTATGAATTAAAGCAATTAAAGTTCCACCTAAATTATCTAATGACCATAAGCCTGGGTCAGTTACTTGGTCAGTGTTAGCTGCCGCTGATCCCCATCCAGTCCAACTAGATGTATTAGTTATAGTAGCTCCTCCACTATGCGCAGCTCGAGTTGATCCTCTAGCCGCTCTTGTAATACCTGTAAAACTTGTGGCTGTTACACCTGTGTAAGAAATTTCTTCACTTCCTACTTGAAAGTAATTAGTTCCTGAAGAAGGAAACCCTGTTGTACTTCCAACATTAATTGTAGTTCCTGAGCCACCTGTTCCATAAGCATTGTCACCTAATCCAGGAGCTGTTAAAGTGGTTGTAGTCGAACCTAATACTTTACCACCCCATAAGGATATACCAAAACCATAGGCTCCAATCTGTTCAGCTGGTCCTACGTGGTAATACCTATAATAAGTAATGCCTCCAGAAGTAGAAGCTCCACTCCCTGTCTCATCATTTTCTACTGTAATTTTAAAATTGTTACCATCAACAACTTCTGTAACCATAAATTTTTTGTCACAAAAAGTAGCAGATGTATAGTTTGAATTAGTAATTGCACTAAATGTTGTTGAGTCACCAAATAAACAAATATCCCCTGCAGTAAACCCATGAGAATTAGCAGTGATAGTTACAACTTTTTGGCCATTGGTTGTACTAAAAGCATTAGATATAGCTGTGCCTGATGGATTAACTAAAGGATGGATGTCATAATAAACACCACCAGTGTATGCATATAAAATTCTGTTTGTGCCAATGATAGCAAATTTTTGAGAAGCGGTATTAACCATGTGGTGTAGCCCTCTAGCTACGCCCGTTAGTTTACTCTCACCTAATTGTTTCCAACCCCCTATTTTTTCAGGTGTACCATATCTAAATCGAACGTTTTCTCCACCCGTCCATTGAGATTCGGCTCCTGTAGAAGTGACCTGTTTGTTAAACCCAGGTAAAAAAGCAATTTTTTGTAGCATATAACCCCATAATATTAAAAGGCCCAGCTTACAAATGAGTAACGTGCGCCTTTAGTTGTTTCTCTTACTTCATGTGGGTACATAAAGTTAGATGGAAACAATAGTATATCACCCGTTTTTAACTCAATTTTCTCTCCTCTGCAATAGAATTCAGAGCCCTCATAGTCTTC
>Ga0208919_1001878_pt1 | contig 11508 bp, 7 predicted proteins | sample 4_EtaG_FD_184076 | JGI IMG/M metagenome (GOLD analysis project Ga0208919, IMG submission 184076) | Marine viral communities from the Subarctic Pacific Ocean - 4_ETSP_OMZ_AT15127 metaG (SPAdes) (version 3) | ecosystem: Environmental > Aquatic > Marine > Oceanic | place: Pacific Ocean | collected...
CTTCGTCGTAGGACATGTTTTCATCTTCCACCAGCACGGCTATACATTTGTGATAGTCGTAGGCCACCACGGGCTCTTGTCCGGCGCGGTGACACATGCCAAGAAACGCTTTGTCAAATCCATCTGCTTTTAACATTAGAACGGGGCCTCCTCTTCTCTACCAAAGTCTGGCGTTTTTATGTCTAGCTCAACAGCTTCGTATGCAGGTATTTTCCATACCCTCACTGGCCTCCCTTTTATTTTAAGGAGAGTGCTTTCTCCTCCCAAATCACGAAGCCGTTGAGCTATCTTGTAAGGCTTGTATTCAAAAAACTTGTTACGTTTCAAAAAAGCCTCAAAATCTTTCAGTCTAAAATATGTGACGCTTGCTTCTTCATCAGTCCAAGGCCGCTTGAGCAATATCTCCTCGCGGTCTTTTGCTTTTTGTAAGTGAGCGCAAAACTCTTCTAAGTAATCGTAAAACTGTCCGTCTGTGCTAGCGTCTTCTGCCACGTCAATAATCGCGCTTTCATTAGCAGACATCTCTCTCATCAACCCGCCTATGCGCGTCTCCCACGCCTGCTTGCTAACTGTGCGAGGCATTGTGTTAAGCTGCTCCATACAGGCTTTTTGAAAAGCGGTTTGGTTCATTAGCCCGTCAGTGTCTAACTCAAGCGGTTCGCCGTTTACATCAACGAACCAAACGGGCGGGTTTGAGTCATACTTACGTAAGTTAGCTATGGCGGCACCCTGTATAGCCGCGCTAATACCATGCTTACGTGTTTGACAAAGCTCTTTGTTGCAGTGAGCGTTAATTGGTGCATCGCTACACCGATAGGCGTAGTCCTTCTTTTCAAGCTGCTTTGCAACTATATTGACCTCATTCAGCGGCAGCGGCGGCTCCAGATACTGCATGTTATATGTCAGTATCTCTGACTCCCAGCTATCGGGATACGCCTTGCGTAGGTATACTCCTATGTTGAACAGCCCGTTGTTACGCCCGCCCTCACTGATCTTGTTCTTGATCAGGAACTGTAAGCACGGCGGTCCGTCGTTCATGTTAGACGTTTCGGGATCTTCCGTGATCTGAAGCTTAATTACCTGTTCAGGCGTCTGTTTATGCTCTTCGTAAAGAGCTATGAACTCATCCAGAGTAGCAGACGTGCCGTCGTCCTTGATGGCGTAACGTAAGCCGTCCTCTGCGTCATAGTATGGCAGGTTCAAAAAATTACCTACATCATCGCGGTCAAGATGTAGCTTGATCTGTTTTGGAAATATCTCACTGCCACCATAGCCCAGTGCAGCCGATACCTGTTGCAGTGTAGACTGCATGTCTTTGGCGTCTACCCAGTCCGTGGTGAACAGAAAGCAGTGTGCGCCGCCTGATTTGGAGCGGCACACCACAAGTGGTAGCTTTAGCTTACGGATCTTTTCAACAAGCAGCTTGTGGTCCAGCGGGTATTGATCTACATCAACGCAACCCCAGACGCACTTGTTCTCCTCATTGATCGGTATGATACCAATACCACGGCCCTTGCCAGACAGATGCCCTTCCCACAACTCCTTGGTCCGTGGTTCGCGCACGATGGCGGCCCTGCCGGTATTCTTACCGTTCGCTTGCTGTTTTTCTACTTTATAAGTGCCGTAAGCAAGCTGTAGTCCATTAAAAATGGATGAAAATTTATCTACTGACATAATTGGTCCCCGTCAAGAAAGATGAGGCGGCAAGGGCGTAGCAGCCAACACCCTTACCACCCCAACTGTTTAGAACGGCACGTCGTCAGATAGATTATCGCTAGGTGCGGTATCGTCTTGGTGCTTAACCACCACATCACCGGCAGTAATGCTTTTCGCAAAGTCCTTACCGCGCTGATATATGGCCTTGTCCTCGACGGGACCTACCCTACTCATTTCCCAGCCATGCCAGCTACCCTTGCTATTCTCCTCAGATATAGTCTTGAGGTGATAGACGTGGCTAAAGCGTGGTGGGGTGAACGGGCCGTTCTTACCCTGCATGGTCAGTGATGAGATCATGCTGTTCCACTTACGAGACTTCTTCAACTGTGTTGACTTCATCGCAATCAACGCAGTTTCAGCAGAGCCGTCGTCATGCAAGACAATGACAAAGTGTTGGTGGGTCTCTTCAATATACTGACCGGACCCGTCCTGCACATACTCTTTATTATCTTCGGCAGACCGCTCCGTTTTCGGCATTGCCTCACCCGGTGAGTAGATGGCAACAGGAGCGCCCGTTCCTTCGCCTCTGGGGGCCCATTGGATGAACCGACGCTGGTAGGCTACCGGAATAACCTTGATGCCGTCCTTGCCCTTGTAAACGGCCCCTGAGACGGTATTGTATATATCACCCTTGCGGGCATCCTCCAGATCATCGAGTTCTTTGCTTACACCTGACAATATCTTGAGAAACGGCAGCGCAAGATCGTCTTGGCTCATATTCTCCAGACCAGCCCCTGCATCTGCTTCAAACATAGAAGGGTCAAACTGGATAATTTCAGCAGTGCCCTTTTCAACAACATCGTTTTTCTTTTCAGCCATCTTACTTTCCTCTCTTGATGATTGCGCGTTGCCCGACGTAGGCTCCGAATAGCTCCATCGGGAAGTCGTCACCATTTTCAACACGTTCCCTGACAAAGGCACGAAGCGTCTGTGAATGGATATCCGTCTTTTGTTCCGGCGCGTAGCCTTCTTTTTCCGCAACGGCTTTGAACGAAGCCGCTTGGTCATCCTCGCCTCTGCCAAAACTACACGTAATCGTATTTTTGATGATGTCGTCATACCCATGCTCCCGTAACCAATCGAATGCTTTTGGTTTATTATCCAACAAGATTGATGCACCGTAGGTGGGTTTGACAGTAACCTCGGAACCATCATCTAGTTTCATGGCCGTCAGGCCGATCTCCGCAAGCATTGTAGGCAGGTCTTCATCAGTCATTTTCAGCAACGACTTCTTCTCAGACTTGAGTTTTTCCTCAAGATCTTTGACCTGCTCTTCCTTGTCACGGATTGCTTTAGCCATACCGGCAACCGTCGTTAGGTCACCTTGATCCAGTTTCTCAACTGAATTAGACAGATTGGCTTCAAAATCTGCCTCCATTTCTTCAAACAAATCGCTCATCGCGTTTCTCCGTCCGTTGTTAAAGGCACCTGTCGGGCCTTGACAAATACTTATATAGTCGTATATAACCCCATAGTCAAGGGAGAAATGACATGCGGGACTATAAATTTAAAACGAAGCCTTTTGACCACCAGAAAAAAGTCTTGGAAGACTCGTGGTCCGCGGAGTTCTACGCGCTGTTCATGGAGATGGGGACAGGCAAATCCAAGGTGGCCATTGATACTATAGGTATGCTGTATCAGGCCAAAAAAATAAGCGCGGCACTTATACTGGCACCAAAAGGTGTGTATGACAACTGGGTGCAGGGTGAGATACCGGCGCACTTACCGGACGAGATTGAGCGCATGGTGGTCCGGTGGACGCCGTCTACTGCTAAAAAGTTTCAGGACGAGATGAAGGCACTGGTCTACGAGCCCTTCGACGGCATGAAGATATTTGTAATGAACATAGAGGCTTTGTCTACGCCGCGTGGCACCAAGGCGGCATATGCGTTCTTGTGTAAGAACCCAAGTAACATAATGATCGTGGACGAAAGCACCACTATCAAGAACCGTAAGGCCACCCGCACCAAAAACATAATGATGCTGGCGAAGGACGCGAAGTATAAGCGCATCCTGACGGGATCTCCGATTACCAAGTCACCTATGGATTTGTTTAGCCAGTGCATGTTTCTGTCACCGGCTGCGCTTAACTTTAACAGCTATTATGCGTTTCAGAACCGCTACGCCATTGTGCAGAAGCGGACTATGGGCACCCGCGCATTCCAAGAGATCACAGGGTATCGCCGTCTGGACGAACTGAACCAGAAGCTAGACCGGTTTAGTAACCGCACCCTGAAAGAGGACTGCCTTGATCTACCGGACAAAATGTACATACGTCGTGACGTTGCGCTGACAGATGAGCAGAAGCGGTTGTATGTGCAGATGAAGAAGCTGGCTCTGGCCAAGCTGGAGAACGGTGAGTTAGCCACGACAGCTAGTGTGCTGACACAGATCATGCGCTTGCAACAGATATGCTGCGGGCATTTGCAACCGGATGAGGGTGAGATACAGCCGGTAGAGAGCAACAGGCTCAAAGAATTATTAGAAATTACTGAAGAGTTACAGGGAAAAGCAATCATTTGGGCGACGTACACTCACGACATCCAACAGATAGCTTCGGCCCTGCGCCACCGCTTTGGGCCCGAAGCGGTGGCAACCTATTTTGGAGGTACTCCGCAAGACGAAAGACAAGATATTGTCGAAAGGTTTCAAGATCCTGACAATATGTTGCGCTTTTTTGTGGGGCAGCCCAAGACTGGTGGTTACGGCATTACACTGACGGCGGCTACCACTATGATATATTATTCAAACAGTTATGACTTGGAGATACGGTTGCAGTCTGAAGACAGAGCGCACCGGATTGGTCAGAATAACAAGGTGACATACATAGATCTTGTCTCGCCGCGCACTATTGACGAGAAGATATTAAAAGCTTTGCGGAACAAGATAAACCTAGCCGGTCAGGTGCTTGGCGAAGAGGTCAGGGCGTGGTTGGTTTAACCGGTAAATGGGCCTGTTACGGCTTCGTAGATTTGTCTACCAAATTCACCGATTCCGGTTGGCTTAGTCCTAACTCTTGAATCTTTAAAACGGTCCGCGTTAGACTTAGCTTTAGCAGGGGCGCTGTAATCAAAAAATCCCGGAACGGTTTCTGTAAAGAAATCTCCTATTCCGTCAAACACACCAGCTTGAGCCGTAGGATCGTTTATCGTGCCGTATTGAAGGTTTGATTGAGGATTGTTAACACCCCTCATTAAAGCGTCCGTCATCAAATCACGGTCTAGAGGCTCTGTTGTAACCGGTTGGCTTGATCTTTGAATACCCGAAGTGGATGCGGGTAAATATCCGCCTTGAATTAAATCCGCAGGAATAGCACCTTTATTATCTCTTATCATTGCTTCAATAGCAGCTTTTTTAGCATCAAGATCATAATTTGCTAAATAAGGAGGAAGATTAACATCATATTGTGGCGGAGCCTTAAGGCTGGAAGAAACTGCACTTTGCATAGACAATGGTTGACTCAAGGGCTGGGCTCTAGTCGTGGTCGGCATCTGCACATCTGCATAAGGCAGGCTTGCTATGCCCTGCCTCGTAGGATCAGGACGGTAACTCATTAACTGTGACGTGCTAGGCGCAAAACTACTGCCTCCTGTATACACGTTCCTATTCAGTCCAAAGGCCCCTAAAACATCTGCTACCGGTCCGGTGCCTTCGCTAACCACGCCCTGTATACGCCCAAAGCGGTCTGTTACAGGAACACCACCACCTCTAATCTGGTCACGTATATCCTGTGCCCTGTTCATGCCAAACTTGTTTACGGCACTTAACGCCGCAGATGTGGGTGTACGGAGGCTTCCAAAAGGTGTTTCTATAACTCCTATAGAGGGGTCAATCTGGCCTACGTCGGCCCGTCGATCTAGGTCACGATAGGCACCCTCTGTAGATGTTGTAAAACGATCTGAGGAAGAAGCCATTGCTTCTGATGCTATTTCTTCAGGTGACATAGCACCAAAATTAGAGGGACTTCTGGAAAAATCTTGACGTGAGCTAGGACCAGCCACGCCCGCAGACTGACGTCCACCACGTTCTTGAGCGTCGGCTCGTGCATTCATCTCTGCTGCGGTTAGACCAACGGTGCCTCTATTTATGGCATTAGTTCCTTTAGTGGGTGTTCCACCGCCACCTTCTCCGCCATCTCCGCCAAAAAGACCTAACTTAATTTCAAACTCATCTTTGCCCGCATAAATGTCATGCAGACCGTCGAACCAGCGTTTTTTTTCAAACATAGCTGTGCCTTCCTTCTAGTTTTCCGGGGGCAGACCCCTTTTTCCGGCCATTCATCTGACGAACAAAGTTTGCCTTGTTTACTTCAAAGTATCGCCCGGTCAACTCTTCTTGTGCAAATCTACAGATTTTTAACACGTTATTATAAGGCGCAATAAAGTCTATCATGTACAGCGTACCATCTTCCGGCCCAGTAAACCAGTCCTCTGGCTGTAGCTTTCTTGTCCCCAAGGCATACCCTGTCTCTGCCTCGCCTGTGAGAAACGTATGACTGAACAGGCCCGTGGGCCGTGGGAAGATTTGCGTCTTGGCTGTTAGCTTGTCCTCGTACACAACTGTCATGCGCTTTGCTTCGATGGCAGGTAGCACAAGGCGTTCAAGGTCACGTATGTACCAGTCACGGTGCATATCGGACTTGAGCATCAATTGTAGTACGTCGTCGATCATCCAAATAAACTTCCTATACCATCGTTAGGAAAGAACGCTTTAAACCTTTCCGGATCTACCCGTCCGCTGGCCGCGGGCGGTGGTGGCGCTGCCGACGCAAGAGTGGCGGTGGGAGGTGTCACTCTCTGCGCCGGAACTGGTTGTTGTAGAGAAGATTGTTGGTTTATTAACTCATCTGCTCTCCGTTTTACATCTAATGTTTTTTCCTCTAAAGAACGACCTCTATTCCGTCCTCGCAGAGTCTCCTCTGGTGGAAGAGTAATTTCTTTTTGAGGTGCACTTCGTTCTTCACCAGTAGCTGCAATGAAGCCCGCATTAATTAAAGCCGATTTAAGTCTTCTATTGGCTGCGCGTATCGAACGCGGGTTATTGCTCAACCCTTTTTCTAAAACATCTGCATAAAATTTAGGATCCAAAGCAGCTTTTTCTAAAATACCAAAGATTAAAGTGTCTGGAACATCTACTAATAACCTCTGAAACTCGCTGGCAGCGATCATGGGTTCCGCAAGCCCTTGACCCTGACCCGGAGCAACTTGAGTTGCAGCACGACCTATTCTTAATCCAGTCAACCTAGTGGCTACTTGAAAGAACCTCTCGCTTTTGGGCATGATACCTGATGTAAACAGACCTATATCCTCTCCGGCTCCAGTTAAAGCTCTTTGAGATTGAACACCTACGTTCATAATCTCAGTTAGACGAAGAGCAAACCCTTCGTCTACAAGCCCCTCCTGTCTCATAAGATCCAAAGGACTAGGCTGTCCGGGAACCATAGGGGTGGTTAAAAATTGTTTGTATTTTGCAAAATTAAACACTGTATCGCCGCTTTTATTAGGTGCGATGGTGGCATACATACGAGCTTTCTGTAGAACCATGCTACGAAGTCCGTCAGAAGCGCCGGGATGCGTGGCATCCGCTCTTTTAGCTATTGTTATAAGTCTTTTAAATCCTTTTACGTCACTAGCTCTTTGAGTTCCGGGATTTGCAATGACAGATCCAACTAAACCCATTGGATCAACATCCGCTCCAAGAGAATTTTTGTAAGATATTTGATTAGCTAGTTCTTTTTGATAAAAACCTTCTGGCGGCACGTTGTTGCCCAAAGGAGATCCATCAGGTGTAGTTGCACGAGGATCTCCCGTTTGTCTTATTCTTCTTCTCAACAGTTTTTCCGCCGACTCCACAGAGGCTAGGTCACTTACTACATCTGGGAAGCGAGGTGCTCCGTTCTCTAAGAATAAAACATTTCTGTAATCTTTTTTAAATTTATTAAGTGCTTCTACGGATACTCTACCTGTTGTGGGATCTATTAGTTCCTCAAAAGCAACACGCATTAAGGTTTCTTGCGCCCCCGTCATGGTTCCCAAGGTGGCACTAAGTCCTAAATCTTTTACTTTTTCCGCACCTAATTCTTGCGCTAGAAAAGTCATTGATTGGTTCATCTGATCAAATTTTAAACTGGTTTCATCACCGCCACCGGAGAACAAGGATTTATGTAAAAGTTCCGGCAGTATGTGACGTGCACCAGAGGCGTCTTTCTCTACAATTTTTGCTGGAAAAGCTCTTGTAAAAACATCGTTTAACTTTCTTGAGAAGTTATATGCGTCGCGTATTGCAGTTTGATTTGCAGTTAAAGGTTCTGCGTCGCTAAAAGTAATTGTTCCGTCTTTTTGACGAACGCCACCCGACTTCACGCCAATGTCATCTACTAAAGCCCCTGCAAGTTTGTTAAGAATACGAGCTTCATAAAATTGACTGTCACCAGTAAATTCACGAGCCTTATCCTGTAAACGGCTCTTAACGATCATAACATTTTTTAAAGTTACCGGCTCAAAAGCAGCTCCTTCTACAATCTTTGGTGCAGCTTCTTTAACTTCCAAAGGACTTTCGATATCGTCCGCTCTTGCCCGGAGTAAATCAGCCTCTTCGCTCAACCGGTCAGCCGTTTGTTTAAAAGAGACTCCCGCCACACGGTCCTGTTCAAATAAAGCCATTTGGCTCTCAGCAAGCCTATCGTTAGTCGTTGCATACTTTCTTAAAGTATCAGGGTCGTCTGCCGGACCACCCGGACGGGCTTTTTGATTCACTCTTATTCTTCTATTAAATGATTCCAGAGCTTCTTCAGATACTTTTCCGCTTAGTTCTTCAACACGACTTTCAGCAACCGGTTTAGCGGGTTCTACCCGCTCTTTTACACTGCGTATCTCAATCTGATTATTTATAATTTTTGCTTTGTTTCTCAAAGCGTTAAGCAACCGATTCCGTTGCGGAGCTTTCATATCGGAAGTAGATAAATCAATGTTTTCTGTTCTAGATATGGCGTTCTGAACAATTTCTAATTGACCCTCCAGAGTATTATCTTGGAGTGACGGGTTTAGCTCCTCATTAAAATATGTTTTGACAGAGGGATCTTGAGCTTGAACATCGTTTATAGTGTCTTGGCTCTTTGTTATTTTGTTATTTAAAACATCTATTCGTTGAAAATCAATTTCAGCAGTTTCTGGGTTTATACCTCGTGAATTAAAAATAAACCTACGAGCTTCCGGAGGAAGAAATTGTATAGACCCTTGAGCCTCTGCTTCTAACTCATCCAAAACTTGAGTAAATATTGGAACATCTATTTGGTCAGAGCCGTCTATTCTATCATAAAATTTAGTTTCCGCTTTACGAGTTTCCTGTATAACTCTTGCAGTCACAGTCTCAATAGTTTTACCCGCTTCCATAGCCGCTCTGGTATCTGTGACCGGATCCTTGGCTTCATCCACCATCATTCTGCCATCGTCTGTTTTTTTAGTAGGCGCAACAGCCTTATTAATACGTTTTGCCTGATCTAACGCATCTGACAGGCGTTGAATAATTGTGCCTTCCATTAAGTTCTCACGTAATTTAGAGGCTTCTGCTAGTAATCTTGGATCTCCAGACGCATCCATTACTTCAACTAAATTTGTTAAGGCTTTATAATCCTGTGCCAGAGCTTTTCTCATCGTTGGACCAAAAGTTTTATCTTTAGCCAAAGCATTTTGTAATTCAGAGGTGATTTCGTCAAAAGCCACATTAGCGGTGGGACGATTTGCGGGCATGGTTATACCCATTTCTTCTGCAAACTGCTTGACGGCATCTGGGCCGCGCAGTTTATCTAAAACTGCTTTTGGGTTACCACCGTTTTCTACCATGTATTTAAATAAATCATTAGCCTGTCTCTGCTCTCGACCACTTTTTGTAAGCATTTGACCAGTGCTTTTTAAAGATGAACCTATCTTCTCAATAGTTCCCACAACGAAGGGAGAGGTGCTTCCCGCTCCGGCCTCTGCAAGAAAGCGCAAGGTAACGTCTCCGGGATAATTAGCCTCTGCTATGCCCCCTGCAACGGCAGCTTGACCAATCGCCGCGCCTTCTACCGTCAGAAACCTTCCGGGTCTTTCTAATGCGGTACGTTGAATGGCTTGAATCGGCGTTTCTTTAACGCCTACCATTCTAGTCACGCGGTCAGCTAGACTCGCTGCGTTTGGCAAAAGTTTTTGTGTGAACATATATGTGCTAAATGGTAAAGGCAAAGCGGAGCCTGCTGTATATCCACCCTCTGCAAAAGGTCTGGAGGAAGGAGCGAACTTGGGATCTTCTCCTAAAACAGCGTCAGATACAGTGTCTCCAAACAAAAAACCTGAACCTGCGCCAATCGCAGTGGTTGCCATGATGGTTAAAGGAACCGTAACAGGAGCAGCCGGAGGAAAAGCAGCAGCTACAAAAGGAGATGCGGCTTGACCTATTTGAAATCCCATTATGCCGCCCGCAGCAGTTGGTGTGCCCTCCAAAAAACCTCGCTGAACACCTTCAACTGTTGCTTCCAACGGTCCTTTTGGAGAAAACCCATACACTTGAGACAAAATTTGTTCTTCTGTAGCTCCTCCATCAAGAGCTTTTTGCACGTCTATGCCACCCGGAAAATTATCTTGAGCATATTCCAGTAGCCGTTTGTTGCTAAATTGTGCAAAGCCTTCCGGATTAGTTTCAAGAAATCCCCTTTGAAACTCTGTAATACGGTCCGCACGAGATTGCGAAACCTCGTAAGCGGGAGATGTCGGAGATGTTTCTACTTCAGCCATGTCTATCCACCAAATAAATCATCCGCTACCTCTTGATCGGATCTTGGAGGTTTTGGCTTTGGATCTATAACATTTTCTAATTTGTCCGCTAATTTAGCATACGTGTCGCGAACAGCTTTCAAAGAAGCCAGAGCATTTCTTCTTGCGCCGACGTCTGTTCCTTTTGGGCTTCCCTGTAATTCAAGCTCTATAGGATCTATTTTAGAGTTTAAAAAGGCTACCGTTGCTTTAGCTTTATTGTAAGCCGATTTTTCGCCTTTAGTAAGAGCAGCAGGCTCCGGTAGTTTAGATTGAATTTCTTTCCGCAACTCTTTATCAGCTTTACCTTTAACCGCTTCTAAATAAATTAAAGTTGCGTTTTGGTTTATACTCTCAACAATAGCTGTAGCTTTTGCCGCCTCTGGCGCAGCTTGAGCCGTTCCTAAACTAACAAGTTCAACACCCCTGTTTAAAAATTCACCAAAGGCGGTGGGGGCTCCAAAAGCATCCGAAACATCAATCCCATCTAACAGGCTTGAATAAGTTGTTTTATTAATATCTTTTCCGCTTGGAATAACGCCTACATCTTGTTGAGTAATATCAGTTCCTAGTGCCGTGGTCGAACGTGCCGCCGTGTCGGTGGCAGAGGCAGCGCCAGTGACGGCATCAGCAGCAGAGGCAGCGCCAACAGCGCCTGAACCTAATGGAGCGACACGGAAGCCCGCTTTCTCACGAGCGGCACGAGCACGAACAACCCGGTCAGGTAGTTTCCTAGCCGGTTTAACAACCATTCTTCCAAGAGTTTCATCAAACACAGGCCCAATGTCTGTGTACCGCAACATGGAAGCTTCAAGGTCTGTTGTCTCTTGTTCCCCAAGATCCCCGCTTTCGTAAAGTTTAAGCTTATCAACATCTGTAAGTTTACTAAGAAGCTTACCTTCAAGTCCCTTACCAAACTTATCTAGTCCTGCGGCTGCTTCTTTTATTTGCGTTTCGCGTTCTTGCAGAGCTAACTTTTTCTGTGCTAATACCTGCTGCTGCG
>Ga0208919_1001879_pt1 | contig 11507 bp, 8 predicted proteins | sample 4_EtaG_FD_184076 | JGI IMG/M metagenome (GOLD analysis project Ga0208919, IMG submission 184076) | Marine viral communities from the Subarctic Pacific Ocean - 4_ETSP_OMZ_AT15127 metaG (SPAdes) (version 3) | ecosystem: Environmental > Aquatic > Marine > Oceanic | place: Pacific Ocean | collected...
CCGCCGTCGACAGCGCGGGGGTTGGGGTGCTCATGCGCATCTCCTGTTGTTGGGGCTATAAGCACTGAATGTTTTAAAGCATAAACAATCAGACTGAATGGAATTTATATTCTATAATTTTTAATAGCAAACATTTAATTCCATACTTTGGTCGACCTTTAATGCCTAATCCCACGTCAATGTGACCGGCATACGGCTCTGTAGCGACTTCGTGGCGGCATCAGCAATACGCTGGGCACGCAGTGCTGCATCGGCATTTGGGTAATCAACCCGTTCGCCATTGAGCCTTCGTACAAAGGTGTCTAGCGCTTCGTAGAACGTAGGTTCTATGCGCTTGAGCCAGTCAGCATGCAGACCATCACTGGTCTTCTTATCCCCTTTATAGATTGAAAGATGGCGATGAGGCTGACGCCGCGATTCGGCCATCCCCTCAGCACCAAACAGCTCTACGTGCTCGTCATAGCCATAGCCGGTGCGCCGCGTGCAATCGATCTGCACTAGAGCACCGGAGGCCATGCGCAGTGTGGCAATGGAGGTATCCACATCACCGGCTTCCCCTATGCGCGGATCAGAAAGCGCATCCCCCATCACATGCACCTCTACCGGCAAATCCTCGGTGAGCCAGCAGAGCAAGTCGAAAAAGTGGATGGTCTGATCACGCATCTGCCCGCCAGACGCCTCAATATAGGCCATCGGTGGGGTTTCCTGGGAGCGACAGGTCATCTGTACCAGCTCGATCTTGCCCAGCTCGCCTCTTACCACCACTTCCTTAAGAGAAGCATGGCTGGCGTCAAAACGGCGGTTGAAGCCGATCATCAGCGGCACGCCCGCCTCACGAACCGCAACGACCGCTTGCTCGGCTCTGCGAGTATCCAGGTCGATAGGCTTTTCACAATAGATTGCTTTGCCCGCGCGGGCTGCCTGCTCGACAAAGTCGGCATGGGTTGGGGTCGATGAGGCGATCAGTACAGCATCAATATCGGTGGTGAACACGTCTTCGATCGCGATGGCGTTTGCGCCATACTCAGCTGCCAGCGCCTGGGCTTTAGCCAAATCAATATCGGCCACAACATCAAGCGATACCTTAGGGTGGCGAAACAGGTTGCGAGCATGCAGCGAGCCGATAAACCCAGCACCAATAAGAGCAAAGCGTTGCATAAATGTACCTCTTAATTTTCAAAGCTCAGGCTTTCAATACCCAGGTTTTGCAAGCCTAGAGCGCGATAGTGACCCACTGGCCTTGTGTGTTGTGAGAGGCGTCAACGGCCTTAACAAAGCGTACGCCCAATAGTCCATCACGACTGTTCGGCAACGGTCGTGATGGACAGGCGGCCTGGCCGGTATCGCAATATCGCTCGATAACATCGGCAATGTCGCTATAAAGATTGGCAAAGGACTCGATAAACCCTTCAGGGTGGCCCAGCCCTATCCGCGTCAACCGGGCTTGGTCATCGCTCTGGCTATCATGTCCCTGCACACGGGTTTCGCGCCGGCCATCGGGGTATTTCAAGGTAAGGTAGTGCGGATCCATCTGACACCACTCCAGGGACGCCTTATCGCCAAACAGGCGGAAGCGTAAGCCGTGCTCGTGCCCCGTGGCGGCCATGCTGACCCACAGTGACCCACGTGCTCCATTGGCCAGACGTACCTGGATCTGTGCATCGTCGAAGACCCGCCGCCCCGGCACGCAGGTGCTAAGTTCTGCAGACACCTCGGTTACTTCCTGACCGCTGACAAACCGCAGCAGTTGGTGGGCATGGGTACCCAGATCAGAAATCAGGCTGGCCGTGCCGGACTGAGCCGGGTCGAGACGCCACGCGGCCTGCTTATTACTTGCATCGTCCTCTACTTTTGCGCATGCCCAGCCGGAGGCGTGCTCCACCATGGCAATACGCAACTCGCCAAGCGCCCCTTCTCGTACCAGATGCGCCGCTTCGCGCACCATGGCGTAGGCGCTGTAATTGTGGGTTAACGCGAAAACCAGCCCGCGCGATTCGGCCAGGGCGTGCAGGCGTTCTGCCTCATCCAGATCACCCGTCATGGGTTTATCGCAAATCACATGAATGCCTGCTTCCAGGAAGGCGCTGGCCACCGGGTAGTGACTATCGTTGGGCGTGACAATCACCACTGCCTCAATGCCTTCTTCCCGAGCGCTCTCCTTCTCCGCCATCTGCGCATAATCTTCATAGACACGGGCAGAATCGATCCCCAACTCTGCCGCGCCCTGGTGAGACTTCTTCAGTGAGCGTGAGAAAGCGCCGGCCACCAAGTCATAACGGTTGTCCAGCCGCATGCCCATTCGGTGCGCTTTAGCAATACCCGCGCCAGGGCCACCGCCGACCATGCCAATGCGTATTCTTGTTGATGCCATGTTGCTCTCCTTATCTCCAGGGCGTCTGCCAGGTTTAGATGCGTACCCACTGACGGCTATGGGCGGATTCATCCATAGCGGTGATGATGCGCTGGTTGGCGCGGCCAAAGGCAAAGTTGGGAAAGCAGTCGTCCTGGTTAGCGATGCCCTCGATCAGGTCGTGCACCTCAATCACCTTGGCGTCGAAAAAACCTAGCCCGCCACCGGCGAAATCAAAGCCAAAGAAGGCGCGGTACTGCGGCACCTGGGAGCCGGCCAGCAAGGTTTTGAAACCGCGGTCACGCTTATCGTCGTTCAAACGGTATACCTGCAGCTCGTTAAACCTCTCACCGTCCATATACAGAGTGCCCTCGGTACCGGAAATCTCCCAATACACGCCAAACACTCGGCCAGCCGCGAGGCGTGAACTTTCAATCACCCCGGCCGCGCCGGAGGTAAATTTAACCAGCGCCTGGGTCTGATCATCGTTTTCCACACGACGCATTTCTGCGTCTTTATCGACCTTGCTGGCATAACCGGCATCGCTGGAGGGCACTGGGCGTTCGGTAATTTGCGTCTGCGTCTGGCAGTTAACCTCTTCCAGGTCGCCCATTAAAAACTGTGCCACGCTAATAATATGCGCGCCCAGATCCCCTAGCGCCCCGGTTCCCGCGCCTTCACGAGAGCAGCGCCACGACCAGGGCAGATCCGGATCATTAAAGAAGCCCTGATCAAACGTCCCTCTGAACCGAATAGGTCGGCCAATCTCACCGGCGTCAATCAACTGCTTGGCCAGAAGCGCTGCCGGTGTTTTGATGTTGTTAAAGGCCACCATGGTTTTCACCCCCGCCCGCTCGGCCGCCTCGTGCATTTCGCGAGCCTGGTCATCACTCATGGCGAGCGGTTTCTCACAGTAGACATGCTTGCCTGCAGCGATAGCGGCCAGCGCCATTTCATGGTGCAGCGCGTTGGGGGAGGTAATATCGACCACATCCACATGGGGGTCATCAATGAGCTGGCGCCAATCGCCGTAACTTTTTTCGAAACCGAGGCGTTCCCGCGCGGCTTCAGCCACGTCGGCCCCTTGGTCAGCAATCGCGTATAGTCGCGGCGTTAATGGTAGGTCACGGTAGAGCATCCTTGCGCGGTGATAGGCGTCTGCATGCGCTTGGCCCATAAAACCGCTGCCGATCAAGCCAATATTGAGCGTCTTAGCCATGATAAAGTCTCCTGAAGGTAGTCGTGAGCGCCGCTTTTAGCACTCCGCTAAGAGGGGGTGATGCACTGAGTCAGCGGTTTTCAAACAGCTGTGCCATATGGCGATAAGCAATACCGGCCATCTCTTTTGGGGGTGCTTTACGCGGGTCTTGCTCAGCCTCCACGATCAGCCAGCCTTGATAATCAGCGTGGGTGGCAAACTCAATCAGGGGCGAAAAATCCAGGTAGCCATCACCCGGCACGGTGAACATGCCATCGCGCACGCCTTGATTGAAGCTGATGTCCTCGCGGCGCACTCGGGCCATGACATCTCCCCGGATGTCTTTGCAGTGCAGATGATTGATACGCTCGCCATGGCGTGCCAGCAGACTTGCCATATCACCACCCCCGGCCACCACATGGCCTGCATCGAACAGCAACCCCACTGCCTCGCCCGTATGAGCCATTAGCGCATCAATCTCGGCTTCATTTTCCACCACCATCATCAGATGGGCGTGATAACTCAGCGCAATGCCATGGCGCGCTTTAAGCGCCTCGGCAAAGCGCGTCAGCCGCTCGCCATAGGCCGACCAATCGTCTTTTGCTACGCTCGGCGTCTTCGACAGCGGTGCCTCGAGTGGCGCATCCCCCGGCATCAAGCCACACTCGCCATACACCATCACCTGGGCACCGCAGGCAGCCAGCAATTCTGCATGCTCGGCCACCGCCGCCAGTTCAGACTCCACATCGCGCTCGGCTAGAAACCCAGAGTACCAACCGCTCGCCAGAGCCAGGTCGTGCTCCGCCAATAACGGTTTGAGCACTGATGGGTCGCGGGGGAACTTGCGGCCCATTTCGACCCCTTGGTAACCGCAGGCAGCGGCCTCGTGCAGGAATGTCTCGACAGGGGTATCGTCACCAAACTCGGTGATCACGTCGTTTGTCCAACTTAGCGGGTTAATGCCTAACCGCAGCTGATGGGGTGCCAGTAGGTCAGCTATCGTATTGGCCATGTTGATCTCTTATCGTTGTTGTTTGAGTGCTTTAATTGTCGACGGCACGCACGGTATGCGTCTCTCTATTCCGTTGGGAACTGGTCGAGCAAACAAGTGCCGCCGAGGAAGGTTGGCTTAGGGGGGTGAGCAGGCTCGGTTCATTTGAAGACACCGGCGCCCAAGCCGCCGGTGCTGTCAGAATAACCTCAGGCTTTATTGGTGCTTAAAGCGTGGGCATCGTGAAGTGATTGGTCTCTTCACGGATACCGCTGGGCCAGCGTTGGGTAATGGTTTTCATGCGTGTGTAGAAACGCACGCCATCCGGGCCGTGCATATGCAGCGGGCCAAACAGTGAGCGTTTCCAACCGCCAAAGCTGTGAAACGCCATGGGCACGGGAATAGGGACGTTGACGCCGACCATGCCAACCTGAATCTGCTCGCAGTATTGGCGCGCGGCATCCCCATCACGGGTAAAGATCGCTGTGCCGTTGCCATACTCATGTGCGTTAACCATGCTGACCGCTTCATCGAAACTTGCCGCGCGGGCAATCGCCAGCACCGGGCCGAAGATCTCTTCAGAGTGAATGCGCATACCGGGCTTGACGTAATCAAACAGCGTGCCGCCAATAAAGAAACCATCACCGGCGCCGTCCACCGCCGTTTTGCGGCCATCTACCACCAGCTCTGCGCCTTCGTCCACGCCAGTTTGGATATAGCCTTTGACCTTTTCCAGGTGATCGCGAGTCACCAGTGGGCCCATATCGTTATCGGGGCCATCGACCAGGCCAGGCCCGACGCGCAGGTTCGCGAGTTCAGCCTCAAGCTTCTCGCGCAGCTTCTGGGCGGTCTCTTCACCCACGGGCACCGCCACCGAAATGGCCATGCAACGCTCGCCTGCGGAGCCGTAGGCGGCACCCATCAGTGCACTAACGGCTTGATCAAGATCGGCATCCGGCATGATCACCATGTGATTCTTGGCACCGCCCAGCGCCTGAACACGCTTGCCATGTTTTGATGCCGTGGCGTAGATGTACTCGGCAATCGGGGTAGACCCCACAAAGCTGACGGCTTGAACACGCTCATCGGTCAGCAGTACATCCACTGACTCTTTATCGCCATTGACGACGTTGAAGACGCCATCCGGTAAGCCCGCCTCTTTCAGTAGCTCAGCTAAGCGCATCGGCGTGGAGGGATCCTTCTCCGACGGTTTCATGACAAAGGTATTGCCACAGGCCAGCGCAATGGGGAACATCCACATGGGCACCATTGCCGGGAAGTTGAACGGCGAAATACCGGCGCACACGCCGAGCGACTGCATCATGGAGTAGCTATCAACGCCGGTGCCGACGTTCATGGAGTGCTCGCCCTTTTGCAGGTGCGGAATGCCACAGGCAAACTCGACCACTTCCAGGCCACGGGTCACTTCACCTTTGGCGTCAGAAAACACCTTGCCATGCTCTCGGGAAATCAGCCGCGCCAGCTCGTCGGTGTGCTCCTCCACCAGCGCCTTGAATTTAAACAGAATACGCGAGCGCTTAAGCGGAGAAATTTTCGACCAAGTGGCAAAGGCCTCATCGGCAACGCGCACGGCTTCCTGGGTCTCCTGCGCAGAAGAGAGCGCCACCTGCAGGCTCTGCTCGCCAGTGGCAGGATTATAGACAGGCGCGGTGCGGCCGCTTTGGCTCGTAACCGCCTGACCATTGATAAAATTACCTAAGATACTCATCGCTCAACTCCTCTTGGTGTTCGGTTTACGCATCCACGGTTAAACGCGCTTCGGCGCAGAAACGGCGTAAATTGTCATGCCCTAAACAGGCGTAGGTAAGCGGGTGGGCCACGGCAGGATCCTGCTCCGCCTCTACCACCATCCAGCCCGAATAGTCACTCTCCCGGAGCCCTTCAAATAAGGTGGTGTAGTCGATATAACCATCGCCCGGCACGGTGAACATGCCGTTCAGCACGCCGTCGAGAAAACTGAGATCCCGATTACGCACGTCCGCCAGTACGTCTTTGCGGATATCTTTGCAGTGCACATGATTGATGCGATCTGCGTACTTTTTCTGCAACGCCACCGGGTCGCCGCCCGCTGCCACCAGGTGCCCGGTATCCAGCAGCAGCCCAACCGAAGGAGCGGCTTCGGCCATCAGCCGATCAATCTCATCAGGCGTTTCAATCACTGTGCCCAAGTGGTAGTGGTAGGCGATTTGCACCCCTTGCTCCAGGCAGTAATTAGCTACCTGATTAAGTCGTGGAATAAATGTCTTCCAACCCTCCTCACTCATGCGCGGCGAGTGAGAAAGAGGCGTGTCACGCTCGCCGTGCACGCAGTGGGTCACTTCACAGAACACCATGACGTTGGCGCCCAGCGATTTGAGCAGGTGCAGGTGCGGCTTGAGTGCTTCAATCTCGTCCTCGGCACTGCGGGTCAATAATTCGCTGCTGTACCAGCCTGAGACTAACGAGAGGCCGTGCTTCTCAAGAATGGGCCCAAGCTTTTCTGGCACCCGGGGGAACTTATGGCCTAGCTCGAAGCCCGAAAAACCTGCCTGCTTACCTTCGGCAAGGCAGGTATCCAACGGTGTATCACCGCCTAATGCGGGCATATCATCGTTAGTCCAGGTAAGTGGGTTAATACCGAGTCTTACGCTCATGGCGGTCTCCGTTACTGTTGTTATTCACATTTAGAATGCGTCGTTATTAAAAGTGGGTCGTTCTTCCAAATAAGCAGAGGGCAGCGCCTTAAAGATTCTGGAATTGGCGCGCTTTGTACGCCTCATAGCGTTCGCGGGCCGTATTCACTTCGGCGCGTTCGGAAACCTCTGGCACCGCCACGTCCCACCAGGCACCACCGTCTTGGGTATCGGTCGAGCCATCGGTATCGATAGCAATCACGTAACTACGGTCAGCAGCCTTGGCACGCTCAAGCGCTTGTTCTAATTCCTGAATATTGCCGACCTGCTCGCTGAGTGCACCCAATGCGGCCGCATGCGCTGCAAAGTCGGTCTTGGGGGCACCTTCATCAACGCTCAAGCAGTCCTCCAGCATGTTGTTAAAGCCGGGCCCGCCGCAGAACTGCTGCAGGCGGTGGATGCATCCATAGCCACGGTTATCGAGAACTACAGCGACGATCTTGTGACCCAACATGACCGAGGTGGCAATTTCTGAATTGAGCATCAGGTAAGAGCCATCGCCCACCATCACAAACACTTCAGAGTCGGGCTTGGCCATCTTGACGCCGACGCCACCGGCTAACTCGTATCCCATGCAGGAGTAGCCGTACTCCATGTGATAGCCGCGATCAAACCGCGTACGCCAGAGTTTTTGCAGCTCACCCGGCAAGCCACCTGCCGCACACACCACGATGTCGCGCTCGCCCGCCGCGCGGTTAACTGCACCAACCACTTCTGCGTCGTAGGGCAAGTTGTTGCCGCGGTCGGCGGTCACCTTATCGACGGTCTGGTTCCAATCAGTGCGAAGTCCAGCAGCTTGCTCAACCCAGCTCTCCTCTGGCTGCCAACCCTCGAGCTCAGTGATCAGCTCCTCAAGGGTCAGCTTGGCATCGCCTACCAGCGCCTGCCCCTTGTGCTTAACCGCATCGAAAGAGGCCACATTGATGCTCAGCAGCTTGGCATTCGGGTTGATCATGGCGCGCGAGCCAGAGGCGAAATCCCCCAGCCGGGTACCGACGGCAATAATCAGATCCGCCTCGGCCGCCAAGGCGTTGGCAGCCGCGCCGCCGGTGACACCAATCGTGCCTACATTCTGGGTGTGATCCCACGGTAGTGCCCCTTTGCCCGCCTGGGTCTCTCCTACAGGCAGCTGGTAGCGAGAAACCCACGCATCAAGGGCGGTTATAGCCCCTGAGTAGTGCACACCGCCCCCTGCCACCACCAGCGGCTTTTTAGCCTGGCGGATAAGCTGAACCGCACTCTCCAACTCATGGCGATCTGCTGACTGGCGACGCTGCCGATGCACCTTCTCGGCAAAGAAGTGCTCGGGATAATCAAAGGCGAACGTTTGGATATCCTGAGGCAACGCTAGCGTGACTGGCCCACACTCAACCGGATCCGTTAGCACCCGCACCGCCTGGGGCAGCGAGGTGAGCAGTTGCTCGGGACGCGTAATGCGGTCAAAAAATCGGCTGACCGGTTTGAAGCAATCATTAGAGGTCAGTGTGTGATCATGGAAGTTTTCCACCTGCTGAAGGACAGGGTCAGGCATGCGCGTGGCAAACGTATCCCCAGGCAGAAATAGCACCGGCAGGCGGTTCACATGCGCTACTGCGGCAGCCGTCACCATGTTCGTCGCACCTGGGCCCGCCGAGGCGGTGCAGGCCATTACCTGCTGACGATTGAGTGTTTTGGTATAAGCAATGGCGGCATGGGCCATGCCCTGCTCATTGTGGGCGCGATAGGTGGGCAGATGCTCGCGCGCTTGATACAGCGCCTCGCCTAGCCCGGCGACGTTGCCGTGACCAAAAATGGCCCAAACTCCCGGAAAGAGCGGTTTAATCTCGCCCTCAATGTCTACTTTCTGGGCCAGCATATAGCGCACGACCGCTTGCGCCATGGTGAGTCGAATCGTGTTCATAGCCTTGTCACTCTTGTCATAAACTGGAATGCACTTGTCATATACTGGACGCTAGGCTGCGCGCTGGCGCATCTGCCAGGCATCAACCAGGGTCATATAATTGGCCAGCACCGCTTCAATCAGCTGCTCATCGTTATAATCGCCACGTAGCCAGCGGCGGCTTGGCTCACCAAAGATGGTGCGACCAACGGCAAAGCCTTTACACACATCGACGCCAGCACTATCCATTAACCCTTTTTTAAGCTCATCCAACGGCGCATCCAAGCCCAGCATCACAACACCGCGGCAGTGAGGGGCACGGGCTTTGAGTAACCTGCCAATACGCTGCCAGCTGTCTGGCGTTTGCGGCGGGAGTTTCCACCAATCGGGCTGCACGCCCAGATTGTAAAAACGCTGCATCGCATTGATGAACATATCGTCATCAGCCGCCAGGTCACGCGGCGGGATAATTTCCAGCAATAATTCATTGCCCGACTCGGCACAGGCGCGATAAAGCTCTATCACTTGCCTTTCCTGGACTTGCCGCAGGGCCACTTGATCTTCCGGGTGGTAGAAAACAAGGCACTTGACGATATGTTCCTTCGGCCATTGCTGAAGGCGTGAGCCGATACTGCGCCCGCCTTCCAGCTCTATGGGCCGGGAGCTAGGCAGCTCCACCGGCCGGGCGATCCACCAGCCTCGCCCGGTAACATCGTTAAGCGCATCCTGGCCGTAGGTATCGTCAATCAATACCCCCACGTGGCTGTTGCCCAATTGCTCGCTACCGCGCTCTGTCGCTTTCACAAGCAGTTGCTTCAGATAGGGAATCCTGGCGACCTCAGCCCCTTCTTCACGGGCCATATCAAAGAGCTGTTTGCGGTGATCAAACGCCATGATGCAGAGATCATCCCACTGCTGTGGATTGCGTTGAGTGGTCACACGGTGCAGGTAATTAAGCCGGGTATCCAGGTCTGGACGGGCAATGGACTCCGCTCTGGAGAGGTAATCGTCAAGCTCTTCGGCACTGGGGATCGCTGGCGCGCAGCCGTGGCGGGAGACCACCAGAGCACCACAAGCGTTGGCATATGCGCAGCTGCGTTCATGAGGTTCATTGCGCAGCCAGCCTCGCAAGAAGCCGCTCATAAAGGCATCGCCTGCACCCAATACATTCAGTACATCGACGCGCACCCCAGTGTGCACCACGAAGTCTTCTTCGCTATCGGGGATAACCCCGTCGAGCACCGTACACCCCTGAGCCCCCAGTTTGAGCACGATGGTGGCATCCGTGAGTTCGCGAATACGCTTCAGTGCGGTAAGAGTATCGGTACTGTTACCCGCGATATGCACCTCTTCTTCGGTGCCTACCACTAAATCGAGGTCAGGCAGAATCGTCTGTAAATGGCGGCTAACGCCTTCATCGGAAACGAACCGGGTTTCACCATCACCCAGCGTGGTTAACCCCCACAGCACTGGGCGATAGTCGATATCCAGGATTACCTTTGTACCTGCCGCTTTGGCGTACTCAATCGCCGTTTTGCTGGTTTTGTAGGTTTGTTCTGTAGAAAAGTGAGTACCAGTAATCAGCAGGGCGTTACTAGAGGCTATAAATTCGGGCTCGAAGTCACTACTGTCGACGGCCATATCGGCACAGTCATTGCGATAGAAGATCAGCGGAAACGTATCGCGATCTTTAATGCCGAGCACCACCATTCCCGTTAGCCGCTCTTTATCCGTGACCACGTGGCTGGTATCAACACCAGCGCGGGCCAGCTCTTCGCGTACGAAGCGACCCATATGTTCATCACCCACGCGGGTCAGCATCGCTGTTTTCAGCCCCATGCGAGCCGTTCCATAGGCGATATTGCCCGAAGAGCCCCCCAGGTACTTGGCAAAGCTGCTCATATCCTCCAAACGGCTACCCACTTGGTTGCCGTATAAGTCAACAGCCGCTCGACCGAGGCAGATTAGATCCAGTGTCTTGGTCTTATTCATGGCATCACATCCTACGTGTAGCCAGTCCCTAACCCAGCGTCACTTGTAAAGAGAAGCAGCGTTGCCGTGGATTTTCAGGAATAGGCATTGTTATTAGCGTGTGTTCGACTCAATATAGAATTTATATTCCAAATAATCAATATTTGAAACGCACAATCCGTAATGCTTTGGTTGTACATTCGACAAAATATGACGTCTCAAAAAAAATGGCTCCGTGCAGAGCAGCGGAGCCGTGTATGAGGAGTTTGAACCGTTAGGCGTAGAACGCCGGTCGCTCTGGCATCTCAATTTGTTCGATACCGCCGCTTTCCTGTGCTTTCACACACACATCGCCGGCGATGGCGGCCGCATAGCCGTCCCAGGATGAGGGCCCCTTCAATTCACCAGTGGCTACGCCATCAATG
>Ga0208919_1001881_pt1 | contig 11469 bp, 17 predicted proteins | sample 4_EtaG_FD_184076 | JGI IMG/M metagenome (GOLD analysis project Ga0208919, IMG submission 184076) | Marine viral communities from the Subarctic Pacific Ocean - 4_ETSP_OMZ_AT15127 metaG (SPAdes) (version 3) | ecosystem: Environmental > Aquatic > Marine > Oceanic | place: Pacific Ocean | collected...
GAACGCCCGTAAAGAAAATCATATTTTCAAGATGCTTTCCCGCGTCAGCCCTTGCGCAATGTTAAACGCTGGTTCGAATGCTAGAACCTAGACCGATAAACTCCTTTTTGTCGCGCGTACTGAGGGTCGCGCCGAGAGGAGAGCCGGAGAATTTGCACGGGAAAGCGTTAATTTTTAATAGGTTCGATAATCCACGCGCCCCCCTCGCTTTTCTTGCGTGGATAACATTTAAAAAAATAAAATTGCGGAAAAGTCCGCGCACAAACTTTGAGTTTCGTCAGCGAGTTCATCTGATTTGATTTCCCGCTGGCGTGAAACTCCGACGCCTTAATCTCGTAAAACGCTACGCCCATCGTCGGATCCGCGAAGACCGCCATAAAATCAGGCGTATATCGAACGCCTTCGGCGAGTTTGAACGTCATCGGTTCGAAGCTATAAGAAACGATCTGTTTATCGCGCTGATACTCGTTTAAGAGTTCCGCGAAGCGTTCCTCGGTTTTGCTCATCGCGCCAGGAACGCGTCTGAATGGTCGATTATGCGATTTCATTTATAGAGAAAATGTCCTGTATGACGGACCCGCCATTTGTGTTTTCGTAAAATCAAATGCTCATCGTAAATGCGGTCCATAATCTCCGCAAAATCGCCGAATATATCCGCGATCAATATTCCTTTATATTCAAGACCGTGTTCGTCAAAGACTTTTTGAAAGTCTTTCTCGAATCGGATCTCGCCCTCTTCGTTAAAATGCAATTCTGCTATTTTCATTTCTTGCCTAACGCCAGCGGAGTTAAACGCGTCCATTTCTCCCATTGCTCGAGAAAACGCTTGTTCGCGAGTTCAGGATCGGGACGCGGTAAATCGAGAAGCTCGGGATGTGATCCGGTGTAATCCCGATCACATCCATCAGGATCGATCCACGCGTCGAAGCGCTTTGCTACGTCGTCACGCATGGAAATAATCTAAGGCTTCAAGATTTTCGAAAAAAAATGGATCAATCTCATTTAATTTTTCCTCTAAATCTTTTAAATAAAGATCGTTTTCGGCTTCGGCTTCACCATAATTTTTTTGGACATATTCAAATCGGTGATTTATCGCTCTCCAAATTTCGTAGCCTTGTGTTATTTGTTTTTTGTAATTTCTCATTTGTTCTTGCCCTCGATGAAAGCGCGAACCTCGCTTCGGTAATAAATTCGAGGTCCGCCTGGATAGACGAACGAATAAGGAATCTCGCCAAACTCGCGTAAAAATTTGTGATATGAAACGCCGCAGATACTCGCGGCCTGAGTCGTGTTCAGGATCTCGGAATTCGAGTCGCTAAACAGATCTTTTGAGGTTTGCGCCGTCAATGGCGCGGTGTTCTCGTCCATGAAATCTTTTACAAATGCGTTGAATGAGCTTGCAAAAGAAAACTACAGATATTATTCCTAGTCGTCAAGAAAAAAATAAAAATATATTGCAACGTACTAATTTTATTAGTTATTAAATGCTATTTTTTTATGTTATCAATAGGTTATAGGCGTGTTTCGTCCCGTGATCAAATTAACGGCACTGGTCTCGGTCGGCAATCTACTCAAATAAAAAATTTTGCTCGAGAAAAAAAATTTACTCTTGAGCGCATTTTTACGGAAAAAGGGATTTCTGGCGTAGTCGAGAAACGCCCCGCATTTTCCGAGATGATTGCTTTTGCGGACGCGCACGATATTAAGATTATAATTATTGAAGATATGACGCGGCTGGCGCGAGAACTTTTATTGCAGATGCAACTCGCGACGTTTATCGCGTCCAAGGAAATCGATTTGTATTCTGCGAATACGGGCGAGAATATATCCCGCGCTATCTACGACGATCCGATGCGGAAAGCAATGGTCCAAATGCAAGGCGTATTTTCTGAGCTTGAGCGATCCACGTTGACGCGTCGGATGCAAGCGGGACGGGATCACCAACGTGAAACGGGAAAGCGAAACGGAAAGGCGATCAAAACGGTTGATCGAAACGGAAAGATACGGATCGAAGGCACGCCACGATTAAGCGAGAAACAACCGAAACTCGCAAAGCGCGTTATCGAGTTATCGAAACAAGATTTATCTCTTTATCGGATTGCTAAGATTGTAAACCTCGAGGGTTTTCGATCTCGTAAAGGAACGCCGTTGCATGGTCCGCAAATACGGAACATATTGCGCGATTACGAACTTGGTTTGATCAATACGACCAAATCGCGGCGCGTGGAAGAGTATCAAGATGAATGAAGCGCTTAGCGTGATCGCCTTTCTGCGAGATCCCGACACCGGAGAATCCGATTCGACGCGCTTCTTCGACTAAGGCGAGTGCTCGCGGTCCGTAGATTCGAATATCTGCGCCTATCGATTGAAGATGAGCGCTTTTCGGATATCCGCCTTCGCGTTTGTTATGTTCCTCGCACCTTGCGCCTGAGGTAATTGGAAGAGGTCCGAGTTTGTCGCGTAGAAGCTGAAGCATTCGCATAAACTCGTCGTCCATGTGCGATAGACCGCAACCGCATTTGCATTGCATTTCGGCGCGGCTGAAATTAGGCGTTAGCATCTCAACCATGAGCGCTCCCGCCGTAGCGATAAATGTTCGTCGTAAAATAAGCGCAACCGATCACAATTTTCCCGTCATCGACTTTTCATACTCGGCCAGGATCTTATCGTCGAGGTCGTTTTCAGTCGATTTGACGAGTTTTTCAAGGAGCAAAAAAACCACTTTGATTAGTAGTTTTTCGCTCAAGAATGATAGCGCCATGGTTTTTACGGTTCCCGCGATTACGGGTGCGAGTGTTGCGATCATTTCGTCCTTAGATTTGCGAATATAAAATCTTTTTGGGATTCCAATTCGCGTTCAATGTTATCAAGACGCGCCGAGACGTTTGATATGTCTGATGCCATTTTTATGGTTGAGTCTTGCGTTCTTATAATAAGCGATTCAAATTTTTCTTGATTTAATTTGCGTTCGCCTTTTGCGGATTTGCCCTCGTAGTGGATATACCATCCAAGCGCGACGAGCATTCCGCAGAGCACCATTTCAAGCAAACTTGCTTGAGTCAATAAAACATCAGCAAATCGATTTGGGATATCGGTCAAATCGGTTTGTTGTGGCATGTGGTGATCCAATATTACGCCTCGATTTCCATTAAAATTAACTTAGATACAGTATTATAGAATGTCGCCTCTCCTGATGAATTACGTCTAAACTGTATCGTGTAAGTAGTTGAAGTTCCCGATGGAGAATCTAGAAACATGTATGACGCAGTCGGATGAATCATGACAGTCGATGCAGCGTTATAGAATTCCATATCTGGCGATGAAGTTGCACCATTCACTTTGAAAACAAACCCCTCACCATCGGATTTAATCTGACAATTTGCAATTATTAGAATCTTATTACCTGACCCGTGTGAAAAGGAGCCTGACGTAATTCCTGAATTTGTAAACGATCCTGACGACTCAGTCGAATTTGCCGCACTTGAAACAAACATTTCGGTTTTTATTACATGACCTGACGGAAAAGATGTGTTTGAACCTAATGTGATAACTGGATTTGATTCTGTTATGGTTACTCGTCCAGTTGAATCTGCGATGGATAATCCTGCTGTTCCATCATTCGCTTTTAAGTTTGTTGTTTTAATATTGGTTGCTTTTAATCCGCCGGAGCTTGTAACCTCGCCCGTAGAATCAGCGACGACTAGACTCGCGGTTCCGTCATTCGCTTTGAGATTTGTCGATTTTACGGTCGTCGTTTTAACGTCTCCCGTGACTTCAACGTCTCCCGAATTGGTCACCTCTATTTTTTTTGATCCCGTATTATTTTGAATGACGACATCGTTTCCGCTATCGCCTTTGATGATTCGATCCGCCATTTATATCACCTCACATACTGAAAAATTTACGTTTTGAAAAGACCCGTCGATGGTTGCGCTTTGCATTTCTGGCGCGTCCAATAAATAACAAAATCCGCTATATTCTTGCGCTTCGCTTTGTGCGCTTGGCATCCCTTGTATCGCGGCTATCGGGAACGGTTTTGAACGGAATGCGTAATAAAAATCAAAAAGATTATTCGCTTGCGCGATTGGCAAAACTGCATCGATGGTAAATTGTTTCGCGACGTTTTTCGGCGTTTGACGATATCCGCCATTAATTAACGGTTTGCGAATTGAAAAATCTTTTAATGCCTTGGAAAATCCAATCTGAGGATTTTCCAGGCTTATGCAAGCGGAAGCGCGAATAATCCCAACGCGGACCGGATTCTTGATCGCGGTAATCGTTCCATCCGTAACCGTTCCCGAAAGCGTTACGTCGGCGTTTCCCGTCCCTTGTCCGACGATTTTCGTAACTTGATAATCGACCCCGCCAATCGTGACCAACGAACCGACGCGCACGTTCCCGAAACTAACGCAATTCACAACCGCATCAGATGAATCATCAAAACGTCCTGTTGCACCGCTCGATTGGTTCCATTTCGCAATCGCGTTTCCTTCGATGGGCGAGTCTTTCAAATCATCTTGAGATTCTAAAACTATTTTGACGGTTCCAGCGCCTAATGCGGACCCGTCAAAATTGTTTTGAATCGCGTTCTCGGTTGACCCTAATCCAAGTTCAAGAATAACCTCTTCCTCGCCACCGTCTCCAAGGGTAAGATTTGCTCGAAGTTCGAGCGTATCAGGCGCTGCTTTAAGGGAATCGGTTATGATTGTGTCGCTTGTTAGCGGTGACGTTAAAACCGTCCCCGTGTATGGCGAAATCGTAAACGGATCGAGCGAGCAAGGAATTTGATTATCGTTATTGCGTCCAAGTATTTTTAGCGATGAAAATTTCGTTGTGTTTAGAACCTCGCTGTAAGTAAGCGAGTTATCAGAATCAGTAATTTCGATGACCGCATTATCTGCCATTAATCCCGAAACGAATACCGCTTGAACACCTGCGCTAATGGTCGCACTTATGGTCGCACTTCCTGAGTTCGCCATGAATACATTCTGCGGGATATCATTTTGAACATTCGATACCGCAAAGCTCGAAGAAAATTGAGAACCAGATGAAACGGAAACCGCGCTGATTTTATCGTCGTGTAATATCTTCATTCTTGAACGTATGGCGTGAGCGTTGCGTCGCCTTCGATTGTTGTAGTAAGATCGTTAAAGTTCCACTCGATTGATCTTATGATCATGTCCACGTTTACAAATTCATCGCGTCGGTTAAAAACGACGCGATCCCCTGGTCGCCATTCATCGTGTACATCGTCGATTTCAACGCTTAAAGTCGGCTTTTGGTAAAACGCCTTCATTGCGTTTAAAACATTCGTCAAATTAGTTTGTTGAGATGGGTTTGTAATAAGCGCATCAAAAGTAACTTCTTTTCCCGTTGCGTCAAGGAAAAGCGTTCCTCCGCCTTTTGTTTCTATAAGCGCGGTTCCTTGCCAGCGGTAATATTCATAATTACCTTTTATGCTTTTTATTTCTTCCGGTCCGCGAATGACTAAGCTAAGAATGTTGTTTTCGGAAACCGTATTGTAATACGCTGAACTTGATGCTGGCGTGTTTGCTTTATCAATTAAAAATAAAGTTCGATTTCCGTTTGTCTGCGAGGGTAAAACAAAAAATTGATAATTTGATGCAAATGAAACCAATCTTAACGCTTCAAAAGAATTTAACATTCCTTTATTCCAAACAAATGACAGATTTGGTGGCGAAGGTGCTTTATTTGTGTCAATGGTCTCGGTTTCTAAAATATAAAATTTATCGTTTGTGAGTCTTGGGATATGCGTATCTGCGGGGCTACTAATATACGCCATCGTTCCCGCAAATTCTGCAATTGTGCGTCCTGCGGTTGCGCGGTTGGTTCCGTTTGTTAAAAAACGATTTTTTACACCCGTTGCAGAAAATGAGTATTGCGTTCCGTCTGCGTAATCGTTGGTTGATTGATACGCGCCGAGTTGATTATCCGCGCTACCATCATCAGACGCGTTTGCATCGTATCGAACTGAACCTGTCGATGCCCACGTTGACGCGTTCCCGTTTACTTTTATCGTCGGCGTTACACTTGTAACAGAATTGAAGAAATATAACGCCGCTTGAACCGCTGATCCGCCTATCGCGTCCCATGCGCCAACATCCGAATTATCTCTATCGACTTCCCAATCGACAACATCACCCCAGATAAAACCCGAAACAAGATCGCTATCCGTATTGCTAATGCCGTCCTGCTCGGTATCAAAGACCGGACCTGAATCGGTCGGTCTGATACTTTTGACGTTGCACCGGATCGATTCCGAATCAATCGCCTGAATATATAATTGACCCTCGAACAAGTTGTATGCGGTTTTAAATTTAATACCGATATAATATGGACCCGTATCGTTTAAAATTTTTGTGTAATTCGATTGCCCGAATGGATGATCCGCGTTATTTGGTTCGTTTGATAGAACGATGGACGCGCCACTCATTTCAATTTGTCCTGATCCCGAATCCTGAAACTTTAGATTAGGAGCTTTTTGAATAAACCCGTGATAATACTCGCCGTTTGCGCCAATATGCGAATGGTCTGAAACGTAAAATTTTGCATTCGTTCCAGCAGGATCGCTATTCGTTGGCGTAACCATTTCAATCTCTACTTCAAGCGAAGGCATTTTGTGTGTACTGTCGAGATTCTAAGGCCGCAAATTCGCCGAACTGTTGAGCGCGTTCGACAACTTCGACGCGTAGATCGGACATCGCTTGATTGATTTTCCGCCCCGTCCCGTCGTAGATGTTAACGACCACGCCTTGCGCCAGGTTGCGGTTAGGTGTTACGTTTCCTCCGTATTGACCCATAGTGAGCAATTCAGGACCGCGTTCGCCAACAAGATACGTTTCGCCTGGGCGAACATCACCCCCAGCTTGTCGTTCAGGGTAGTTTTGCGATGCGATTTTGCCGACGTTCGCAATCGCTAAAGCGTAGATCGTACCCGCGGCAATTGGGCCAAAGACGCCCAATTGCGCGTAAGCTTTTGATGCGGCTTCCGCGGCGTTGATAGTTACATTCGCAATCGCCGCGGCTTTATTTAAATTAAAGAGTTCGCGTGATTCGCCAGCGAGAGTCGAAGTCATTGCCGCAATCGTGGAAATGGTAGATTTTGCAACTTCACGCGTAAGCGCCTTTTCCACTTCGGCTTTTGCAATTTTATCAGCTTTTATTTTTTCATTTATTTGCAATTGATATTCAACATTTGCCATGTCGATCATTTGTTGTTGTTCAATTGCTTCTTTATATTTGCCAGTGTCTTCTCTTATTAATCGATCTTTTGTTCGATAAAAGGTTTCTATTGATGCAACATTTTGAAGATATAATTCATTAAGTTCTCGTAAACTGTTTTTTTCAATTTCAATTGCGTTATTTGCTTCAATTAACTTAGCGACGTATGCGGATAACCCTTTTATTTGTAAATTATTTGCTCTTACGCTTTCTTCGTCATTTCTTAAACCAATTTTATTTTTTCTGGCAAGTCTATCTAACAAATCAATTGATAAAATTCTTCTTATATTTAAATCTCGTTGTTTTAAATTTAAAGTGTTGATTTTTGTTTCTAAAGAAGCAATTGCCGGTATTTCCTTTAGAATTGAAGCAACATAATCATTTTCTATTTTTAACGCTTCAATTTTTGTTTTAGTCGAGTCCTTAACTTTTGATGCTAATTTTTCGGTGCTTTCAAAAAACGGGTCTAAACCCATATTAACGACTTCAATCAAACGAGCGGCAAACGATTTCGCGGAATTTGCCATAATATTCAATCGGTCATTAAATTGTTCCGCAGCACTTATAGATTTATCGGTTATTACGCCATTAACTGACTCAAGCTGATCTCCAAACGCGTTTATTACCCCGCTTCCTTGTTGAAGCAAATTGACCATTTTTACGCCTTCAGTATCAAACAATTTAAATGCGATCCTAACGCGATCCGCTTGGCTTTCCGTTCCTTTGAACGCGTCTGCAACTTCTTTTAAAAGCTGAGTATTACTTTTAAGCGTTCCATCGTTATTTTTTAACGATATTCCAAGTTCTTTAAATGCGTCTTTCGCAACACCAGTCCCTTCAGCCGCTTCAGCGCTTCTTCGCGTAAAGCGTTGTAATGCGGTATCAAAAGTAGAAACCTCGATTCCGCTTTGCTCCGCCGCGAATCTAAATTTTTGTAAATCCTCGGTGCTGATACCTAAACGCGCTGACGTTTTCCCAAGTTTATCCGCAACATCCGCCAGACTCTTGACCAATCCGCCAAGCGCTGCCGATCCAATCACGCCAACAATCGCATTTTGAAGCGATCCGATTGATCGTTTCATGTTTCGCATCGATTTATCAACGCTGGCGAATGCCGCCTTCGTTTTATCGATTCCGCGTATTTCTACCGTCGTACTTGGCACGTTTTTCTTTTAGATTAAAATATGCGATCCAGCCCTTAAACTCGTCTTCGGAAATCTCTAGGATTTCCGAGACGGTCTTTTTAAGCGCTTCCGCTAATTGGAAGAGAACAAACAGTTCTGAATCGCTATTCAGTTTTTTTCAATCTCGTCTATCGAAGGCGAGATTTCATTCATCCGCTTAGAAATCCATTCCAAGACTTCGCCGTCAGTTTCATCGACCAGTTGATCTAACTGATTCATCTGAAAAATCGGCTTCCCGTCTTTATCTCTTGCGCGGAATATGATCTGCGATGCGGTCGCTTTGTCGAATTCCTCTTTCATATAATGCTTGAGGACTATCGATTTCTGAGATAAGCGCATCGAAGATCGGAAATAAATGGTTATGGGTTTCCCGCTTTCGTCAGTCCAATGCGGAACCTCAAGCGAACACAATTCGCCTGAAAGACTCGCCTTGAAATGATTCTTTGCGGCTTTGAGTACGTCCATTCGTTACGCGTTGTTAAGGGTAAGAACTCCGGTTCCTTGGAACGTAAACGAAAATCCAATCGGGCTATTTAGAGACGCGTTTATCGAGAAACCCGTCAGAACAATCGCCCCGGAATAAAAATCGCCGCTCGAAGTCCCGACCGGATATAACTTGATATAAAAAGTCGTGTCCCCTGCCGCGAGTGCGGTTTGTATTGATTCCATCGAGGTATCGTCATCGTTCCAAAGCGCGTCGGCGCTCCCTGAGAACGATGTTTGACCAGGGATGAAAGTTTTACCAAGCGCGGTTCCCATCGCGCTGGTTTCAATCGCGTCCGCCGCTTGTTCGAGCGTCCATGATTGGAGCGATGCGATCGCTGAGTATGTTGAGTCATCAGGCGACGTTTGGAGAACGCCACCGTTTCCACTGGCTGCGGCCATTTTGTTTCTTTCTACGCGGCTACGTCAGGCGCGTTTTCCAAATATTGATATTCGACGAGATACGATAAACGAACCGATCCCGTCGGTTTTGTCGCTTCCGCGTTAATAGACGCGTCAGCGCTGGTAAGGTACGAATCACGCGCAAGATTATTGATATTAATATCGCCTTGCATTGCGATTTGAACCTCCTTCTGAATTGCCGCGAGCGTATTCATGACGGTTTGACCGTCACCGCCTTGGCAATATCCCTCAATGTTTACCGTCAATTCCGATGCGACTCCGCGAGTTCCGCCCATCGCTTGAAGCGTGACCGTTTCCTCGGAATCATAAACAAGCAAACAAGGAAGCTTCGATTCTTCAATCGGATAGGCTCGCGATTGAAAAACATTCGATCCGGTTGTAGAAAGCGAGTTAACGCGGGTCGCGATGCGCTCGCGGATTTGTCGCCTCAAATGGTTTGCCATTATTGCTTCTCAAGCATTAATAGGGTCGTTCCCTGATATCCACTACCTGAATCCTTTTGCACGCCGACGATGTGGTAAGTGATCGAGTTAATCACTATCGCATCGCCATGCGCCACGCTTGCAACATCCGAAGATACGGCAAGCGCGGTTGGCGTATTGCTTTCAACATCCCGTTCCCCCGTGTCCAGGGGAACGGATGAGAACGGGTTATCAAATAAAACGTTGATCGTTGAAGCGCTTCCGCCGTCTGGCGTATAGGTTGCCGCGGTTCCGAAATCATCAGTTAAAAAGAAATCGGATAAATCGGACGCGCTTTCGACGGTCATTTCTTTTTCGCTTTGGGCTTCGGCTCGTCTTTAAACTCGACGGCGCGGTTCATCCCTATCATGGAGCGAGCGCTTTTTTCGCTTGTTTCAACGACTTGGCCTTTCAAGACCATATCGCCATCAAGCATCACGTTCGCAATCATTTTGATTTTCACTTTTCCGCCTTGCTCACCGGAGGCCCCAACAAGGCCCCCAGCGGTTTTAGTGGTTAACATTAACTATCGTTGGTAATCGCAAACGAACCAGCATGACGAACGCCGAAATCGGCATCGACGAAAACGATCAATCGAATTCGTCCATCGTCAAATTCTCTGTGGACGCTGACGTCGATTCCAGGACTCCAATAACCTAAAAGTGCTTGACTCCAGTCCCCAAAGATTGCTCTTTGTTTTCCGCCCATTACGAGAGAGGAAGTGACTTCGGCTCTAAATCCGCCAATGTCGTTTCCTTCCATAACAAAACGTCCTGAACCTGAATCTCGGCTTCGGGCTTTTGCGTCTGCGGCTAATACCGGATGAATCGCATAGCCTAATGAACCTTGATAGGCGTTTGCGCTCATTACGTCACCTTGCATCGCCATGGCGTTTGCCCATGAGAATTGATCCGCGGTGATTAATGTAATACCGACTCCGGCTGTATTACAAATTCCAGCGGGATCGTTGCTTTCGCCTAATGAAACCAAACAAGCTTCATCAAGTGCGACGGCGGTTGATAGTGAGATTTCTTCTCTTACCAATCGCTCAACATCCATCGAACTCTGCAATCTAAGTTGGCGTGACAAATCCACGCGCAAGGCGTAGGTTTTAGCGCTCAAACTTAGCTGATCGTAACTAGGCGTCACGTCTGCCGCGTCCGCGCTTTCTGCAATCCATCCGCCAGTTATTGCCGCGTCTCTTCTTGGGATCTTGATGATCCCATCAAGGTTCCGAAGGACTCTTGCGCCCATTGAGACTGTGATCATATTATTATCGAGGAACTCGATAAAACTGGACCCGTCTAAAATGGTCGGAACTAAGTTTGCGCCATCACCGGAACCTGCTAAAAGCTCGCGCTTTTTGTAGGTTGTTCGATTAGAGAGACTCCGCTCGTGAAGAACCTCGTTAGGAATATAGACTCCACGCGCTTCGCGATGCTGTTTCTTTTCCTGCGCTCGGCAAGCTTCTAACTCGAATGAAGCATTATCCTGCGCGGATCGATCATGCGGTCGGGCAAGTGCGTTGACTAATCGAAGGAAAGAGAAATCCGAGGTTTCTTTTTTCGTTAATCCTACATCGTAATGCTGTTTGGGGCGATTCTTGATCCGCTCCAATACGCTGGACGCAAACTCGCCAACGGTTTTTCCTTCTTTAATAAACTGCTCTGCAAGCT
>Ga0208919_1001882_pt1 | contig 11464 bp, 13 predicted proteins | sample 4_EtaG_FD_184076 | JGI IMG/M metagenome (GOLD analysis project Ga0208919, IMG submission 184076) | Marine viral communities from the Subarctic Pacific Ocean - 4_ETSP_OMZ_AT15127 metaG (SPAdes) (version 3) | ecosystem: Environmental > Aquatic > Marine > Oceanic | place: Pacific Ocean | collected...
TCAGCTAATTTTGTTGTGATTTCTCCATACTTAATGAAGCCACCACCTATTGCAACGATTGCTGCAACTAAAGCTGCTATTCCTGCGAGTTGGTCTTTAAGATTTTTCATTTTTCAACATCTCCAGTTCATATAAAAGCTTTTGTTTCTTAATGTTTATTTCATTAAGTTTTCTAGCTTTGATTTCTATCTTATCATTTTGGGTATAACTTGCAAGATTAGTATTTGGGTATATTTGCCTATTATCAAAGATATTTAATTGGTCTAAATATATGTTTTTTGGCTTATAAAATACTGTATTTTGATACATATCTAGAGACGCTTGCTCACTTGTCATAGCTTCCATTTTTATGATATTTTTAACAGCTAAATTTTTAGATATATCCTTAATATCTTTGTCAACTTTATCCATTATTTTAGCAAGATTTTTGATGATAGCTTTTTTCTGTTGTATTTTTTTTTGTTTGGCAAGCTTCTTAGTCTGAACAGCGGACTTTTTAGGAGTCTTGCTATCAGGTTTCTCTTCTTTAACTTCTTCTTTTTCTTCTTCATTAGTTGCTTGTACCATCTGAGTAGGCTCTTCTTCAACAGCTTCTTCTTCAGCCATTTCAGTGTTTTCTTCTTCCATTACTTCTTCTTCAGCCATCTCAGTAGACTCTTCAGGCATTTCCTCTTCCTCAAATGTTTCAGCCATTTCAGGTTCTTCTTCAATCATCTCTTCTTCCTGGAATGTTTCCGTTATCATAGATGGCTCTTCTTCCATCACTTCTTCTTGAAAAGTTTCTGTAGTGAATCCTTCTCCGTCCTCGGTTGGTTCCATGAATATGGGTCCATCATCCTCGACGAACGATTCCTCATATGAAAATTCCTCTTCTTCAGAAACCATAGGTAAGAACGTTGCGACGATTTCGTTCGATTCTTCATATATTTCCTCCATCATTGTTTCATCTGCAAATGTAATCATTGGACCTTCTTCAAATGACATTTCTTCTTCCGTAAAAAACTCTTCTTCCATTTCCATAAAGAATTCTTCTACAAATTCTTCTGTAAATGTAAATTCTTCCATCTCCATAGGCATTTCCATTTCAAACTGAGGTTCTTCATTGAAAGTAAAGGTCTCTTCTTCAAAGATAAATTCTTCCATATCCTCAAAGACTTCTTCAAAAATTTCATTTATTTCATCTTGAATAGATTGATCTATGGGTTCTGATTCATATGTAACCGTAAGAGACGGTTGTTTTAAGTCTACTGAATAGTGGCTTGTGCTATTGGAAGTGTCTGTAAAATCATATCTTACATTAACATCAAAATCTGTCTGGGTGCTTCTAGATATAGACAAAGTATCAGACCCAGATTGATAACTACCACAGTTAATATAACCACAACCAGTAGAACTATATGTTCGAATTTGTGTAGTTACTTCACCATCTGCTCCAGTTATTGTCACTGTTGAGGTAACTGTAGAATTATAATTATTCCAATGCCAGTATTTAAAAGAATGATTTGATGTAAAACCATCTTGTAGTTGTGCTTCTGATAAATTTGCATCGTCTTTTAAACTTACATCGTCAGACTTAATATATGTATCATTAACAGCAGCAACAACACTATTACCATGCCTTTGAGTAGCAGTTCCAGACCAACCCGTGGAAAAATCTTGACTAAGTAGATTACTTGTTGTTGTTTCGTCTGCTGAAGTTGTAAGGGTTAACATCGTCAGCAAAACGGTCAATAGCAAAGTGCGCATATATAATAACTCCTATAAATATTGTTAGCCAGATCACTTAGGCGTCTCCCATTCTATATTTTTCTTTTTTTCTTTAATCTTTTTTTCTACCTGTTTGTCAAATTCATCAAACTCTTTTGTCATTTTAGCTTGTTCTTTAGCTAATCTTTTTTGCTCTAAAGCTTCTTTTTTTTCTATTTGTTTTTGAATTTTTTCTCTAGCCTTCATACGTTTTACATAGGTATCGTAATCAGGTCTTTCGTGATCGTATTTAGACCATAATGCTTTTGCTTCTTTACCTATTTTACCATCAATTGGACATGGAGTGCCTGCTTGTATCATTGATTCAAACACACGCTCATCTTGACAAAGAATAGCAACCGCTGCTACCTTCATACCAAAGTCATTTAAAATTCTTGCTAGTTTTAATCTTTCACAATTTTTATCTGTAAAATGTTTTCCGCCACTGATGCCTAAACCAAATGTTTGTACTCCTGCGGAAGCACCAACTGCACATACATCTTGTGTCATAGCATTATAAGATGGAGCGGATGCTGATGGTGGTGAAGATCTTATATCTGAATTTGTAGTGTTATTAGTTGTAGATGTAGATTCGGAACCTGTTTCATAAGTAGTTGTAGTAGTTGACTCATACCCACCATCGATATTTGTGTTGGAGCCTGAGGTATTCGTTTGTGTTGTGTCTGCTTGAGCTGGTCCACCACAGAAAGCTAGAAGGCATAATAATATAATTAAAATTCCTGTAAAATTATAATTCATTTTACCTCCTATTGACATGACTCACATTCTCCAGTCTCATCAACAACGAGACCTTCTGGTTCATCTTTTACTTCACGACACTTACAATTATCACAGGTGCATACTCCATACACATCTGAATGTAAATCACCATCACAGTGACAATCACAATTACAATTTTTACATTTCTTTGTCATTTTTTTTATCCTCTAAGTTAGTGTAGTAATAATCATAACTACCTTCCTCGTGTTCATCAGTAATCCATTTTGAAGTATTTTCAACAGACCAAGTTTTTGTATTTACTAATCTGTTTATTAAAATCTCTGATGGATTTGCAGCTAACGATGGGTCAAATGCCTTTAATCTATTGTTTGGCTGTATTGCATAATTGCCATCATCTAATTCTATTACATGACCGCACTTATGTTGGTCGGGTTTCTCGGCATAGCCGAAATTTAATTCGTTAGGATCACCCGAGCACCAATCAATGGTGAATAAGTATGTTCCTTCCCTTTTAACTTTGCGTCTGGAAATGTATGACATTTTAGATCCAGCCAACTGATAAAAAGTTGTAACACTAAAGTTATAGCTGAAAGAGTCCCACATTACCAGCTCATTTAATGGTAATTCTTTTGTTCCTGGTTTAGTGCAAAAAGCAGATATTGGAGCTCTCCACCATAGACCCCCATCAGTCATTAAATAATGAAATAAAGGGACCTGTTTAGGTAAGGAACTTACTCCAAATACCACACATTCAAAATACTTATCGTGGGAATCTTTTTGATTGCGTAGATAGTTACCCCTAACGTAGCATTCTATAATCGGTATGTTAGCGTTGAGATAGGCCATCAATCATAATCTACTAGTTAATTAAACTAATAATTATAATAACGCCAATAACTACACCAATCACAGCTTTTTTGTGATCTTTCCATAGATGTGCACCCTGTGACCATAATTGTTTTATAGTTTCCATAGTTTCCTCCTGGTTAATCGTATATCTCTCCCCAATTATTACCTTCTTCGTAATCAACTTTATTAGGAATTTTCATTTCATTTTTAACAGCATTTTCCATAATTTCAATAATTTTTTTAGCTTGTTCTGGTGATTCTACAGAAATATCTAGTTCATCATGAATCTGTATGTGTGGCACAATACCCTCGTTATATAAATCTAGCATAGCTTGTTTCGTCATATCCGCAGCTGATCCTTGAATTAATTTGTTTAAAGCTTTGTAAGTAAAAGCTCTTCTGATAGATTCACCTCCATATTTATTTTCAGCTTCAGCATGACTCATAGGAACTTTTAAAACGCCGGGATTATATACAGCTTCTTCCCATTTATCAAACCTGCATTTTCTACCTAGTAACGTTGTAATATAACCTGAACTAGAAGCATCTCTAGAAGTATTATTCATTAAGTCTTTAACAAATGGAACACGGTTATGATATTTATCAAATAATTTTTCAGCTTCATCTTTAGTATTTAAACCTAGTTCAGCTTGTAATTTAGCTTTACCCATTCCATAAAATAAACCAAGGTTAATTGTCTTGGCTTGTGATCTAGGTATTTCTGCCATATCTGCCACAATTTGGTGAAAGTCTACATCATTAGTATTAAATTCATCTACAATTCTTTTTACTTCTTCTTCATCTCGAAGTTTTTGACTAGAGGCTGCGTAGTGTACAACTAATCTTGGCTCTTGTTGTGAGTAATCAAAACAACCCCATTTATGATTTTCTTCTGGAATAAATAAAGATCTAATCATTGGTCCTAGATGCTTGTTTCTCGCTGGAATCTGCTGGAGATTAGGATTAGAATAAGAAAATCTTCCTGTTACTGTTCCTCCCCCCACACCTCTAATTGGATTAATATCTGCGTGTATTCTACCTTTATATTGATGCTTAATAATAGTATCTATAAAAGTTGTATGTGCCTTGTTTGTTTCTCGAGCTTTTGCTATACATTGAACTAAAGGATGTGTATGCTCTTGCAAAAAATTTTTAGTAAAGGAAGGTGCTTGTGTTTTCTTCGTTCGTTCGTATTCTAAACCAAGTTTATCAAAAACTTTGGCGATGCTTCTTGCTGCCCATATTTGAGGCTCTATTCCTGTTTCTTTTTTTACTTTTAGGAGTAATGTTTCTTCTTGTGATGCTAGCTCTTTCTTTAATGTATGAGCTTTTTGAACGTCCACTCGAACGCCCTTAATTTTCATCTCAATTAAACCAGGAAATAATTGTGTTTCCAAATCAAATATTTTTGTTAAATCTTGGGCTTTAATTTCTGTTGATAATTTTTTAAAAAGTTTTAAAGTTAATTCAGCATCTTTTTCGGCATAAGAACCTACAAACATGTCAGGCAGTTTCCACATTTCAGCTTTAGGATCTACTCCAACATTAGATGCAGCCTCTTTTAATGCTGTTTCATCTTTTACTTCTCCTAGATATTCATAAGAAATACTATTTAAGGAATAAGAAAATTTATTTTCATCAACTAAAGCTGCCATGACCATGGTGTCTACAATGTGTCCATTTATTTTAACACCATAGGCTCTTAACCAACACACATCATACATTGCATTATGAAATATTTTTGTAGCAGGTAGGGCACAAACATCTTTGATCCAAGCTATTACTGTAGCCTCATCAAAATGATTTTGTTCTAAATGACCAAAAGAATAATAACCAGACCATCCTTCTACAGCTACAGCTATTCCTACAATTTCTCCTTCGCCAATTAACGCACCAGAACCACGTAATTTTAATCCTGGATCTCTCGTCTCTAAGTCAATTGCTATGTATTTATGGTCTTTTAAATCTGGAAACGAAGTAGGACTGTTCCACTCTGTTTGTGCTCTAATCATTTATTATTCCCCATGAGTTTGATTTTTGTTTGGTTTCTTCTTTTGGTTTATCGGGATAATCGCGATCTATTGCCATCTGACAGTAGTGAATTGCTTTCTCCAAATCTTGCTTTTGTCCTTTCTGCTTGTGCCTGCATAAATATTTTATAGCGTTGCCTTCGGCAAAAGGCAAATTATTTTTATTAATAAATTCTGATGGCTGTATAACCATCGACGAATAATGTGATCCTCCGATTTGTTTTTTATATACGTCGCTCATTATTTTCTTGCTTTAATTGAATAATTAACAGCAACAGAAACTCTTTCACCAGGAGATCGATATGTATTAACTCCGTGGCGTAATGAATAAGGAAATATAAACATATCACCAATTTCTGGTTTAAAACTTTTCCAAGTAATATGAAACTTAGATTCCTCACCATAAGCAAACATAATAGTGCCTGGCCCTGCAGTAGTTCCTCTGTATTCTTTTATTTCTTTATCTAATCCTTTTGGTAACTTTAAATATATAACACTGGATAAATCACATTCTGTATGTATATGAAAAGGGTTTGAATCACCAGGTTTCATATAATTAACCCATGCTGTTGTAGCGGTAATTGTGTCACAATTTGAATTATACCAATGTTTATAAGCATTTTTAAAAGCATAAAGATAAGGTTCTAATATATCTTGTATTTTTTTTTCATCAATTAAATATTCATTTTTTATATCTCCAGCTAATCTTTCTCGGTGATCCTTTTTTTTATTTTTACTACATAAATTTAATATTTTTTTTATTGTTGAATCTTTTAATTTTGATTGAAAAAGTAATGGTCCCCAATAATGAAAGCTATAATAAATTTTTTTACCACTCATACTATTGGTTCTCCTATTGTGTAGTAATGCGATGTTAGGGGTGCTAAAATATATAATCTTTGCATTGCTCTTGTTGCACCGACAAAAAATAATCTATGTGTCGAGTCTTGATCTTTATATGCCTCTCTAGATAACCATTCTGCCTGTGTTTCTGTTCCGTAATCCATACACAAAACAATGTTTTCTCTTTCTCTACCTTTTGCTCCATGTATTGTAGATAATTCTATTCTTGAATCTGTTGATAAATCATCACCACTTTTTAAAATACTTTTTATATAGTTTTTTGTGTTTTCTTCAAAACCAAGTTGTTGCCAATCACCCTCAATCAATAATCCATGATCTTTTTTTAAAATGTCTAAAGAAACCATCTCGCCTCCTGTTAATGTTTTACCACTAGAAAATCCGTACTTAATATGTCCTTTGTTGTAATATAAATATTCCCATATTTTTTTAGCATCCTCTGTTGCAATCAATTCACCATTATTTAGTTTAATCCAAAACCGATAAGCCTCTACTGTGCTATTAGGTAAAACACTGGTATTTTTACCAAATATTCTTATACCTTTTCTGTAAAAATATTCAGAAAATTCTTCTAATAATTTATTTGTTGTTGCTAAAATCATCCATTCACCTTTAGTAAAATCTAAATTTGATAGATGACAGTTTGGTATAAATTCTCCTTCTTCATCTTTTGCGTACCATTTTTTGCTAACTCTTTTAGAGAGATGTGGTAATATTTTTAGTGCTTGTCTATGGACAGCTTTTGGTACCCTGTAAGATTTTTCTCGGTCATCTCTTTCTCCAGGTAAATCTATAAAAATATTAGAATCAGCTCCTTGAAAATTAAAAATTGTTTGATCATCATCTCCTGCGATGTAAGATCGTTTACATTGAGCTTCAATGTAAAAAAACATTCTCCATTGCGAAGGATTTAGATCTTGAGCTTCGTCAAGAAAGAGTGCATCGAGAGCAAGATGCTTTTCTTTGTCGACAAATAACTTAATCATGTCAGAAAATTCATACATTTTATTTTCTTTTTTATAATGTTCAATGTCTCTTTCTAATTGTTCAACAAAAAATATATTGACAGTTCCTTCATGGTATTTTAATTGTATACATGCTTCTACTAAAGGAATTTCTTTAGCTCTAGAAAAATGTATTACCTCTAAATTTTTATCTTTAGTTATGGTTTGTCCGTATTCATTTATATATGAATCAAAATTTATATTTGAATAAATTGGATAAACGTTTTTAAATTGCTTCCATTTAGCACCTTCAAGTATTTGTTTGGTTGGCATTTTTAGTTCATTTCTACCTACTGCATGTAGTGTAGATATATATAAAAATTCTGTTCCAGGAAAAATAGTTTGAATTTTTTTGGCACCGTCCAAGGATGCAGCTTTACTAAACGTTACGTAAGCTATTCTTTGTGGATTTGTGTGTAAGTCATTGATTTCTTTAGCTAAATAATGATTTACTAATCTATGTGTTTTACCTGTGCCTGGTGGTCCCATTATTTTCTTTCTTATTGCCATGGTTCTTTTTCCATTTCGTATTTTTTTGTATTAGGTTTATCTAGACTAACATGAGGCATCTCTAATACTCTATGTGTCTTGCCATCTATTTTTGGGCTAACTTCTTTTGCACCAAATAATTCTTGTAACATTCTCATGGTTTTTTGTTTTGGGTAAGTTTTGTCTGCCCAAGATTTAGTTCTCAATAAATATTTCCAAAAATTTGAAAACTTAAACATTGTAGTTCCGCTTTTATCTGTAAAAGCAACACCTCTTAGGATATCGTCCTTGTCTCTACCTGGGGTTCTATTTATATAATCTGCTAAAATATCTGTAAGTTGAACTCTAATTTTAGAAGATTCTGGAGCTGGTACTGTTAAGTTTTTAGCAGTTAGTTTTATTAGTGTTTTTCTCCATGCGTGTTTTGGAATAGGCATTAAAGGTTTTCCAATTTGTTCCATACATGCTATTGAAAATTTTTCAGCATCATGAAGTGTTGCACCATCAACTTCTACTGTAGGTCCATCTAAGGAAATAAACCAAATAGGTGGATCTGATTCATATTTTCTAATTTCTGTAATTTCTGGTGTTGGGCCATCTTCTCCTATACCAAATTCTCTTGTTGCACATTTTTTAGCATCACAAAAACTACATATAGGTTCGTCTTTACATTTATAGCGATAGTCTTTATTATTTAAAGATTTTTTTAATACATTAATTTCATTAGCACCTAATGGAGGTTCCATAAATTCTTTGTCATATATATGCATATGACCTTGCCACTCATCATTTTCTGGGTATCGTTTTTTAAGATAAACACCTACATTGTACATACAGTTGTTTCTTTGCCCGTTTGGCACACCATCACTTAAAAGTGTAACTAAACATGGCGACATGCCTTTAAAAAAATCAATATTTTCTTTTTCGTTAGAAATTACAAAATTAGTTAACTCTTCTTCTGTCATAGACATGGATTCATGATAATAAAAAAATTCTTGTAAAGACATTCTAAAACCCTGAGAATTGAACGCATACCTTACAGATTTTTCACAATTATGATAAGGAAGATTTAAAAAACTACCTGTGTCTCCTCTTGCTATATTAATGTAATCTTGTTTAGGATATATTTCTGCTCTCGCATGACCAATTGCAGAAGCAATCATTTTTAATTTTGCTCTCATAACTATTGCTGGAACAAAAGTTTTTGTGAACATAAAAATATGTGCTCCACCAGATTTAGAACGAAATACAATTGCTTTAATATTTTTTCTTTTTAAAATATCAATAAATTCTTTATGCTTTACAGGGTATGTATCAATATCTATGCATCCCCACTTTAATTTGTTTTTTTGATTAATTGGAATTATACCAAGACCAGGATCTTTTCCATCTAAGTGATTCTGCCACAATTTTTCTATGGGTGGTTTGTGTATTGTAAAAGACTTAGTTACATTTTTACCTTTTTCATTAATCTCATCACTTTTTTTAGTAATGCCGTAGGCAATGTCGAGTCCTTCAAATATATTTATAAATTTTTCTAGATCTTTCATACCATTTTTTTGTTAACCGTGGGCGATCTACGTCTCCATTGATCGCCCACTATTTACACTATTTGCTAGCTAAACTAGTGTAAAATTTCTTAGCACGTTCGTATAAAGCAGGATCTTCAACTTTACCAACTTTTACGACATTATAACCATACCATTGATTACCTTTGCCAGAATTTAAAACTGAACTTAGTTTATAACTGTGGCTAAAAGACGATGGGTTGTACGGACCATTCTTACCATCAAAAGTAATAGACAGCATCATAGAATTCCATCCTCGGCTTATTTTACCTTGAGATGAACTCATAGATATTAAAGCTTGTTCAACAGAATCTTCACTGACAATCAACACATAGTGTTGACCAACAGTTAAAATGTAATGACCATTTTCTAGTCTATCTTTACCTGAAGTGTCTTTGGTTGTTTTTGATAGAATATCAGAGTCAGCTGAATAAATGTTTTCTGGTCTATTAGAACCAGTTCCAAAATCAGCCCATTCTTGATACTCTAATTTATAATGACAAGGAATAACATTTATTCCTTTTGCTCCATCATATAGTTTTTTTGTAACTATATTTAAAAACATTCCAGGTTCTGCACCATCAACATAATTTTGATTACGTTTTTGTGCTTCTCCTGAGCCATTTTGTAAAAGTTTTAAAATAGGTAAAGCCAAACTTACGGTCTTTACATTTTCAAAACCTGCAGCAGCATCTTCTTCAAACAATATTGATGAAGGTAATCCTGCTTCTTTTTTTATCGCTACTTGCTTCTCGTCACTCATATTTATCTCCGGGTTATTTTTGTACGGTTACCTGCGTAAGTTTTAAATAAGTCAGAGGGCATCTCTCGTCCAGATTCAAGACGCTCTCTGACTACTGCTTTAAGTGTCATAGGATGAACACCAATTTTCTGGACGGGTTCATATCCTTGACCTTGTGCAAGGTTTGCGTATTCGCTCGCCTTGTTGTCTTCGCCCTGACCAAAGGTAACGGTGACATCACGTTTAATAATATCACCTAGGTCATGGTCTCGAAGCCATGTAAAAGCTTCTTCCTGATTTTCAGGAAGTATAGATCCACTGTAAACTTTTTTTATTTCTACAGACTCACCATCTTTAAGCTTTAATTTTGTAATATGCATTTCTTCCATCATTTTTGGAAGCTCATACTCAGACAATGTTTTTGCTTTTTCTTTTAATTTAGAAATACTTTCTTCAGCGTTTTTAATTTCGTCTTCTAAATTTTTTAATTCTATAACTTTACTCGATAAAGATTTCGCAGCATCTGTCTGCGTTATCGAATGTACTCTATCTTCTTCATAATTTATCTTGCTCATTTATTTCTCCTCTTTCATGTATGTTGAACTCGGTCGGGTAATACATTTTTTCTTGCCTATCCCAAGTTAACGTAGTGTACTTTCCATTATTTATATCACACGCGACCGCTATTGCTAAACCAATTACTTTTGGATCTCCAGATAATAATAAATAATCTTTATCTTTAAAATCTTTTAGTAATCTTCTTAATTGATAAGTTATCGGACCCGGACTTCTGACAATTTGTGTGTCCTCACGTAAGAGAACTCTTATTTTGCCAAATTTTTGAGCGCCAATAATATTATATTTTGGACGACCAATTTTAGTACCGGGTACCTCTTGTAACAAATAAACAATAGGCTCATTTTGCGATATATTTTCTTTCATGCTTGACAATATAGTGATTTATGGTTATCTTGTCAATTAGAAAGAAGAAAAATGATAAATTATAAATTTAAGACTAAGCCATACGCGCATCAATTAAAAGCGTTGGAAAAATCATGGGATAAGGAAGCTTATGCCTATTTTATGGAAATGGGTACAGGTAAATCTAAAGTATTAATAGACAATTTAGCTATGCTTTATGATAAAGGTAAGGTTAATGGTGCTTTAATTGTTGCACCTAAAGGTGTTGTAGGTACTTGGTATAACAATGAATTACCAGATCACTTATCAGACCATATTGATAACAAGACAGTTTTATGGCAAGCGATGATCAATAAAACTCAAGAAAAAAAATTAAATATATTATTTGAAACAGGTGAAGAGCTACATATTTTAATTATGAACGTAGAGGCATTCTCTACTAAAAAAGGTGTTGATTTTGCTAGAAAATTTTTATCCTGTCATAGCACTTTAATGGCTATTGATGAATCTACT
>Ga0208919_1001883_pt1 | contig 11463 bp, 7 predicted proteins | sample 4_EtaG_FD_184076 | JGI IMG/M metagenome (GOLD analysis project Ga0208919, IMG submission 184076) | Marine viral communities from the Subarctic Pacific Ocean - 4_ETSP_OMZ_AT15127 metaG (SPAdes) (version 3) | ecosystem: Environmental > Aquatic > Marine > Oceanic | place: Pacific Ocean | collected...
TTTTACTAAAACAAGATTACGATGTTACTAAACCTTTAACTAAAACTGAGTTTAAAAAACTATATGATGAAACTCGTAAGTTTTCGGATAGTCAATATGTGCAAGACCTAAAAAAACATTTTGCACAAGGTCTATATGGTATGCAAGATGCAGCACAACAAAGAGAAGCTACTATTCCAATTGCAGATTTTTTTTCATCAATTAATAAAATTGGATTAGGGGTACCTCTAGATAATGCTTACAAAGTATACAAACAAGGCGTAGACGAAAAACTAAAAGATGCTTTTAAAATGAAACCTGTTGATACTCCAAAAGCAGAGGAAGCACCTGCTCAAGAAACTATAGCAGAAGAACCTGTTACTGAAGAAGCACCAGCAGAAAAGCCAGCAACTGAAGAGACACCTGCACAAGAAACTCCAGCTGAAACAGAAACAACTACTCCAGACTTTGAAGTATTAGGAGTTATGACAGAGTATGGGCGTATAGGTAACGATTATAGTAAAAAAATATTAACTGCTGTATTAAAAGATAAAGATGGTCAAATAAGAATAGCTAGCCAAAGCAGACGAGGAACTGATTTCAAACCTAGTGATGGTTTTAGTGCTTATAATTATGACAAAGGTACTATGCCTATACATGCTAACTCAAGATACCACGGTAAAAATAAAGAAAGTTTTCCTATTAACTTAGACCAATTAAATGAAATGGAAAGTGATTTAAGAAAACAAGCAGTTAGTTTTAAAGATATTAAAAGAAATGCAAACGTGCCGCTAGGACAGGGTTTTGGAGTAGAGGAAGCAACTGCTTATAATAATTGGATTAAAAATACTGTAGCAGAAAACACAGATACAGAGTGGAATCTACCAGAAGTATTTCAAAATCAAATAGATAATCCATCAGCATCAGCTGCAGAATATACAAAAAATGTACAAAAGAATTTATTAGATGCTACAGGTGAAACTACACCGACACAAGAAGAAACTGTTGATGATGTAAAATCTGATACACAATCTGCGGGAGAACCTGTTGTTACCCCTACCCCAGAACCTGTAGTAGAACAAACTAGAACAGTTACAACACCTGTGGTAGAACAACAAACTCAACAAGAACCCGTAGATGAAAGACTAGCTATAATTAATCAAGCTGATGAAAGTGGTTTATTAGACCATTATCATGAAAAAATAAAAGGGTATAATAAAGATAATGCTTATCACAGTAGAGAAGCTACTGTTGCGAAGTTATTAGATAAACACAAAACTCCTGCAGACTTAAACGAAGAACTTGGAAAAGCAGACTCGAAATTTATTGAGTTTAAAGCAAAACAAAAAGCTGATGCTCAAAAATTAGTTGATGAAACAACAGCTCAACAACAAGCTGCTGAGGCACAAGCACAAGCACCTAACCCGCAAGAAATAGCTCAAAATATTGCCGATGAAGTAAGTGATATGCCTACATTATTCCAAAGAGATAAACAAGGTAACATTACTACGACACCTACTGCAACTAATGCAAATATGGCTGATAGATATAGAAGACTTAGAAAATTAATTAATTTACATGGTGGAGTAGATGAAGCAGAAACAGGATTAAAAAATTCTGTACAAGCAGAGTTAGACGCTATAAATCCTAATATCAAACAACAAATAGAAAATGATTTAAAGGGTATGAGAGATAATCTACCAGTGGGTATTAAAAGAAAATTAGCTGAAGAACACTCTAGAGCTGATTATCATGAAGATAGTCACAAACAAGAGATAACTGCTGCTAGACAACAAAGTGCGGCAAAAGAAGCCCAACATAAAGCTGAAATGAAAGAAACTCATAAAAAAAGATTAGATGATGATTTGTTTAAAGGAGATGCTCACGATAAACATCAGACATTAAGAAACCATACTGAAAATGAAGAAAACAAATTTCAAGACCAATTAAAAGAAAAATTTAGTAATCCTGACAGCCCTAACTTTAAAGAAGGCGGGCATACTAAATCAGACGAAGCTGCAGAAAGACGTGCACAAGGTATTCCTCCACAGAGACCATCTGGCGTTCCTGCAACTCACTTATGGCATGCTGGTTCACACCACTGGGTAACACCAGAATATATGAAGTTACATCCAGACATGGGAGCAGGTGCTGTTAAAGGTGATGTAGTAACTGGTTTATATAATATAAAAGACTCCGAAGGTAATCAAGCATTTATTGCAGGAGATAGAGCGGCTAAAAATAATGGGATAGCTGCTATAAAAGCAAACAAAGACCAAGGACTTGGTGGTAGTGATTTAGTAATTACTAATCAAAAAGTAAGTAAAAATGAACATGGTCACATTGATTATAGTAATGTTGATTACCATTCAGATGATGAGGGAGCTGAACATGCTGGTAGAAAAAATCATTATGTAGAGCAACACTTAGCAGAAGGTAAAGACAGAATTAAAACAGATTCTAAAACTGGTAGAAGTCTTACTAGTGATGCAGGGAACACTGCTTTACAAAGATATGGGGCACGATTAAAAGATGCTGGTGGATTTACTGGTGCCTTACAAAGATTTAGAGCTGCTGTACTACCTCAATCTGTTGGGGGCGGTTTGACTTCAGAGCAAGCTGCACAATATACATCAACAAGTTTTAAAGATGAGGACTAATTTATAGTATAATATAATATGAAAGATAATAATTTAGAAAAATTAGCTGACACTTATACGCTGCAAAAAATAACGCAGGCAGCTGGGTATACCCAAGCAGATAAAGAAGTTAGCAATAAACCTAAAACTATTATGAATAGTAAATTTAAAATGAAAAATAAATTAACAAAAAATAATATTACAAAAACTCCTATTAAAAGTAGAAAAAAAGCCTACAAAGATATGGAAAAGTTTTATAATGACAATATAACATTAATAAAAGACCATTTACCAATACCCCCTAGAAAAGGATTGGTGTGGGACCATTTTAAACACAGGTGGGTTAGACCTGACCAAGCCGGTAAAACAGTTATAGAGACACAAGGAAAGAAAAGGTTTAGAGGAACTGGTACTGGACAGCATCAAGCAGCAGCACAAACTAAACGTGGTTTACGTAGAGGTGAAGCTGTTCAAAGATTTAGAGAAGCAGGAGCAAAAAGACGAAAATGAAATTAAATGATTTTATAAAACAAGAGCCTACTCCAAAAAAGTCAGGCTACAAAGTAGTGGTGGGTAACACACCAAAAGAACAACAATTAGAAAAACAAGCATCACAAGCCGCTGTATTAGAAAGTAATTTAACTGCTGCTAATTTAAAAGTAGATGAACTGCAAAAAGAAAACCAATTTTTAAAAGAACAAGTAAAAATTAATCAACACGAAAAGGACGAGTTTAAAAGTAAGTTAGACAACGCTGAAGATTTAAAAGTAGAACTTCTTCAAAAAGAAAATAGACTTACAGATGTTTTAGAAGAATCTCATGAACTTACTATGAAAGAACAAAGAGATAAACAAACAATTGATGACTTGCGAATTAATTTAAATAACGTACAAGGTGAGGCTGATACTTTAAAAAAACAACAGGAGGCTACACTTAACACTTTAAATGCAGAAGTAGCTAAATTAAATGGTTTAAATGCTGATTATCAGAGACAGAAAGATTTTTCAGAAAAACTAGAAAATGACTATAATAAAGTAAGGGAAAGAAACATAGGGTTAATGAATGAAAGAGATGAACTTTCTAGATTAAAAGCCGAATTTGAAGCCAAGTCAGTCCGATTAGGAGACGAGCTACAAAAAGCTCAAGAAAAGATTAGAAACCTTGATGGTAAATTAGTTGAAATTACTAATTTAAATGATGTTAGGGAAGATGAAGCTGTTAAATCAAATAATATAAGTATTAAACTTAGAAAAGATTTAGATGCTGCTGTTAAAGTAAGTGATAGTTTAGAGTCTAAATTACACGAAAGCCGTGAGGATATGGAAGATTTATCGCAAATAACACAATTATATAAAGACCAGTTATCTAGAGAAAAACGTGAAACTGCTGAATGGAATATAGCTAAACAACAATTGAAACTAGGCAACGCTAAAACATTTCCAAATAAATTAGGCTTTGGAGCAAGTCCTTTTTTTAAGTTAGCAGAGGAGAAATAAGATGCCAAACTTTCGACAAGAAATAGAATTATTACAGAACTATCCGAAACATAAAACATTTACGTTTACTACATCGGGGGCTTCTGCAGAGACTGCTTTGGACATAGCAGCTAATTTTGAAGAAGTAAATAAAATATCATTTGTTGTAGAATTAGCAGACGCTTATATAGAGTTTGATGGAACTGCAACATCTTCTAATATGTTTATACCAGAGAACGAAGGGTACTCAGATTCCGGTATCTATGTCGCTACTAGCCTTAGCATAATTAGAGCAGCATCAACAAACGCTAGAATTAGAGGAATCGCATGGGGGAGATAATCAATGCCTGTAGGACAAGGTGCCAGAAATAATATTATATTAGGCGGATTGGGGCGACCTAATCTTTTTGATACTAATGTAAAAGCTACGTCTATTGACGAAGATATTTTTACAGACCAAGAAGTAATAACCGCAGCAGCTGATGGTGATTTAGTTCTAGTATTAGATGTTTCTGAAACACCAGATAAAATTAAATACATAACTAAGTCTAATTTTATTGGAGAAGGTCTTGTAGCAATTACTGGTAATGTAAACAACCGTATTATTAGTGCAACTGGTTCTGCTTTAGTAGGGGAGGCTAATCTTTTATTTGATGGCACTATACTTACAAATGATGGTGGTGAAGTAAATATTGATATATCTGGTGGTGACCCACATCTTTCTTTTCAAATAGCTGGTACAGATAAATTTACTATTGGTGTAGACGATGATGATAGTGATATTTTAAAAATTGATACTGGGGGCACCACTGGAGGTGCGACTAAAGTTTCATTAGATTCTAGTGGTAATATGACACTTGCTGGTGCTTTAACTGTAACGGGTAATATTTTACCAGCTGCAGACGATACACATGATATTGGTTCTGCATCAGCAGCATTTCAAGATTTATTTTTAGAAGGTGATATTACATTAACCGATGCGGGTACGATAGCTACATCAGCAGGAGATTTAACAGTAGATGCTGAAGGTGATATTATTCTTGACGCAAACGGAGCGAATGTAACTTTTAAAGATAATGGTACATCTATACTTGATATCGTTAACAGCTCTACAGATGTAGAAATAACTGTTAGCACAGCAGATAAAAATTTAAAATTTAAAGGTACTGACGGTTCTTCTGCGATTACAGCGTTAGACATTGACATGGCTGCTGCAGGTGCTGCAACATTTAATAGTGACGTTGTTGTTGGTGGTTTATTAAAAATGCCATCAAACACTGCAAGCAAAATACTTGTTGCAGATGGTTCAAGTTTTGAAGAAGTAGCAGTTGGAGATTTATCAGAAATATCTTCTATAGCAAACGATGATGTGTTTATTGCAATTGACACTACTGATGGAGTGTTAAAAAAAGTATCAAGGTCTCAGGTTGTATCAGGATTAGCAGCATCAGGTGCGATATCAGATGTGGTAGATGACAGCAGTCCACAACTTGGTGGAGACTTAGATGTAAATGGCAATGGTTTAGTATCTACTTCATCTGGTAACATAGCACTTACACCAAATGGTACAGGTGTTGTTAGAATAGATGGCTCTAATGGTATTGACATGGAGTCGGGTGCTATATCAATTAAAAACTCTGGTGCAGAGTCTTATGTAAGATTTTATTGTGAATCATCAAACGCACATTATACACAATTACAAGCAGCTCCACACTCTGCATACGCAGGTAACGTAACAGTAGTTTTACCTGCAACTGCTGACACATTAGTGGGTAGAGCAACAACAGATACACTTACTAATAAAACATTAACTAGTCCTGTTATCAACACAGGAACTTTTGGAACATCTATTTTACCGGTTAGTGCAGATGGTACAACACTTGGTTCTGCTACAAAGGAATTTTCAGATTTATTCTTAGCAGACGGAGGTCAAATATTATTTGGTGACGACCAAGAAATAACTTTAACACACGTTGCAGATGATGGGCTAGTGCTTAAACACGTAGGTACCGCAGATGGAAAAGAACCAAGTTTTTCATTCCATGCAGGTGATAATGACATAGCGGCAAATGATGTGTTAGGTTCAATATTTTTTAAAGCCCCTGACGAAGGTGCAGGCACTGATGCTATATTAGTGGCAGCAGGTATAGAGGCGGTATCAGAAGGAGACTTTAGTGCTTCTAATAATGCTACTAAACTTTCATTCTTAACAGGTGCGTCAGAAGCAGCAGCTGAAAAAATGTCATTAAGTTCAGCAGGGTTATTAACAATAGCTGATGACTTTATGATTAAAGACGGGGGTACGATTGGTGTCGCATCTACAAATGATGCCATAACTATTTCTTCTGCGGGTATAGTTACCTTTAAGGATGATATAGTAATTAAAGACGGTGGCACTATTGGAGTATCTTCAGCAGCAGATGCAATGACCATATCATCTGCAGGTATTGTTACATTTAAAGACGACATAATTATTAAAGATGCAGGAACAATAGGTTCTGCTTCAGATACAGATGCAATTTCAATATCTTCTGGAGGTGTTGTAAATATTTCTGCAACGACTGCGAATACAGGCACAGGTGATGGTGCATTGACTGTAGCTGGTGGTATGGGTGTAGCGGCAGATGTCTCAATAGGAGATGACTTAAGGTTAATATCAGACTCAGCTATTCTATCTTTTGGAGCTAATTCAGAAATTACACTAACACATGTACATGATGTTGGTTTAGCTCTTAAACACTCAGCAACAGCAGATGATAAACCGATTGTTTTAACTTTACAAACTGGTGAAACAGATATCGCGGCTAATGATGTTATTGGAGCAATTAATTTCCAAGCTCCTGATGAAGGAACGGGGACAGATGCAATATTAGTAGCTGCTGGTATTGAAGCAGTATCAGAAGGTGATTTTGCTGCAGATAATAACGCAACTAAATTAAGTTTTAAAACAGGTGCAAGTGAAGCGGCAGCAGAAAAGATGTCATTAAGTTCAGGCGGTAACCTTGTTGTCTCTGGTAACGTAAGTGTTGGGGGTGATTTAGATGTCACTGGAACATTTGATTTATCTGATTCAAACTTTACCAATGCTGGAAGTATACAATTAGACTCCATAGCTGGTGATGCAGATACAAACACATCTATAACATTTTCTGGTTCAGATGTAATTACAATTGCAACAGGAGGCTCAACAGCCGCAACATTTAACTCATCACAAGTGCTTACTTTAAGTGCTGGTTTACTTATACCAGATGGTGGAAATATAGGTTCTGCATCTGACACAAATGCAATAGGCATATCTTCTGGTGGTGTAGTATCAATAACGGCAACCACTGCAAATACCGATGCTTCAGATGGAGCATTAACTGTAGCAGGTGGTGCAAGCGTTGCAGCAGATGTTTCAATAGGTGATGATTTAAGACTAATATCAGATTCTTCTGTACTATCATTTGGAGCAAACTCAGAAATTACATTATCACATGTGCATGATGAAGGTCTTGCATTAAAACATACTGCTACAGCAGATGACAAACCAATTATTTTAACACTACAAACAGGTGAGACTGATATAGCAGCAAATGATGTTTTAGGTGCTATTAGATTTCAAGCACCAGACGAAGGAACTGGTACAGACGCTATTTTAACAGCGGCTGCAATACAAGCAGTATCTGAGGGTGATTTCGCAGCAGATGCAAATGCTACAAGATTAGAGTTCCACACAGGTGCTTCAGAAGCTGCGGCAGTAAAAATGACTTTAAGTTCAGCGGGTGTTCTTGATGTAGATGGTGGAATTACAATTGATAATCTTATAATGGATGGCACTACTATTGGACATTCTGACGACACAGACTTGATGACATTAGCTGATGGACTTCTTACTGTAGCCGGAGAAATATCAGTAACTACACTAGACATAGGTGGTACTAATGTGGGGTCTACAGCAGGCGAATTAAATTTATTAGATGGTTCTGCTAAATCTACTTCATCTATAACAATTGCGGATGCAGATGCTTTTATAGTAATAGATGGGTCAACTACAAAGCAAATACCTGCTAGTGATATTAAAACTTATGCAGCAGGTAGTTCTGCTACTAAAGGATTTGCAACAGCAATGGCGATTGCTTTATAAATATTAAAAAAGTAAGTATAATAAATATAGGAGACCAAATAAATGGCACAAGATTTTGAAAACAGCATAGCTAGAGATACTGGCACTTCAGGGGCGACCATCAGAACTGCGAACAGTGATGACGCTATCGTAGGACTACGACTTGCTAATATTACTTCAGGAGCAATTACTGTAGACGCATTTATTGAACGAAGCAGTGCCGCTTATTATTTAGTTAAAGGTGCCACTATCCCTGCCGGTTCATCTTTAGAACTTATTGACGGGGGAAGCAAAATAGTTTTAGTAAGTGGTGATGCATTAAAAGTAGACTGCGATACAGACAACGCGTTAGATGTATGGTGCAGTGTAGTAGACACAATTAGCGAATAGGAGATTGACATATGGGTTATATTGGAAATCAACCTGCTGAAACACCAGTTGTAGAAATTCTAGAAACAGATTTTAAAATTGGTGAAGACGACCAGACTAAAATTGACTTTGCTGATGCAAACACTATAAACTTTCATGCAAACAACGCTAAAGAAATGGTGTTGGTAGAAAATAGTTTATCTCCGGGCACAAGTGACGGAACAGCTTTAGGAACTACTAGTTTAATGTGGTCTGACTTGTTTCTTGCAAGTGGTTCAGTAATAAATTTAAATAATGGAGATGTAACACTGACACACTCTGCTAATACTTTGACAGTAGCAGGAGGTACACTTGCGACAGCGGCGTTAACAACCAGCACAATAGTAGCTAGCGATATTATAAAAACAGACGATAATACAAATGCTACATCTACTACAGATGGTTCATTACAAACTGATGGTGGATTAAGTGTGGTATTAGATGCAGTATTTGGTGATGATGTATTTTTATTATCGGACTCAGCAGTTTTAAATATGGGGGCTGATAATGATGTTACTTTTACACATGATGGAACTACAGGTTTAACAATAGCAGCAACGCCTATATCTATAGACTCAACTGGAGAGTTACACTTAAACTCCACAACTGGTGATATTAAACTTCAAGATGGTGGTACTGACCAAATTGGTTTTGATTTAGATGGTACTGCTGGTGAAGTAATTATAAAACCAATGGTTGATAGTGATGATTTAGTTATCCAACAATATGATGGCACAGAGGTAATTCGTGTAGAGGATAATGCTAGTTTAGGTTTAGTAGGCAATAAACTAAGTATTGCTAACTCATCTAGTGATGTAGTTATAAAACCTTTAACAGATGCTAAAGATATTATATTTCAACAGTATGATGGAACTGAAGTTGCAAGAGTAGAAGATAATGCAACATTCAATATTGTTACAGACAAACTTGCTATTAATGGTACTGCTGTTACAGCGACTGCTGCTGAACTTAATCTTATAGATGGTGGTACATCAGTTGGTGGTTCTATTACAGTTGGTGACACTGATGGATTTATTGTAAATGATGGTGGAACAATGAAAACTATTCCTGCATCAGATGTAAAAACTTACGCAGGTGGTAGTGGTGGTGCTTATTCCCTCTTATCTAGCACTAATTTTGGTGCGAATAGCACTATGACAAATGCATTTTCAAATATATTTACAGAAGAAAATGCAAACTATAGAATATATCTTCAAATGGGTCAATATAATCAAAGTGGCACCCCATTTCCATATTTAAGATTGTATACAGATACAGGAACAACTGAAGGTTCAACTGTTAGTTATCATGGTAGAAGTGTTGGTTCAGGGGGTGTGTCTACAGAAACTAATTTAGGGACAGGAAGTGGCACTGGTTCTGCTGGTGATGAATGGTCAATGATATGTGCAACTGATACTAATGCTGGTGTACTTCAAGGTGATGACTTTCCAGCTTATCATGCAGTTATAGATATATTTAATGCTAGGCATACAACTGGAACTAGCCAAACAACAAATAGAGATAGAGTAACTTCTATTTCATGTCATGGTGGTTACAGAGATATGGCAGGATACTTTAAACAATTTAGTTTTGAACTTCACATGGATGAAGCACAAGAATTATTTGGTTTCGGTATACATACATCAAAATACTATCCTGACTCTGATGGTTCTTTAGGTACAAACTTGCATGGTGGAAATAACCCTACTCAAGGTATGGGTGGACAAGTTGATATATATAAAATAAGCGTTACATAGGAGATATTATGGCAACATGGAAAGATACAGATGGTTTTACAGATGCACAAGTTGCTGTGTTAAATAATTTAAGTGATTCAAGATATAGCGATGACACTTATAACTGGTCAAATGCATACTTTCAATCAGCCCTTGTTGATACTGATGTAGAAAATTTAAGAGCAATGGTAAATATTACAAACTATCAATTAGTTAGTCTTAATTCATCTGTTTTACAAAGCACTTTAAATGTTACATACGATAGTGCTAGTGATTATACAGACCAAGAAAAAACTTGGATTGCAGGTTGGAAATTAAATAATGTAGGAAAAATAGGTTTTGCAATAGCAAGAGCTAAAAGATTATCAGCACTTTCTTATTCAGACCAAACTATTATAGACTTATTAGGAGAATCATTATAATGGCATATATAGGGAATAAACCACCAGTTGTAAGTAATTTAATAACTGATATAAAAATCGGAGAAGATGACCAAACCAAGATTGATTTTGAAACAGCAGATGAGATACATTTTTATGCAGCAAATGCCCATGAAATAACTTTAGCTGCTAATGAGTTGTCGCCGAATACTAGCGATGGCATAGCTTTAGGAACGGGTACAAAGATGTGGTCTGACTTGTTTCTTGCTAGTGGTGGGGTGATGAATTTCAATAATGGTAATGTTACCATGACTCATAGTGCTAATACATTAACAGTAGTTGGAGCCACAGTCGCATTTACTGCATCTACAGCAGTGACAGTCAGTAATGATTTAAAACTTGTTAGTGATTCAGCAATATTAGGTTTTGGAGCTGATAACGATACTACACTTACTCACACTGATGGCACAGGTCTTACATTAAATAGCACTAATAAATTAACCTTTGGTGATGCGGCTTCATTTGTACAACAATCAAGTGATGGGGTATTACGAATAGATGGTGAGGCTACCGTAGATATAAACGCATCTACAGCAGTAACAATTAGTAATGACTTGAAGTTAGACAGCGATGCAGCTGTGTTATCTTTTGGTGCAGACTCAGAAGCTAGTATAACTCATGCAGATGACGCTGGACTGACATTTAATTCTGATATAACTACTACGTCTCATAAATATATTA
>Ga0208919_1001884_pt1 | contig 11460 bp, 9 predicted proteins | sample 4_EtaG_FD_184076 | JGI IMG/M metagenome (GOLD analysis project Ga0208919, IMG submission 184076) | Marine viral communities from the Subarctic Pacific Ocean - 4_ETSP_OMZ_AT15127 metaG (SPAdes) (version 3) | ecosystem: Environmental > Aquatic > Marine > Oceanic | place: Pacific Ocean | collected...
AGGTTATGGTGGTATGGATATGATAGGTGAAAGAATAGGATCATTAAGAGTTATAAGTAATTTGCAAAAAGTAGGTAAAGCATATAAAGCGCGCGGATTATTTAGTGCCTATAGAAAAAGTTTAAAGTTTGGTCTAACTGAAACTTTAAAATCTGGATATAGGTTTGGTGCTGGTATAGGTTCAGAATTATTAGAAGAATCATTTGTTAATTTAGGAACAGCATTTATTGATAAAGAAATAATGGGTCTAAATGTAGGTTATCTAGATCAATTTAGCACAGACTTTGCTTTAAATACTGCTTTTACAAGTATAGCTTTACAATCTCCTTATATGGCATCTAATGTAATGAGTGGCATGAGATATGAACTAGCTACGGCTGCCCAAAGAAAAAGCCAAAGAACTATACATGGTAAATTAATGGGTATAACTACCAAAATAGAAAATGCTAAATTACCTGGCAGCGAAATAAGCAAAGAAGAGTTAGCGAGATTAGAAAAAGAAAAAGACGCTTTATTCCAAGAGGCTGCTGTTTCTGATTTTGTTACAATGAATGCATGGACTAAATTAGATGCTAATGAAAGAAAAAATTTAATAGAAGTAAATAATGAAATTAGAAGTTTAGAAAAAGATTATTATTCATTAACTAACGACCCTAATTTTGGTGAAGCAGGATTACTAAATGATATCCAAGCTTTAGAGGATAAATTAAAAGCTGCTGATGCAAAAAAAGCAGATATACTAAAAAACAAAACTCTAGAAAAATATAATAAAAATACCAAAGAAGCATTAAAAGAAAATAAAGAATTACAAACAGTAGGAAGTATAATAGCAACTGGTAGATTAAACTTTTATGATGCTGCAAAAGATATTGCTTCATTCCAATTTGAAGGTAAAAGTATAATTTTAGATGATCAACAAGCTGTTGATGATTATCTAAAGAAAAATAATATTACAGATCCAAAAAAAATAGAAGCATTTAAAAACAATTCAGCTTGGGTAACTCAAAAAGGTGAAATAGTTATAAATGAATCAAGTATTTTTGATCAAATAAGACGTGGAACAACTTCTCAAGCTTTAACAGCAGCAGTTGCACCTTTACATGAACTATTACATACTCAAATTAAATCAGCTGGACTATTTAATGAAGAAAACACTGCACAATTACAAGATAGCGTAAACAATGCTACATTAGGCTTAACCGAGTTGATTAAAAGTAAAATTGCTTCTGGAGATATTAAAGATGCAAGAGGTGCAGAAATATTAAAAAGATTAGAAAGTGGTAAAAAGAGAAGCATAGAAGAAGTAATGACTGTTTTTGGTGAAGCAATTTTATTAGGTGATATAAAACCTAATGAAATGAATTTAGCTTATGGATTAAAAGGTTTTTTAAATAAAACTTTTACTCGAGCAAATCCAAATGTTGCAAATGTATTAAATCCTTTTCAGACAACTAATGATATATATTCTTTTATAAGTGATTTTGCTACACGAACAGCTAATGTTGAAGGTGGTAAAGTAGAAAATTTATATACTTTCGATTCTACCGGTAGATCAAAGGCTAGGGAAGATATAGAGGTTGAAGAGCAATTTTCAACAGACGCTATACCAGAAGGTAAGCAAGATAGTTCTACAGAATTTAACATAGAATTAGAATCAGATAAATTAAAAGGTATAGCGAAGCTAAACGCTATGATACAGGAAAATGAAAATATGGGGCCGGGCAATGCAATACTTAGGCAAAGAAGAAAAGAAGAAATTGAATCGCAAATAGAAAAGGTTGATGAATTAGAAACTCAAAATACAGCAAATGAATTAAGAGAAAAGCTTAAAAATGCAAAAGGAATAAACAGAGAAAATATACAACTTGCATTACAAGAAAAATTTGCTGCATTTGAAGGAGAGGTTGAAACCGCGGGATTAAATATTGAAACAGGTAAACCAATTAGATCTGCACCTCAAGGTGTTTTATTTTCCGAAAGCATAAGTGCAACAGACATTGCGCAAAATTTATCGGAAAAAGGTTTAGAAGTATCTGAAAAACAGATAAATGATATGGTGGGTAAAATCAGGTCAAGAGCCACTACTAAATTTTGGTCTAGAATGAGCGCATCTAATAAAAATATTGTACCTAAACAATTATACAAAGACAGTGCTGAAAATTTATTGCTTGAAATAGCAAATAATTATAGAAAAGAAGTATCTAAAAACACAGGTAAACAAGTTACCTTTGACGCATATATGGCTAACACTGGTATGCAAAGATTAAACAGTCTTGCTGCAGATTTAGGCGCTAAACAAAAAGATGATAAAAGTTTAAGCGATGAAGCAACGCTAAGAAAAGCAGAAAAGCAACAAACGACTGAAGAAACAACGGTTGCAAAACCTGAAGTTACACCTACTACTGAAATATTTGATGCAATAAAAAGTATAAATCCAGATATTGATGTTAAAGATTTTGAAAAGAAATTTACTGAAGCAGTTTTAGCTAATGCTAAAAAACAAGGTGTAAATATATCAGATCCTAATTTAACGCCTACACAAAGAGCTAAAATAACACCATATGATGTATTAGCTGAAGCATTAGGTATGGATCCAAAAAAGATATCTAACCCTGCACAAAATTTAAATCAGGATGCTAAAAAAGTACAGAGGTTTTTATTTAAAGCTAGTCAGTTAGTTAAAACAGCTGTATTAAGTAAAGCATATTCAGATGTACAAACAGTAGAATCCAAAGTAAAAGGTGGTAAACCTGTAAAAGTTGGCGGTGTAACACTTGGTTATGGTAGAAATTTATTAAATGAGTTTTTTAATCAACCAAAAAGACTAGGTAGTGGTAAATATGTAAGAACCCCTAAGCAATGGAGTAAAGCTAGATATGAGCAAGCTATAGGTATTAAAGATGGAAAAATAGATCCAAACTATGTTCCTAGAAAGCCTCAAGAGCAAATGATGAAAGCTATATTAAAAGCGTTAGCTGAGCAAATGTCTTTAAGGGCTACCAGCAGAGTTTTAGATACAGATGTTCAAAGTAAAGAAGTTAAAGCAACTCAAGCTGCTTTAGATTCTATGAAACCTGATATATTATTTTCTGAGAATGCCTTAGGTAAGACCCAAAAAACTTTAATGTCTAAGTTTTTAGATAATACAGATTATAGAAATTTATTAGATAAAAATACTGATACCGCAAAAAGAAAATTAACTAATATCATAAAAGACGCACTACAAGCTGCTATTGATGAAAATATATTAGGAGGTAAATATACCCCTGATGATGCAAGATTTTTAAATGAAGTTTTAACACAAGCTAAAACTACATTAAAACCTTTAGTATTAGAAGCAAAAGCAATTTTAACTGGCTTAGACTTACAAAATCAATTAGGTGAAGATAAATTTAGGGTTAAAAATAAAGGTATAGAAACTGATAACCAAAAAACAGATTATCAAGTAGAAATAAATACAGGGACATTAGAGAAACCAAATTGGAAACCATTTAATATAGAAATAAAAGCCGCAGATGCACAATTAGGTAGTATAACAGTTAGTGATATTGATTTAGCAAGTAAAAAACTTAATTTAAAGAATTTTACTATTGAAAACAATCCTTTAGGTGATGACAAAATAATTAAAAAATTATTAACACCATTAGAAAGAAATGCTTTAAAAGAAATAATTGAAAGTGTATTAGGTATAGAAAATTATACATTAAAAACAAAATTAACGCCAAAACAAAGAAACCAATTAGTCGCTGAACGAGGTAATGATTTTAAAATAAAAATTGGTGGTATAAGTTGGCAACAATTGCTTTCTAATCCTGATATAAAAGGTGATTTTACTTTTGCTGATATTGCTAAAATATATGCTAACAAAATCACGCCCACTTATTATATGCAAATAGAAGGTAAAGGCCTGTTTGCTATAGGTAAAGATATTTATAACTTAGGTGTAGAATCATTAGAAGATTTAAAAGCACAATTTTATGTTAGGCCTGTTTTTAATAAAAGTACAACTAAAGCAGATGGTACAGCTTATACTATAAATCTTAGAATAATACCACAAAGTAAGGATTTAAAAAATATTGAACCCTCCACAAAAAGTATAGATAAACTCGAGGATCAAAAAAACATTGTAAATATTTTAGAGTCCAATAATAAGTTTGCAAAGGATGAAGTTGATTTTTCTGAAAATACCCTAGACATGGACGGCCAAGAGGGTATCAATAAAACTCTATTAGATGGCAATAAATTTAAAAACTCTAAAAAAGGTAAAAAAGCTATACAAAAATTAAAAGATAATCAACCTGAAGGCTTAAGTAAAGATTTTAATGACATAATAGAACAAAATACAGGCATTACTTCAAAAGCAAGATTTTCGGAAGTTGTTGCTAAGCGAAGAGGTAAAGGTAAAGGCAGATTTAGATTTTTCATACCACCTGGCGCCGAAGACTTTAAAGGATTATTATATAACTTTTTAGGTAAAGGTAAAACTGGAGAACAACAATTTGAATTTTTTGATAAAAATTTATTAAAACCTTATTGGCAAGCTATAGCTCAAATAGAAAGAGCTAGAATGGCTTTAAAAAATGATTATGCGGCTTTGTTAAAAGGTATGCCTGAAGCTAGGAAAAAATTAGGTACTAAGATACCTACAAAAGGTAAAACTGATTTTACATATGACCATGCTATTAGAGCTTATTTAATGGATCAATCTGGGTATGATTTAGTAGCTGACGCTGGTTTATCTAAAAGAGATGCTAAAATATTAGTGGACACTATTAAAAACGATCCTGTAATGGCTAGTTTTGCCCGAGGTTTACAAATGATATCTAAACAAGATAAATGGTTGAAACCAAATGGTGGGTTTGATGTGCAAACAATACAATCAGATATACATCGATTTACATCTGGTGAAGGTAGAAAAAAGTTTTTAGAAAATTCTGGCTTTATGCAAAATGTTGATCAAATATTTAGTCCAGAAAATTTAAGAAAAATTGAAGCTGCTTATGGAAGAAATGTAAGGGAAGCATTAGAGGATACGATTTATCGTATGAAAAACGGTACAAATAGACAAGCGGGCACAAATAGATTAACAAACACATTTAATAATTGGATTAATAGATCTGTAGGTGCTATAATGTTTTTTAATAGAAAATCTGCTTTATTACAAACTATATCCTCTGTAAACTTTATAAATTGGAGTGATAATAATCCATTAAAAGCTGCTATGGCTTTTGCAAATCAAAAACAATATTGGTCTGATTTTGCTTTTATATTTAATTCACCTAAATTAAAAGAAAGAAGAGCAGGATTAAAAGGTGATATTAATGAAGCAGAACTTGCAGATGCTGTAAGAGGTGCAACTAATAAAGCTGAAGCTGTGTTAGCATATTTATTAAAAATAGGTTTTACCCCTACACAAATGGCAGATAGTTTTGCTATTGCTTCTGGTGGTGCTACATTTTATAGAAATAGAATTAATACATATTTAAAACAAGGTATGAATCAACAAGCTGCAGAGAAAAAAGCTTGGGAAGATTTTTCAAGAATATCAGAAGAATCCCAGCAGTCTGCAGATCCAGCAATGATATCAGAACAGCAGGCAAGTCCACTAGGTAGGGTTACATTAAACTTCCAAAATACTCCAATGCAATATACAAGGCAGATGAAAAGAGCAGGGCAAGATTTAATTAATAGAAGAAGAATACCAGGACTAACCCAAGCACAAAGTGATGCAACATATATAAGTAAAATAATATATTATGGAGCTGTACAAAACTTTATATTTGCAGCTTTACAAAATGCACTATTTGCTGTTATACCAGGATTTGGTGGGGAAGATGATGAAGAAGAGTTAACTGAAGAACAAAGACAAAGAAAGAAAGAGCTCAAAATAGCTAATAATATGGTGGACACTATATTAAGAGGTACTGGTATTTATGGAGCTATAGCCGCTACATTAAAAAATACACTTATTAAATTTTATGAAAACGAAGGAAAAGATCCTTTTGCAAAAGACAATGCAGATATAATAATAGAAGCCGCCAACTTATCGCCGGTAATAGGCTCTAAACTTAGAAAATTAAACAATGCCCTAAAAACTAGAGAGTTTGAAAAAGATGTTATAGAAGAAAGAGGTTGGGAAATAACTAGAGATGGTAGATTAAATTTAAGCCCATCATACAACGTTTTAGGATCAACCGCAGAAGCATTATTAAATGTGCCTTTAGAAAGAGCTATAGCTGAAGTAGACGCTTTAGTTGAAATGACTGATCAAAGAAATTCATCATTAGAAAGGATTGCTTTGGCATTAGGCTGGAGGACATGGGATATAGGTGTACCGAATGAAGAGGAAGATCAAATAAAAATTGAAGTGAAAGAAAGAAAAAAACAGGAAAGAAAAGATAAGTTAAAAAAAGAAAGAGAAGAAAAGAAAAGATTAGAAGAAGAAAAAAGATTTGAAGGATTATCTAATAAAGAAATAAATAACTTAAAAAGAAGAGATCAAATAGAAGTATTAACTAAGCAACAACAAATAGATAGTTTAATAAAACTAGGTGTAAGTAAAAAAGATATTAGAGCTTTACGCCTTGAATCAGATAGAATAGATAAAATAATAGAACTAAACACAAAATAATGAAATTATGGAAAATTGTCCTTTTTGCACTAATTGCTATTGCAAGTAGTTGCTCAATACAAAAAAGACCACAAATACAAATAACACACGTTTTAGCTGTTACACAAGAAGGTGATACGTTAAAAATACCTATAGATGTTATAAGGCCTATAAACTATAGAATTATAAATTATAGTTCTGGATATGGTTATAGCAGTTGGTATAAACCTTATCATAATACTTATTATAATTATAATTATAGTCAAGGATCTACTACTAGAAGCAGTAATAACAATTCAAATAATAATAACAGTAATAAAATTGTACCTAGAGATAATCCAGACAAAAGACCTTCAGGTGAAGTTTTATTAAAAGGAAGAAAATAAAATGAATTTTACCGATATGAAACTATACGCGATTAACTCTGCTACATTAATGATAAGCTTTACTAATCTTGAGATGTGGTTAAAAATAATTTTACTTTTATCTACTATAATATATACATGGTTAAAAATTAAAAAACTAAACAAAGAAAAATGAAAGTAGACGAAACAACTGAATTAACATTAGATTTAAAAACTATAGGTCTCATTGTAGGTGGAGTACTGGCTCTAGCGAGCATGTGGTTTACTTTGCAAGGAGATATAAAGGAGCTACAAAATCAACAAAACCCGGAAGAATTTGTAAAACAAATGGAATTCCAGCTAAAAGACGAATTAATTCGTTCAACAATATTGCAGATTGAAAAATCCACTGAAGGATTGAAAGAAGATATTGAAGATAACAAAGAATCAATTAAAGAACTAGAAGATAAAGTTTATAAAAGATGAAAAATTTAATTACAATTTTATTATTATTTGTAGTGGCTAATGTCACCGCACAAGATTTAACACTATTACATATAAATGCTAAATGGAATACAAAAAATGATTATGATTTAAAAGGTATTGATAATGTAAAGATAAAAAAAGCTTTTTTAGAAGATCAAAAAGCGTCAATTAAACAAGGAATAACTTCTGTACCAGTAGTTATATTGCTTGATGGAAATGGAAAACCTAGAGGCCAATGGAAAGCTGATTTAAGTTTTAAAATAACTATACCTAAGGAAGAAATACAAAATAGAATAAATACTGTTTTGTTTGAATCAAAATAGGAATAAAAAAAAATGGGCACCATACCCAATAATTCCTGTAACCAAAGGGGACCATTACGGATCCCCTTTTTTTATATAACTAACTCCCGCCAACCACTCATTTCCTCCGTTGGTGATCAACCCAACGAACGTTAGTTATCCGTCACAGCTAAGACAGCTGTCGTCCATTGCTTGTTCAGCAATATCTCCACGTAATACTGACTCAGTTCTAGTATAATATAAAGTTTTAATACCTTTTTTCCAAGCTTCAAAATGTACTTTATTTATCCACTTAGGTGTGGCTACACTAGGAAATGCTAGATTTAAACTAACTGATTGATCAATATATTGTTGTCTAATACCTGCTTGGTTTATTAATTCTAATTGATTAATTTCTTTGAAAGTTTTGAAAATTTCTTTGATAGGTATGTCGTGAGGACCTGATGTAATTTTGTCTAATGCTTTTATTCCCTGTATAGATCCTCCGTCTTTTAGTATTTGATTCCATATTTTTTCGTTGTCGAGCTTATGTTTTCTTAAGATTTTTTTGAGCGTTGGGTTTTTCCTAATGAAGGTACCTTTAGCTGATTGCTCAGTGAAAACATTTGCTGCCCACGGCTCAATACCTGGGCTAACATTTCCACTAAGCTTAGAGTTAGAGACAGTAGGAGCAATAGCGCGTAAGTGGGTATTACGTAAACCAGTACCGACACACCAAAGAGGTTCTCCAAAAGTTTCTGCCAAAGCTCGTGAAGCTCGTTCAGATTCGATTTTAATTTGACTAAATATTTTTCTTGTTTCATATTGTGATAATAATCCTTCAAAAGGTAAACCTTTTTCTTGTAAATATGTATGCCATCCAAGAACTCCTAATCCTAATGCTCTACCTTTTTCAGCAGATCTAACAGAATTATGAAATCCAACTTTACCTTTTGATTTTTGTATAAATTCTTCTAACACGCCATCTAAAAACCAAGTGGCGTCATATATTAAATTAGTTCCTTTCCATTCGTCATACTTAGCTAAGTTTAACGAGGATAAACAACAAACAAAGCTGTGAGATTCATCTGTATGTAATGTTATCTCAGAACATATATTTGTCATGTGCACTTTTAATCCATGCTTTTTGTAAGCTGATGGATTACTCTTGTTTGTATTGCCTTTAAATAAAATATAAGGCTCTCCAGTTGCTTTACGCTTTTGTAATAACTTTCCCCATAATCTTCTAGCATCTTTATCTCCAGTTTCAACTCTTCGCATAAACTTATCGCCGACCACAGCGCACTGGTGGAGGTTGAGCGATTGACGATTAACGTCTCCTTTAGGTTCTCGTATTTCGAGCCACTCTTCAAAATCGGGGTGCTCAATGTTAATGTTAACGCTCGCAGCTCCTCTTCGGACAGATCCTTGATTAGTGGCAAGTATTGTGCTATCGTAGATTTTACAAAACGGCACAGTTCCATCAGATGTTCCATTACCTTTAATTGTTGCTCCGGCAGGACGAATTTGATTAACACCGATACCAACTCCCCCGCCGTGTTTTGCAAGTAGCATCATTTCTAAATTTTTGTTACCAATGTCGTATATACTGTCTGCAACATCGATACCAAAACAGGATATTGGCAAACCTCTATCTGTGCCTGTATTAGACAGCACAGGAGAAGCTAAACACAGCCAACCCTTCCATATATATTCGAAGAAAGTTTTAGCTAATTCTGGGCGCTCTAAACGTCTTGCAACATTATAACAAACGCGTTCATAAGCTTGTTTAGGCGTTTCACCGTTATATAAATAACCGCCGCCTATAGTTTTTCTATAAACATCAGTGTCTCCCCAATTCGGATAATCAATTCCTTTTTTCCAATCTTTATTCCACATCTGTTTCAAACTTTTTTTCTTCTTCTGGTTGTTCTAATTTTTTAAGTTCTTCAACTAACTCTTTCCATTTACTTTCACCTATATGTAATTGAAAAGCTGTTAAAGTACCTTTACTCATTTGATCAACTTGAGATAATTTCATTATAAGTTGATTTACAACTTTACCCAATTGATCAATTTTATTTTTCATTAAAATTAATTTGTCTTCTTTCATGATATTAAATGTTTTGTCCAAGCAATTAAGCCATTTATATTTAAAGCTACTAGATTCCATTGTTTTCTAGCACCTGTTTGTATCATTATACATATAAAACCTGCAATATATAATGTAGGCTCTATAGTCCACTGAGCAGCCACGAGAAAACCAGCACCCATATATCCTATACGAGTAGTCATTTTCTCAACTGGCGTCAGTCTTTTAGTTGTTGCTATTATTTTTAAGATTTGTCTATTCATTACCAAACATCTTCAAAATCTTCGCCTTCATTCGCTTTACTATAGTCAGTCGGCCTAATAGCAAAGAAGTCAGTATGAGTATGGCCCCCGGTAAGATGATCAAACCAAGACATATTTTCAATACATTTGGCGTCGTAGAACGTGAAGTCCCATTGCTTATACTTTTTAGTTGTGTAACCCAGCTCTGCAAGCTTGTCACCAACTCTTTTCTTAATAAAGTGTACCAAGTCATATTTTTTCATTCCATCTATATCACCCATCTCAAATATCTTACTAATGTAATCCATTTCAGCATTGTGCATTGTTAAGGCTGCTTCAAATATATGAGGTTCACATTCGGCTTTTAATCCCGGTATTTGTGAACACATATGTCTAAATAGTTGGCAACCCATCTTACTATGTAGACTTTCATCTCTTACAGACCATTTCATCTGTTGCCCGATACCCTTAAGTAAATTACGCATTTGAAAAGAATAAAGGACTGCAAAAGCGGAATATAGAGAAACTCCCTCTGCGAAAGCAGAAAAAGTAGCCAATGACTTTCCGATACCCACGGGATCGTTGCCATCATATGCAACGAGATTGTCAAAACGAGCAGCCGTAGCTGGTTCATGTAAAAATGCTTCGTAATCTTCAAGCCCAAGTGTTTCATTTAAATAACTATAAGCTACAGCGTGTATTGTTTCTTGTGAGCCGAACATCATAGCCATTTGCTGTATCTCATGTTTAGGAAACCATGATACGACTTTTTGTGTCCAGTAATCAGACACTGCACATTCTGTTTGTGCAAAACCTAATAGTATATTTCCTACTAAGTTTTTTTCTTCTGGAGTTAGTTTTTCATTCCAGTCTTTAACATCACCACTCATAGGTATTTCAGTGTGTAACCAAAATGCTTGAGCTTGTTTTAACCAACCTTCAGTATAATACTCAGGGTACTCAAAAGGTTTGTAAGGTATTCTCTCTGTAAATAAAGGTATTGACATTATCTTCCTTGGCCTCTATATTTATACTTGTAACCAGTTTGTCCACGCGAGGCGTTTTTAGAGTGGACACCAGGTCTTTTTTTCTTATGTTTTCTTATGTATGGTGATATTGCTAATCTTTTTGCCATTGTTAATCGTAATGAAATGTTAAACAAATATCTACCATAAACAAATATAAAACATAGTCTATACTATTTTCTTCTTCTGATTGATAAGTTCTGAATCCAAATAAAAAACCATTTACTAATCCAGTTGATAACTCCCAACCTGTATAATTACCCATAACATTTAATATTATATTGTTTATGTATTTTAACGAGATCTTTCCATTTTAAAAAACCTCTTTGATTAATACTCCATTTAATATAAGTATCAATCTTTCTTTCTTTATATTTAAC
>Ga0208919_1001885_pt1 | contig 11455 bp, 9 predicted proteins | sample 4_EtaG_FD_184076 | JGI IMG/M metagenome (GOLD analysis project Ga0208919, IMG submission 184076) | Marine viral communities from the Subarctic Pacific Ocean - 4_ETSP_OMZ_AT15127 metaG (SPAdes) (version 3) | ecosystem: Environmental > Aquatic > Marine > Oceanic | place: Pacific Ocean | collected...
AATTTACCAAAGATAGATTGTACAACTATAGTAACATATAGAAATACAAAAACTGGCGAAACATATAAAGAGAAGAAAGAAGGACCTGATATTGTACAAGACGTTACTGTGCAGGTAACTAATAAAGGTTTAGAAGTCTTCCAGAAAGTTATGAATGATACTACGAAATCAAAACCCTAAAGGCGGAACAGAATTACAGTTCGAGTATTTAGAAAAATACGTCGACAAAAATTTATTAGATCAAGTACAGATATGTACTTCGGTACCAGAAAAAATACCATTACATCCAACCAAACCAAATATACTTTGGCAAAAAAATTCTTATGATCAACCCAACTTAGCTCCTTGGTTTAGTAACCCTGCTAATCATAACAAGTACGACTGGTATGTTTTTAATTCTCACTGGACATATGAAAAATTTAGAGATCATTTTAAAATACCAACTAACAGATGTGTAGTAATTAAAAACGGTATTGATAAAATAGAACAAGCTAAACCCTATCAAAAAGGTCAACCTATAAAAATAATACATCAAAACACACCTTGGCGTGGTTTGTCTGTATTGTTGGGTGCAATGCAATTAGTAAAAAATCCTTTGGTTACTTTAGACGTATATTCATCTACAGAAGTTTATGGTAAACAATTCTATAATCAAAACGATCATGAATATAAAGAGCTTTACGAACAAGCACATAAGCTACCTAATGTTAATTATCTTGGTTATAGACCTAATCAATACATAAAAGATAATTTAAAAAATTATCACATGTATGTTTATCCAAGTATCTTTGAAGAAACATTTTGTATATCATTACTAGAGTGTATGGCTGCAGGTTTATATTGCATCGTTAATGACTTTGGTGCTTTATATGAAACAGGTGCAGAGTTTCCAATGTATATACCTTACGATTCTAACCACAGAGCGATGGCACAGAAGTTTGGCTTTGGTATAGAACAAGCATCATATACGTTAGATCAAAAACAAATACACGATCATTTAGATTCTCAATCTAGATATGCACACATTTATTACAACTGGAATAAAATAGCTATGCAATGGACTACATTTTTAAAAGGGGTTATCAGTGCAAAATCCCAATAAGCCGATTTGGTTTGAAGAACAAAAGACAGTGGAAACAATAGACTTATCTGAACCAGCTGATAGATCGCCTTGGAAGATAATGGTTTGTACACCTGTGCACAGCGAGTGTTCAATTCATTACACACAAGCATTATTAAAGTTTCAACAAGATTGTTTAATGAGAAAAATATTAGTTAGCTTTACTTTAATGAAATCGTCTTTGGTTACTCAAGGTAGAAACTTATGTGTAGCTGAAATGTTAAATCATGAAGACGGATATACACATTTGTTGTTTATTGACTCTGATATTGACTTTGACTTTGCAACTATTGAGACAATGTTAAAAGCTGACAAAGATGTTATTGCATGTCCGTATCCAATGAAGTCATTAGACTGGGATAAGATATTTCAAGAAAAAGATAAAGCTCAAAATGCAGATCAGCTAAGAAAACCTGGATATACATTTCCTATTAAATTAGAGGATCAAAATGCCATACATTCTAATGGTGGTATTGTAGAAGCAACACACGCTCCAACCGGCTGTATGTTAATTAAAAGAACTGTATTAGAAAGTATGATTAAACATTACCCTGAATTACAGATATTCCAACCTACTAATATTAATGGTAAAGAAGTTAAAAAACCAAACTTTTATAACTTATTTGACACGATACATGATCCAAGCACCAAGCGTTACTTTGGTGAAGACTTTGGTTTCTGTCAAAGATGGACCGATATGGGCGGTAAAGTATATCTATATATCATGGATTATATAACCCATGTAGGTGAACATCAGTTCTGTGGTAGGTTCTTTGATAACTTAAAACAGGTTGACGATAGTAAAAAAATCAAATAAAGTGTGATATTTCAGGATAAGTACGCCTGCCCTATAAACTAAATTTAGACAAAATTATGGCAATAACAGATACTAAACAAGCAAAAGATTTCAAAGCAGGCGCACCAGATATAACATTAAAGGGTGATTTAAGACCTAATCTAATGATGGCTTCAGATCCAAGTCCTATGGATGATTTAAATCAACTATCATTAATGTTATTTAAAAAACCTTTATCGGATTTAACAGACGATGAATATGAGTCTTTACAAGAGGCAGCTAGAGAGAGTCTAGCAGTAGGTGGCAGAGCACAATACGGTTTAGGTAGTATTGTTAAAGGTGTTAAGAAAGCTGTAAAAGGAGTGACTAAAGGTGTTAAGAATGTTGTTAAATCAGATTTAGGTAAAACAGCGTTAGCTGCTGCTGCATTATATTATGGCGGTGGTGGTAATTTATTTGGATTACAAAGAGCAGGTATGTCTGGATTTAGTTTAGCTAATTTACCAGGTGCTAGTGCTATCGGTAATTTTTTTACCGGTGGAGGTAAAGGTATGAACGCTCTTAAAGTAGGTGGAGCTGGTGCAGCCATCACTGGTTTATTAGCTAATATGGAACAACAAGAAGGTGAATCTAATGAAGAATTTGGTAGAAGAAAAGCACAAGTAAGAGATCAACTTAATGTGCAATTTAAAAGATTGTATCCTCAAGGTGGTAATGAATCTGATGAAGATTATAACATAAGAATAAATGCTATGGTTGAAGGAGCTGATGATCAGACAATACCTGTAGGAGAAATGGCTGAAGGTGGTAGAGTTGGCCGTGCATTTGGCTCCGATGAGTTAGTAGAAAAGGCATCAGGCATCGAGGGCCTACCAATAAACATGAATTCTAAAGGTGTTAAAGAATTAGATTTAAGAGAAACAGGTGGATTTATACCGCCAGTTGGTGTAAAAGAGAAAGCAGATGACATCCCAGCGATGTTGTCAAATAACGAATTCGTATTCACTGCTGATGCAGTCAGAGCTGCAGGTGGTGGTAGTGTCAACAAAGGTGCTCAGAGAATGTATGATCTCATGAAAAACCTAGAGAGCAAGGTAGTATAATGGCTGAAACAACTTATGCATCAACATTTCCTGCACCGTTTGTAGAAGCGGCAGGTAAAACATATTTAGCAGATTTACAAAAAGCTATTGGTGATTTAAGAGGGGCAGACCTAACTAAAACTTTAGGTACACAATTTGTAGCTCCTACATCCGCTATTACGCAAGAAGCTCAAGCGTTAAGAGGTGGTCTAGGTTCTTTTGCTCCGTTTTTACAAACTGCAGCTACACAAGCTGGACAAGCCGGTCAATTTGTTGGACCACAAGCTTATCAACAATTTATGTCGCCTTTTCAAAAAGACGTTATTGATGCAACTTTAAAAGAATTTGATGTACAGGCCGCTAAAGGTTTGCCATCGTTAAGAGCACAAGCCATTGGTGCTGGTGCATTTGGTGGTGGTAGAGAAGGTGTTCAATTAGCTGAGTTTCAACAATCAAGCGACAGAAACCGAGCAGCATTACAAGCACAACTATTACAATCTGGTTTTGGTCAAGCTCAACAAGCAGCTAATCAAGCTTTTGCACAACAGCAAGCTTTAGCTCAGCAACAACAAAATTTAGCTAGTCAAGCTCCACAATTATTTGGTCAACAGATTTCAGCGTTAGGTGCATTAGGAACACAGCAGCAAGCGCAACAACAAGCTCAGTTAAGTGCACAACAACAACTATTACAAGCACAACAAAACCAACCATTAAATTTAGCTCAACAATACGGTCAAGGTGTGTTAGGATTAATATCTGGATATCCAGCACAATTCCAAACTCAACAAACACCTACGCCTTCACCATTACAAACAGCACTAGGAGCTGGAGCTACATTAGCAGGAGTATACAGAGCATTTAGTTAATATGAGTAGAATATTTAAAAGACCTATGTTTAGAAAAGGTGGTACTACCGGTGGTGGTATCATGGACAACGTTGTTGAAAGAGGACAATACGCTGAGAGTAATGCTAAAGATATTAAAGGTTTATCTATTAGTGATAAAATAAATTTAGTAGAAAGTCTTGGAGGACCAGACACAGGTCTTGCAGATCCTTTGACACAATTCTTATTACAGATTGGACCACGTCTAGGAACTCAAACAGGTAAAGGTGGAATAATTCCAAACATACTAGAAGCCTCAAAAGAACCTGTAGCAGATTTAATTACAGCTCAAAGAGCTAGAAAAAAAACAAGACAAGCAATTGGTTTAGAGTTTATTAAAGATTTATCTGACTCAGATAAAATAGCTTTGCAAGAAAAAATAGAATACTTGATGTCAGAAGAAGGTGGTGGGTTTAGTAAAGAAAAAGCATTTAACATGGTTTTACCTGAATTTAGAAAAAAAAGAGATCCATCAGAACAAGCTCAAATAGATGTTAGCTCATCTATTGATAGTATTATTGATTCTACAAAAAACAGATTTGGTGTTCCTAAAATAGATAGAGTACAAGGTGAGATTCTTTTTGATAATTTAAACGCACTACAAAAATCAAATCCAGATGCATATAAAACTTTTGTTGGAGCAAAGTCTAGTAGTAAATACATTTTTGGTAGCACTGAATATAAACCAGAGACTGGAGAAATTGACGAAAATTCTATATTAATGACAATACCAGATGGTTCCGTTGTATACGATATTGAAAAAGGTACATTTGTTAAGAAACAAGGTAATAAAATTATTGGATTGGAGTAGACCATGGCTGAATCAAGCTGGTACGATTTCCTTATTCCTTCAGAAGAAACACGAGAAGCAATCCTAAAAGGTATTGAAGCAGGTAAAAGAGATGTTCGTATCCTAAAAGACGAAGGACCTGAAGCTTTAGAACTAAGACGTAAAGAACAAGAGTTTATAGACCTGGGTCATGACGATGAAACTGCATCTATACTTGCCAAACAAGCAATAGAAAACGATCCTCGAATAAGAATAATACCTAAAGACATTAATTTTATTGGCGATGCTAAAGCATCTACAATAGATACAGAAGAAACAGAAACTGAAGAAGTTAAAGATGTTAAGAAAGTAGATTCTGTTGGATTAGGTGACAAAGATGATTACGAAGTAGGTTTAGGTCAATCTTTAACAGGAGCTGTAGTTAGTGCAGGTATTAAATTTCCCAAAGGCATAATTAATTTTGGAACATTAGTTTACGATGCAGCAACAGGTGATGGCCTGGATGTTGATCAAAGTTTAACGGAAAGATTTAACAGAGCTTTTGATAAAACTATTTTTGGTATAATAGAAAATCAAGCAGAAGAAGACGCAAGAGCCACAGCTGCTGGTCACTTAACAGAAGCATTCTTACAAATATTTAACGCAGCTAAAGTTGGTACTAAAGTATTAGGTCCAGGTATTCAATATGCTAGTAGAAAAGCAAGACAGCTAGCACCGCAGTTAGTTAAAGCTGTTAAGACAAATAGATACGGTAAGTTAGATGACACTGCAACGTCAGTTGCAAACGCTAGTAAAAAAGCAAAACAACTTAATGCACCTAATCGTTTTGATAAATTTGTAGCTGTATCACTTGGTGGTGGTTTTGGTGGTGGTGCTATTGTTATGAAATCAGAGGATATAGGTACGTTTGGAGATCTAGACGCCATAGATTTTATTGGTACAGGTTTAGATAGAGAAAAAAAGAAATCAGCTAACGAAGATGCATTTAGACAATTAAATAATAAATTTAAATTTAGTGCAGAGTTAGCTTTTCCTATTGTACCATTTGTTTATGGTGTGGGTAAAACAGCTAAGCTGCTTGCAACGAAAGGAAAAGATCTTGCATTTAGTAATTCACAAATAGAAAGATGGGTTGATAAGTATGTAGGTAAACCTTTTAGATCTAGAAGTGATAAAGCTCAAGAATTATTTGATGGCATTCAAAGACTAGAAGGTAAGAAGAGTGCAATTAAAATTACAGCAGATGATGCTGCTAAAAGTTTTGACGATGCATTAAAAAAAATATCTAGAAACAGCACTAAAGCATCTGAGGCTATACAGAATCCTTTACAACTATCAGAGTTGTTTTCTAACTTCTTGTTAGCAACTGACGATGTGGTTAAAAAAGGTAGAATAGTATTTCAAGGTTTTTCTGACAAATCATTAAAAGCTTTTAGAAAATCTATGAATGAACTAGGAGTTAGTAAACAAAATACTGACAAACTAATTAGTAATGGAATTGATTTTAGAACAGTAGCTGCTACTCTTAAGAATACTATTGCACAAGGTAAAAATTATAACGTGGCTGTTGAAGAGTTAAATACAATACTAAACAACAGAGTTAAATATAATTTAGGCGCTGATTATAAAATCTTTGACATGAACATGGGATTGTTCGATGGATTTAAACCCACACTAGGAGCTAAAGAAGACGTAGCTAAAATAATTCAAAGATATCATATTAACAACGGTGAAAAAAGTTTTTCTATGGATGATGCTATGATTGTTGTTAATAATATTCTTAAACGTGTAACCAAAGATCCGGTAAGCGGGACACCACAGTTTCCAATTGGTACAGCTAATATATTAGATGACTCAGCCGTACAAATAAAAAGCATGAGTGAGAATGTAACTGCAGGTGGTAAATTTAAGGCAGATAAAGTTGGTGGGTTGGTGCAAACCAAATCAGATCTTGCAGCATTTAATTCTTTGTTTGGTAAATATAAAAATGCAAAGAACACAATATACAACGTTATGACTGATTTAGCTGATATAGTATCAAGAGATAAATTTTATTCAAAGTTATTAGCGGACAGTCAAAAATTAGCTGCTGAAGGTGGAAGACCTTTGTTTTATAAAACATATAACGAGGCTTTAAAAAATCTACCCTATCAAGAAATTGTACGTAAACCTTTAAAACTTAGCACTAGATTATCTGATCAGGTATACTCATCACCCCTAGATGGATTGTTTACAAGTAAGACGTGGGCAGATTCTATAAAAACTGGAGATGAAATTATAGGTAGTGCACTAACAAGATCTCTTCCATACAGGGCTATGTTGTTGATACCTAAAGGTATATCACAAGCTGGTAAAACTATTCTTGGTCCTTTTACACACTTAAGAAACTTTTTTTCTGCTGTGTTTACTACAGTGCACAGTGGTAATATTTTAATACCACCACAAAAACTAGCGCAGTTTTTTTATCAAGCTGTAAAGTCTGCACAACCACAATTATTGTATCGGGCAACAGGAAACCCTAGATTTAGAAACACGCCTCAGGATCAAGGGCTATATCAGTTTTTATTAGAAGAAGGTGTAACAAATCAAAACGTTGTTGCTAGAGATATTGAAGGTTTATTTGGTGATATAACAAGAGCTGGTAAGAGTAATGAAACAGCTGAAGTATTTTTTAATAAATTAGTTAATTCAACAACATCAAAATTTAAAAAACTCTATGGCGTAGCTCAAGATTTATATACAGCTGAAGACGATGTATTTAGAATTACAAATTTTTTAGCAGAAGGATACAAATACAAAGAAGCTTACAAACAAGCTTTGAAAGATGGTATAATTAAAAACATGCCTAGTGATTTAGAAATCATGAAACAGGCAGCAAAGATAGTTAGAGAAACAGTTCCTAACTATGCGTACGTATCTGATTTTGTAAAAGGTATTAGAAGATCACCACTAGGAAGTTTTGCATCATTCCCTTCAGAGATTTTTAGAACAGGTGGTAATACAACTATGCTTGCGATTAAGGAGATGAAAGATCCTGTATTACAAGCTGTGGGTATGAAAAGATTAACAGGTCAAGCTTTGACTTATGCTTTCTTTCCTCTTGCAGCGATGAGCGCAGGTTCTGCATTGTATGGTTTAGGAAAAGAAAAAATAATAGCTATGAGAGAAATACTTCCAACATGGTCAGAGGATAATACAATCATTGGCGTATACGAAGATGGTAAATACAAGTACATAGATTTTAGTCATGGATTTTTTTATGACACTATGATCTCACCTGTAAATACTATCGTAGCTAATGTTGAAAAAGCAAAAGCTGCAAACGAAGATGATCCACTAATTGTTGGTTTTGCAAATGGTTTATCAAGAGCTTTAGGTAAAGTATTAGAACCATTCTTCTCAGAATCTATCTGGGTTGGTGCAGTAGCAGATGTCATGATTAGAAATGGTATTAAAGATAATGGCAGCCCTGTTTGGAATCCAGAGGATAGTATAATGACTAAATGGACTAAATCTACTAAACACGTTGCGTACACCTTATCACCTGGATCACTGCCACAGCTACAAAGATTAATTAACGCCATACAAAAAAAATCTCAAAAAGGTGTAAACTATGAAATACCAGATGAATTACTAGGATTCTTAGGTTTTAGAAAAGTGCCATTACAATTAGAACAAAATCTAAACTTTAAGATAGCAGATTTTCAAGAGTCTAAAAGAAATGAAGCTAAAAAAATATTTGAAGATTTAAGAACAGGTGATCCTGTTACAGATCCTAATGCAGTTATTAGACAATACTTTGAAGCTAATAAATCTTTTTACGAAGACATGAGTAAGTTAAGAAGAGTATACGATGCAGTTAAAACTTTAGGTATGCGAGATGATAAGATTGAAGAATTATTTGGTAAAAGGGGTGAGCTACCTTTATACGGTGATATAGAAAACAATGTTTTTTTTCCATTGTTAATTTCAAAAGGTCAAGTTGCAGGTGTTGAAGATTTGGCTAAAAATAAAAAAATACCTAATATATTAAATGAAAGAGTATTATCTATTATAGAAAGAATGGAAAACGATATGATTGAATTAAAATTAAATAAAGATTTTGATTTAGATTTAGAAAAATATTTAATAAAACCAAGACAAACATCTGAACTATTAATAACACCTGATATACCAAAACAAGTTTCAGATGCAGCGCCTAATCCAAACGTTGTAAACAGTGGTCAGATGGCGCAACTAAATGACGGATTGACGCTAACTGAGAATGCGTTACTTTCTGATGAAGAAAAAGCTATTAAGCTTAGACAACGAGGAATGACAATATAATGCCTAACGGAGATAAAATTAGACCCAAAACTACAAGAGAGCACTTGCTTTCTATTTATGGATATATAACTGGATTAAAGAAAGATGTTAAACACATGCATGATGGTATACACGATTTGGGCGGTAAGATAGACAAGATCTATTGGGTGTTATTGGGTACTGTTGGGGCAGTATCACTTCTGCTGTTAGAGAAAGCTTTAGATAGAGGATTTTTTTAAATCCACGATTTTAATTCTTCACCCATTACATCACTAGCAATATTCATTTTAGTACGTAAAGCTTTTTGTATCTTAATATCTATTGTATCTTCTGCAACAAGATCAATGTAAGTCATAGGTTTAGTTTGACCAATACGATCAATACGTGCTTCTGACTGTAAACGTTTTTCTAAATCATAACCGTTAGAATAATAAATCATTGTACTGGCTGCAGTCAAAGTAATTCCAAAACCACCAGTACCAGTTGTACCCACAAAAAATCTACACTCAGGATTTTCTTGAAATTTTTTAATATTTTTTTGTCTATCTTCTGTGGCTGTTGCACCATAATAATCTACAACAGAATTTTCTCCAAAATGTTTTTTTATTTCCTCTATTATTCTTCTGCAGTCTTCAACATAGTAAGACCAAATCACAGCTTTACCTGATATCTCCCAAAGTATATCCATTAGTTCTGTTAATCTATTACATGGAAGCTGTTGAGGTTTACCATCATCTGTTGCGTGGTAACCACAAGATATTTGATGTAGTCTTAACAGCTGCACCATAACCGTAGATGTAGAACAAACCTTACCCTCTAGTTCTGAGATCGCATACTTTCTCATTTCAGTGTAAAGTTTTTTCTGTATACCGGTTAATTCTATCTTACGTGTTAAGAAAGTTTTCTTAGGTAAATCTAAACAGTCATCTTTTAAAACACGTTCACTAAATAATTTTATTTTTGCTTCTAGCTCTGGTATATTTCTTTTGTTTGGACCAACCGGTACACTTACAGATCGCGATCCTAAATTCATTGTCTTCATAATACAGTAGTGAGCTCTATACGCCCAGAAAGAATCAAAACCTAACAGATAATTATCTAAAAAAGCTGCTTGACTAAATAGATCTAGTGGTGAGTTTGTAATAGGTGAACCTGTTAATATTCTTCTATATTTAGCGTGTGGTTTTAACGTCATAATATTTCTAGTTCTATTTGCTGTAGGAGTCTTAATAGTTGTAGACTCATCTATTGCCATCATTGCTTTGTGGCAAGATAAAAAACGTCTAGCAAACTCTGTAGCTTTGGGATATGAGAATGCCTCTACATTCATAACTAAAATATGAAAGTCTGTTCCAGTTGCAAAAAGTGTATTTAACTCTTTTATTTTTTCCATAGACGAATTAGATGTTTCCCAAAGTACAACTTTCTTTTCAATGTGATTTACCATGTGAGTTGGTATTTCACCGTCGTACCAGTTTTTATAAACACCTTTTGGCGCCACTAATAACAGGCCATTTATCTCGCCTTTATCGTAAAGCATTGATGCATTATCAATTAATACTTTAGATTTACCTGTACCCATCTCCATAAAATATGCAAAATATTCTTTATCCCAAGAACGTTCTAACGCTTTTAACTGATGCTCATATGGCTTAGTTTTAAACTTATAATTCATGTTTACTTTTACTTTCTAATTGTTATATATTACCTGAAAGATAAAAAGTCAATGAGCAAAGTTTATTTAATTCAAGACATACCAGGCACCAGCAAAGGTGAACCTAAATATAATATTGTAGGTGCACAAAAATATGGTGAGATTGTGTCATTGCTTCCAGAATTTTCACAAATGATTCATTCACCGGGACCTTTAGTTATGAAACTTAGAACTCTTCTAAAGAACTATACTGAAGATGATTATCTTTTATTATCAGGTGACCCTGCAATTATTGGTGTAGTCTGTTCTTTAGTTTCAGATACAACTAACGGTAAGTACAAATTATTAAAATGGGATCGTCAAGAAAAAACTTATTACCCTATCGAAGTAAATATTTTTCAAAAATAAGTTGACACCAAATTTATTATCACTATATTTCGAATTGCAAAAAGAAATTATTATTAATGATTAAACTAACAAACACATATAAGGAAAGCTATGACTATAGACCTACGAAAAGATGCACCGAATCAGGTGTCAAACGTCAATCCAGACGAACTCTCAAACGAAATTAATACGCTTCAAGAAATAAAACAAGAAGTAATTAATCAAGAGTTAAAATTAAAAGAACTAAAAGAAAGAGAAAAATATTATTCTAATATTATTATTCCTGATCTAATGAATCAGTTGAATCTTAAAACATTAAAACTAAAAGACGGATCAGAAATATCTGTCAAAGATGTATTTGGTGTCTCAATTATTGCCGCTAAAAAAGAAGAGGCACACGACTGGCTTCGGAAAAATGGACTGGGAGCGATTGTGAA